>Ga0056108_1000347_pt1 | contig 14963 bp, 11 predicted proteins | sample WorMetG1BERMUDA1_FD_83875 | JGI IMG/M metagenome (GOLD analysis project Ga0056108, IMG submission 83875) | Marine gutless worms symbiont microbial communities from Max Planck institute for Marine Microbiology, Germany - Inanidrilus... ... | reverse complement strand
TGGTCGACGATGTGTACACCACCGGCGCGACCGTCAAGGCGGTGACCAGGACGCTGTTGCGGGCCGGTGCCGGCCACGTTTCGGTGCTCACCTTCGCACGGGTTGTTCCGGGCGCGCGCCCGGCCGGCGATGGGACCGAGCCGCGGTGACGGCGCGCGTTGTCGGCGGTCGGCGTCACCCGCCCGCTTGATTAGGCACCATGCAACACCCTATATGGGTGGGTCCCTCAGCGACAGCGGAGAAACAGATGGCCGAGGTCACCCTCTATACGCGCAAATTCTGCGGATTTTGCACCGCCGCAAAGCGGTTGCTCGACCGCAAGGGCGTGTCCTATGTCGAACACGATGCGACCTTCTCGTCCGATCTGCGTACGGAAATGGTCGAGCGTGCCGGCGGCAGGTCGACTTTCCCGCAGATCTTCATCGGCAAAACGCATGTCGGCGGATGCGATGAACTGCATGCCCTCGAGCACCGCGGCAAGCTCGACGACCTGCTGCGCTCGGCGGCCTGACGGAGGCGGCGTTGACGGATCGACCTTTCAAGGCGGCGGCCGTTCAAATGCGTTCGGGCATGGATCCGCAGCGCAACATCAAGGCGATGCGCGCGCTGGTGTCCGAGGCCGCGGACGCCGGGGCACACTATGTCCAGACGCCCGAGATGACCGGCGCGCTGGTGCGCGATCGCGCGACGCTGCAGACCATCCTGAAGGATGAAGCCGGCGACCCGGTGGTGGATGCCGCCGCGCGGCTGGCGGCCGAACGCGGCATCTATCTGCATATCGGATCGACGGCGATCGGCGTCGCCGGCGGCAAGGTCGCCAATCGCGCTTTCCTGTTTTCGCCGGATGGGGCGATCGTCGCGCGCTATGACAAGATCCATATGTTCGACGTCGATCTCGACCATGGCGAAAGCTGGCGTGAAAGCGCCACATATGAGGCCGGACGGCATGCGGTGGTCGCCGATCTGCCCTTCGGCAGGCTCGGCTTCGCCATCTGCTACGATGTGCGCTTCCCGCGCCTGTTTCGCGACGAGGCCGTCGCTGGCGCCACCGTGCTGACGGTTCCGGCCGCCTTCACGCGGCAGACCGGCGAGGCGCACTGGCATGTGCTTGTCCGGTCGCGGGCCATCGAAAACGGCGCTTTCGTGATCGCCGCTGCCCAGGGCGGAACGCATGAAGACGGGCGCGAGACCTATGGTCACTCGCTGATCGTCGATCCCTGGGGGCGGGTGCTGGCCGAGGCCGGCCACGACGCGCCGGCGGTGATCGTCGCCGAGATCGACGGCGGCGCAGCCCTGCGGGCACGCCAGAAGGTTCCGAATCTGCGCAACCAGAGTGCCTTCGATCTGGAGCAGATCGAAATCCCGGAACCGGCGGAAGCACGGCCATGATCCGGTTCAACCTGGTTTGCGACGCGCGGCATGAGTTCGAGGCCTGGTTTTCCAGCAGTGCCGATTTCGACGAACAGTCGGCGCGCGGCCTCGTGATCTGTCCGCATTGCGGCTCCAAGCAGGTCGAAAAGACGCTGATGGCACCGGCGGTGTCGACTGCGCGACGCAAGGAGGCTTCGACGCAGCTTGCCATGAACAATGCTCAGGCGGCGGCCCTCCAGCAGATCAGACAGGCCGTCAAGACGATCCGCGACACATCCGAGGATGTCGGCGAGCGCTTTCCCGAGGAAGCCCGCAAGATACACTATGGTGAGACGGAAGAGCGCGGCATCATCGGCCGCGCCAATACCGACGAGGTGCACGCACTGCTTGAGGAAGGGGTCGCCGTCGCGCCGCTGCCGGATCTGCCGGAAGAGAAGAACTGATAGAGTGGTGTTCCGGCATCCGTGTCCGGCGCTGAAGTCCGACCATTGGTTCCGGTGCCGGACTACAGCTTTTGACCGTCTCGCGCCGCCAGAAGCATGTAGTTGACGTCCATATCGCGCGACAGGTTCCAACTGTCCGACAGCGGGCTGTAAAACACGCCGGAGCGATCGATTACGCTCATGCCGGACGCGGCGAGCGGCGCCTCGATCTCATTCGGCCGTACGAGCTTTTCATATTGATGGGTGCCGCGCGGAAGCCAGCGCAGCACATATTCGGCACCGACAATGGCGAGCGCCAGCGCTTTCATTGTACGGTTGATGGTCGCCACGAACATCAGCCCGCCCGGTCTGACCATGCCGGCGCAGGAGGACAGGAAAAGATCGACATCGGCGACATGTTCGACGACCTCCATGTTGAGCACGATGTCGAAACGCTCGCCCGCGGCGGCGAGGTCTTCCGCCGTTGCGGCGCGGTAGTCGATCGCAAGTCCGCTTTGGGCGGCGTGGATCCGGGCGATTTCGACATTGGTCTGCGACGCATCGGCCCCGACCACCTCGGCGCCCATACGCGCCATCGGTTCCGATAGCAGCCCGCCGCCGCAGCCGATATCGAGCAGGCGCAGGCCCTCGAGCGGCCGCGCGGATTTCGGGTCGCGGTCGAAATGGGCGGCCGCCCGGTCGCGGATATAGGTCAGCCGAACCGGATTGAATTTGTGCAACGGACGGAACTTGCCGGTCGGGTCCCACCATTCCGACGCCATGGCGGAGAAACGGTCGACCTCGCTTTGGTCGATTGTCGTCGGCGTGTCGGTCGTCATGGCCGCCTCCAAGGTCGGATTTCGATGCTGTCCTTCCCAACTCGGCCGAAGCGGGTGCAAAGTCAAGTTGCCGGACAAAATACCGCGCCGGGCGCGTGACGGCCGGCGATTCGGCCACCACCGTCGCTCCTTGCAGGGGAGCGGCTTTTTGGCTATGAGGGCGGCGCTACCGCTCTTGCCATGGAGCGGTTTTGTTTTGTCCAGACAAGCGCACCGGGAGTTTCGGCCGGACCGATGGCCCGCATAGTGATGAAATTCGGCGGCACGTCCGTTGCGGATCTCGAACGCATCCGCAACGTCGCGCGCCATGTAAAGCGGGAAGTGGAGGCCGGCCACGAGGTTGCCGTCGTCGTCTCGGCCATGGCGGGCAAGACCAACGAACTGGTGGCCCGGACCCGGGAAGCCTCGCCGCTGCACGATGCGCGCGAATATGATACAGTCGTTGCCGCCGGCGAGCAGATCACATCAGGTCTGCTCTCCATCGTGCTGCAGGCGATGGGCGTCAACGCGCGCTCCTGGCAGGGCTGGCAGATACCGGTGCGCACCGACAACGCACATGGCGCAGCGCGTATCCTGGAGATCGACGGCAGCGAGCTGATCCGCCGTTTCGGCGAGGGCCAGGTCGCCGTGGTTGCCGGCTTTCAGGGCATCGGACCGGACAATCGGATCGCCACGCTGGGGCGTGGCGGATCGGATACCAGCGCGGTGGCGCTGGCCGCGGCGCTCAAGGCCGACCGCTGCGACATCTACACCGATGTCGACGGCGTCTATACCACCGATCCGCGCGTCGAGCCCGCGGCGCGACGGTTGAAGAAAGTCGCCTTTGAAGAGATGCTCGAACTGGCCTCGCTCGGCGCCAAGGTGCTGCAGGTGCGGTCCGTCGAACTGGCGATGGTGCACAAGGTGCGGACCTTCGTGCGTTCCAGTTTCGCGGATCCGGACGCCCCGGAGATGGGCGACTTCGCCGATCCGCCCGGAACCCTGATTTGTGATGAGGACGAGATTGTGGAACAGGAAGTCGTCACCGGCATCGCTTACACCAAGGACGAGGCGCAGGTCTCGCTGCGCCGCCTGGCCGACCGGCCAGGCGTCTCCGCCGCGATTTTCGGCCCGCTGGCCGAAGCCCATATCAATGTGGACATGATCGTCCAAAACATATCCGAAGACGGCACTGCCACGGATATGACCTTTACGGTGCCTTCCGGCGATATGGAAAAGGCGATCGCCGTGCTTGAAGCGGCGCGCGATACGATCGGCTTCGACGTGCTGCAGAATGAATTGGGGTTGGTCAAGGTCTCGGTCATCGGCATCGGCATGCGCAGCCACGCCGGCGTCGCGGCGACAGCGTTTCGCGCTCTTGCCGATAAGGGCATCAACATCAAAGCCATCACCACGTCCGAGATCAAGATATCGATCTTGATCGATGCCCCCTATGCGGAACTGGCCGTGCGGACTTTGCATTCGGTCTACGGGCTCGATAAAACGGAAGTGTAAGGCAACACCGACCCTTTGTCGGTCGGCGCTGATCGTCGCGACCCGGATCACGCCCGGCTGCCGCGGTCCTGTTCAATAATGAGGAGCACACGCGCGATGAGAGACCCGTCGGCCGGTCCACGCGTTCTGCTGAAGCGTTTGCGCGAACTGATGGCCGAGCCGCTCGAGCCGCAGGATCGCCTCGACCGAATCGTCCGCCAGATCGCCCAGAACATGGTCGCGGAGGTCTGCTCCTTCTATGTGTTGCGGGCCGACGGCATCCTCGAACTCTATGCAACGGAAGGCCTCAATCCGGATGCGGTCCACCTGGCGCAACTGAAAATGGGCCAGGGCCTGGTCGGCACCATCGCCGCCGGGGCACGGCCGCTGAACCTGTCGGACGCACAATCCCATCCGGCCTTCACCTATCTGCCGGAAACGGGCGAGGAGATCTATCACTCTTTCCTCGGCGTGCCGATCCTGCGTGCCGGCCGCACCCTGGGTGTTCTCGTCGTCCAGAACAAGGTCATGCGCAACTATCGCGACGACGAATTGGAGGCGCTTGAGACGACGGCGATGGTGCTCGCCGAAATGATTGCGACCGGCGACCTGAAAAAAGTGACGCGTCCCGGGCTTGAATTGGATCTCAGCCGGTCGATCACGATTGAAGGCGATGCCTATAGCGAGGGCATCGGGCTTGGCCATGCCGTGCTGCACGAACCGCGCATCGTCGTCACCGAATTGCTGAACGAGGACATCGATGCCGAACTCGTCCACCTGGAGGAGGCACTCGGTTCGTTGCGCATTTCCATCGACGACATGCTGTCGCGCCGCGACGTGTCGATGGAGGGCGAACACCGCGCTGTGCTCGAAGCCTATCGTATGTTCGCCCATGACCGCGGCTGGGTGCGAAAGCTGGAGGAAGCTATCCGCAACGGCCTGACCGCCGAGGCCGCCGTCGAAAAGGTGCAAAGCGACATGCGGGCGCGCATGATCCACATGACGGATCCCTATCTGCGCGAGCGACTCCACGATTTCGACGATCTTGCCAACCGCCTGCTGCGGCAACTGACGGGTTTCAGCGCCAAGATCCACCAGCAGAATTTCCCCGATGCGGCGATCATCGTCGCCCGCGCCATGGGGGCGGCCGAGTTGCTCGATTACGACCGGCCGAAGATCCGCGGGCTTGTGCTGGAGGAAGGTGCGGTGACGAGCCATGTGGTCATCGTCGCGCGCGCCATGGGCATTCCCGTGGTCGGTCAGGCGTCCGGCATCGTCTCGCTGACGGAAAACGGCGACCCGATCATCGTCGACGGCGACGACGGCCAGGTCCATCTACGGCCGATGGCGGACCTGGAAGGCGCCTATGCGGAAAAAGTCCGGTTCAGCGCCCGGCGCCAGGAACAGTTCCGCGCCCTGCGTTCGGTCGAGCCGGTGACCCGCGATGGTGTCGCCGTCGAACTGTTGATGAATGCCGGCCTGCTCGTCGACCTGCCGCAGCTCGGCGAATCGGGGGCCAGTGGCGTCGGCCTGTTTCGCACCGAATTGCAGTTCATGATCGCCTCGACCATGCCGAAGGTGGAGGAACAGGAACGGTTCTACCGCAATGTGCTGAAACAGGCTCACGGCAAGCCCGTTACCTTCCGTGCGCTCGATATCGGCGGCGACAAGGTGGTTCCGTATTTTCGTGCCGTCAATGAGGAAAACCCAGCGCTCGGCTGGCGTGCGGTACGCCTGGCGCTGGATCGTCCGGGCATTTTGCGGACGCAGTTGCGGGCGCTGCTGCGCGCCACCGGCGGCACGGAACTGAGGCTCATGTTGCCGATGGTCGCCGAGATCGACGAGTTTCGCACGGCGCGCGCCCTGATCCACAAGGAAGTCCAGCATCTGTCCCGGTTCGGCTACGACCTGCCGAGCCGGATCAAACTCGGCGCGATGCTGGAAGTGCCGAGCCTGATGTGGCAACTCGACGAATTGATGGCCGAGGCCGATTTCGTCTCCGTCGGCTCCAACGATCTGTTTCAGTTCACCATGGCCGCCGACCGCGGCAACGCGCGGGTCAGCAATCGGTTCGATCCGCTCGGGCGCACCTTTCTGCGGCTGCTGCTGCAGATCGTCCGGGCCGCCGAGGCACGGGGCACGCCGCTGACCCTGTGCGGCGAGATGGCCGGCCGTCCGTTGCCGGCGATGGCGCTGCTCGGCCTCGGCTTCCGGTCGATTTCCATGGCGCCCGCCGCGATCGGTCCCGTCAAATCGATGCTGCTTGCGCTCGATGTCGGCGCGTTGCGGGAGGTGTTGCTGCAGGCGCTGGACGATGTCGAGCATGCCCATACGGTGCGTGCGATCCTGTCCGATTTCGCCACGGCCAAAGGCATTCCCACGTAAGGTCCGACGATGACAACGCTACCGCTTGACAAGATGCGCGAATTGCAGCGCCGTTTCGACGAGATCGAGGCGCGCATGGCCGAAGGCCCCGAGGCGGATGTTTATGTCCGGTTGGCATCGGAATATGCCGAGCTGGAACCGGTGGTGGCCACTATCCGGAACTACGAAAAGACCGTCGACGAGATCGCCGACCTCAATACCATGCTGGAGGAAGGCGGCATCGACGACGAGATGCGGGCGCTGGCCGAATTGGAACTGCCGGAACTGGAGGAGCGGCGGGCGGCGATCGAAAGCGATATGCAGCTCATGCTGTTGCCGAGGGATGCGGCTGACGACAAAAGCGCGATCCTGGAAATCCGTGCCGGAACCGGCGGCTCGGAAGCCGCGCTGTTCGCCGGTGATCTGTTCCGCATGTATGAGCGCTATGCCGCGTCCCATGGCTGGAAGGTGGAGGTGATGAGTGCCAGCGAGGGCGAGGTGGGCGGCTTCAAGGAGATCATTGCGGCGATCACCGGGCGCGGCGTCTTTGCCCGGCTCAAATTCGAATCCGGCGTGCATCGCGTACAGCGCGTGCCGGAGACCGAATCGGGCGGTCGCATTCACACCTCGGCGGCCACGGTGGCCGTGCTGCCGGAGGCGGAGGACATCGACATCGACATCCGCAACGAAGACATCCGCGTCGATACGATGCGCGCCTCGGGGGCCGGCGGGCAACATGTCAACACGACCGATTCGGCGGTCCGCATCACCCACATTCCGTCTGGCATCGTGGTTACCCAGGCAGAGAAATCGCAGCATCAAAACCGGGCGCGCGCGATGCAGATCCTCAGGGCCCGGCTGTTTGATCTGGAACGGCAGAAAGCCGACAGCGAACGCTCCGCCGAGCGCCGCAGCCAGGTCGGCTCGGGCGATCGCTCCGAGCGCATCCGCACCTATAATTTCCCACAGGGCCGGGTGACCGATCACCGCATCAATCTGACGCTTTACAAGCTTGACCGGATGATGGAAGGCGAGATCGACGAGGTGGTCGACGCGCTGGTCGCCGACCATCAGGCCGGGCTGCTGGCATCGCTCGGCGAAACCGCCGCGCCATGACGCGCGCGACCCGGGGCGCTCCCGCTGTTTCTGCTGTCGTCTCCGCTGTGGCACGACGTTTCGCGTTGCGCGGACTCGACACGCCGCTTGCCGATGCACGCGCTCTGGTCGGCGGCCTGTTGGATCTCGATCTGACGGCACTGGTGCTGCGGCCGGATCGACCCGTGAGTGCCGCCGAGCGCGCGCGTATTCAAGCCGCGGCCGAAAGGCGTTGCGCCGGCGAACCGGTCCACCGTATTCTGGGCCGCCGTGCATTTTATGGTTTTGATCTGGTGATCTCGCCGGCGACATTGGAGCCACGGGCGGATACCGAAACGCTGATCGACACCGTCCTGCCCCTGGCGCGACGCATGGCGGCCGGCACGGACGGATTGCGGATTCTCGATCTCGGGACCGGTAGCGGCGCTATCGTGCTTGCCGTTCTTGCCGCGCTGGACGGCGCGACGGCGGTTGCGACCGATCTTTCGGTGGAGGCTTTGGCCGTTGCCGGGGAAAACGCCGCGCGGCTCGGCCTGTCGAACCGACTGGATCTGGTCGAGAGCGACTGGTTTGACCGGGTTGACGGACGGTTCGACCTGATCCTCTCCAATCCGCCTTATATTCCTTCCGCTGACATTGCAGGGCTGGCGCCGGAAGTGCGGGATTTCGATCCACCCATGGCACTCGATGGCGGTGAGGATGGCCTGTCGGCCTATCGCGCGATCGCCAGGGGCGCGGCCGGCCATCTGCAGCCGGACGGTCTGGTCGCGGTGGAGACCGGCTATGACCAGCATGCCGCTGTGACGGCGCTGTTTTCGCAGCGTGGTTTCGACCGGCATGACCGGGCAAAGGACCTCGGCGGCCGCGACCGCGTTCTGGTTTTCAGACCGGTGCGTTAGGTCTGCGGGCGCATCGGCACTTGCACTGCGCGCCAATACGCTTATGTGGAAGATCAAAAGAAAGCGGGTCGACCATGGGGGATTGGATGGCCGCGCTCGCGCTTGGCGCATCGGCGTCTCGGGGGTTGCGGCAGCTTGGTATTGACGCGGATGGTGCTGTCGGGAATTCGACAAAGAAAAAGCTTGGAATTGCGGTCAAATCACGCTAGTTTCCAAACGACGTCAGATCGATGATCATTGCCGTGGACGGGATCCTTGGGGTCGCTTTCGGTTTCGCCTTTTGGAGGCTTCAATCGACCACCGGCAGCTCGCACTGCACTTGTACATATGTGAATCGAAAAGAGCGCAAACGCACGCCTTGCCGGGCGTGACAGCTGACGGCTAGAGAAAAAAATTTCGCCAGACGGTGCAGGCCAGTCACAACAATCTTACGGACGATTATTAGGTGAGTAACGCATGAGGTCAGGACAGCAGAACAAGCGCGGTCGCGGGCGCAACAACAGTGGGCGCAAAAACGGCAATCCGCTGACGCGCACGTATGACAGTACCGGTCCTGACGTCAAAATTCGCGGCACGGCCCAGCATATCGCCGACAAATACGGCTCCATGGCGCGCGATGCGCTCGGCGCAGGCGATTCCATCATGGCCGAAAACTATCTTCAGCACGCCGAACATTACAATCGCATCATCGCGTCGGCGCAGGCGCAGATGCAGGAGCGCTATCAACGCGAGGAACGCGATGCGGCGGTCCGGGAACAGCAGACGTCCGAGTCGGGCGACGCGGCGTCGGCCGACGGCGAAGCGCCGGTGACGGCCGCTAACAGGGAGCCCAATGGGGCCGCCGCCGACGGGACCGGGCCGCAGCCGGTGGTGTCGGGCACGCCGCCCGAACTCGCAATCGACGAGGACGACGCGCAGCAGGCCCCCCGGCGTCAGCCGAGCCGCCGCCGCTCCGTAATCCGGCCGCGCAGGACCCGCGCTACAACAGCCACCGAAACGGCGCCCGATATGCCGGCCGCAGACGACGCTGCGTCAGAGGCGCCCGAGTCCCGGTCGTCGTCCGGCGACACGCAGGATACGGCGCCGGAAGTCGCCGCCGCGCCCGAAGCGTAAGACACAATCGAACCGTCGGGCGACCATCTGGCCGGGCTCTTTTGCGTCGAAGACGCACCCACCTACGGTCGCGACCGCGTCGGGTCGACAATCTCTCCATTCATGCGATCCTCACTTGAAGGAAACGCTGTTGCGTACCCATATAGGGGAGTGACAGGTCCGCCGCAATCGGGGGCCTATCCGGATCGATTGTTCCGTGCCGGCACAGGGCGGAACAGGAAAAGGAGAGAGATTCATGAATATGGAAAAATACAGCGAGCGCGTGCGCGGATTCCTGCAATCTGCGCAGACCTTCGCGCTTGCGGAGGACCATCAGCAGTTCACTCCGGAACATGTTCTGAAAGTGCTGCTGGATGATCCCGAAGGCATGGCCGCCTCGCTGGTCGCGCGGGCCGGCGGCCGCCCGGACGATGCGCGCCTGGGCGTCGATGCCGCGCTTGCGAAACTGCCGAAAGTCAGCGGCGGCAACGGCCAAGTGTATCTGGCGCAGCCGCTCGCCAAGGTGTTTTCGACCGCCGAGGAAATCGCCAAGAAGGCCGGCGACAGCTTCGTCACGGTCGAGCGACTGCTGTTGGCGATGACCATCGAAAAATCGGCCAAGACGTCCGAAATCCTTGAGAAGGCGGGCGTGACGGCCAACGGTCTCAACGAGACGATCAACGAAATCCGCAAGGGTCGGACGGCCGATTCGGCCAGCGCCGAGGAAAGCTACGACGCGCTGAAAAAATACGCCCGCGACCTGACGGCCGAAGCGCGCGAGGGCAAGCTTGACCCGGTCATCGGCCGGGATGACGAGATCCGCCGTACCATTCAGGTGTTGTCGCGCCGCACCAAGAACAATCCGGTGCTCATCGGCGAGCCCGGCGTCGGCAAGACCGCCATCGCCGAAGGTCTATCGCTGAGAATCGTCAATGGCGACGTGCCCGAATCGCTGAAGGATAAACAACTTCTGGCGCTCGACATGGGCGCGCTGATCGCCGGCGCCAAATACCGCGGCGAGTTCGAGGAACGGCTGAAGGCGGTGCTGTCGGAGGTTCAGGCGGCCAGCGGCAATATCATCCTGTTCATCGACGAGATGCACACGCTGGTCGGAGCCGGAAAGGCGGACGGCGCGATGGACGCGTCGAATCTTTTGAAGCCGGCGTTGGCCCGCGGCGAGTTGCACTGTGTCGGTGCGACCACGCTGGACGAGTATCGCAAACATGTCGAAAAGGACGCGGCCCTTGCCCGCCGCTTCCAGCCGGTCATGATCGAAGAGCCCACGGTGGAGGATTCGATTTCGATCCTGCGCGGCATCAAGGAGAAATACGAGCAGCACCACAAGGTTCGGATTTCCGATACGGCGCTGGTTGCCGCAGCCACCCTGTCCAATCGCTATATCACGGACCGGTTCCTGCCGGACAAGGCCATCGACCTCGTCGACGAGGCGGCGTCGCGCCTGCGTATGCAGGTCGATTCCAAGCCCGAGGAGCTGGATGAGCTGGACCGGCGCATCATCCAGTTGAAGATCGAGCGGGAGGCTTTGCTCAAAGAGACCGACAAGGCGTCGAAAGAGCGGCTGAAGAAGCTTGAGGAAGATCTCGTCTCGCTTGAGGAGAAGGCCGATTCGCTGACCGCCATGTGGCAGTCGGAAAAGCAGAAACTGGGGCTGGCCGCCGATCTCAAGAAGCAGCTGGACGATGCCCGCAATGCGTTGACGATCGCCCAGCGTGACGGCGAGTTCCAGCGCGCCGGCGAATTGGCCTATGGCGAGATACCGGATCTGGAACGGCAACTGGCGGAAGCCGAGGAAAAGGGCGGCGAGGGTGCGGCCATGGTCGAGGAGACCGTGACGCCCGATCACATCGCCCATGTGGTCTCGCGCTGGACCGGTATTCCCGTCGACAAGATGCTCGAGGGCGAGCGCGACAAATTGCTGCGCATGGAAGACGAACTGTCCAAGCGGGTCGTCGGCCAGGGCGAGGCGGTGCAAGCGGTGGCCAAGGCGGTTCGCCGCGCCCGCGCCGGTCTGCAGGACCCGAACCGTCCGATCGGTTCCTTCATCTTCCTCGGCCCCACCGGTGTCGGCAAGACGGAACTGACCAAGGCGCTGGCGCATTTCCTGTTCGACGACGAGACCGCGATGGTGCGGCTCGACATGTCGGAATTCATGGAGAAGCACTCGGTCGCCCGGATGATCGGCGCACCGCCCGGCTATGTCGGTTATGACGAGGGCGGTGTCTTGACCGAAGCGGTGCGGCGACGGCCCTATCAGGTGATCCTGTTCGACGAGATCGAGAAGGCCCATCCCGACGTCTTCAACGTGCTGTTGCAAGTGCTTGACGACGGCCGGCTTACCGACGGCCAGGGCCGGACCGTGGATTTCCGCAACACGCTGGTGATCATGACGTCCAATCTGGGCGCCGAATATCTGGCGGCGCTGCCTGACGATTCCGATGTCGACGAGGTGCGTGACCAGGTCATGGACGTGGTCAAGGCCGCTTTCCGGCCCGAATTCCTCAATCGTGTGGATGAGACGATCCTGTTCCACCGCCTCCGGCGCGACGAGATGGGCGCGATCGTCGATATTCAGATCGCGCGGCTGTCGGCGCTGCTGGCCGAGCGCAAGATCACGATCGAGCTGGGCGAGGATGCCCGCAAATGGGTTGCCGACAAGGGCTATGATCCGGCCTATGGCGCGCGTCCTCTGAAGCGGGTGATACAGAAATTCGTTCAGGATCCGCTGGCCGAGAAGATGTTGTCCGGCGATATCTCGGATGGCCAGATGATCAAGGTGTCGGCCGGCTCCGATCGCCTGCTGTTTGTCGCGAGCAACGGTGCCCGGCCGGAAGAAGAGGCTGCCTGATCAACATCGGCATAGTTTTCAAGACAAACGGCCCGGAGCGTGCTCCGGGCCGTTGCTTTTGGTTGTGTGGCGTGCTGGCTACTGCGCGGAAGCCAGTTGAGCTGGCGCCACCTCGGCCTCCACAAGACGATCGATGCGGGCGCGTTCGCGCTGGAAGGCCACGAGATCGTCCCCGGTCAGGGTTTTACCTTCCGGCAGGCGCACGCGCATCGGATCCACTTTGGTGCCGTTGACGATCAGCTCATAATGCAGATGCGGTCCGGTCGACAGGCCGGTCGAGCCGACATAGCCGATCACCTGGCCCTGCTTCACCTCGACGCCGGGCTTGATGCCCTTGGCGACCGCCGTCTGGTGCGAATAGGAACTGACATAGCCATTGGCATGGCGGATGATGGTCTGTTTGCCGTAGCCGCCAGTGGCCCAGCCGGCTCTTTCGATGATGCCATTGCCGGCGGCGAGGATCGGCGAGCCGCGCGGCGCGCTCCAGTCGACGCCCGTGTGCATCCGGCGATACTTCAGGATCGGGTGGAGCCGCATGCCGAAGCCGGACCGGAAACGACCGTTCGGCAACGGGTTGCGCAGCAGGAACTGGCGAGCACTGCGGCCTTCCTCATCGTAATAGTCGACCGATCCGTCCTGCGGATTGCGGAAACGGTAGAGACCGACCGACTTGCTGCCGAAAGCAGCGGCGACATAAAGCAGTTCGGACTCCTCACCAGCCTCGCGCGTCTCCTCGTCGACCGAGAAGATCGCCTCCAACGAATCGGCCGGTTTCAGGCGCGCCTGGAAATCGACATTGCTTGCCAGCATGCGGATAATTTTTTCGGTCATCTCCACTGTCAAGCCATAGGACAGGCAGGCCTTGAAGATGCCATCATAGATACGCGGCAGGTCGCGACCGCCGGCAATCGCGATGGGAATGTCGTCAAAGGCGGTGTCCGCGGCGGGCGAAGACGGCGGGGCGGCGGCCGGTACGAGAATCTCGAAATCATTGATCGCGACCGTGGCGATATGGCGCGTGCCGTCATATAGGCTGGCGCGCACGATGCGGGTGTGTTCACCGCGCTGTTCCAGACCGATCCGGAAGACCTGACCTTCCTCAAGTTCCTGCGTTCCGGTTTCCAGCGACAGGATTTCGGCGACATATTGGGCCTCGCCGTGACGATAGCCGGAATCGATCAGCGCGTCGGTCATCGATTTCGGCGCGCGGATCGCGATCACGTCGTCGACGAATTCCGGCGCATGCCGGTCAGCGGATAGAGCGGGGCTGATCGACACATTCTCGGCCACCACACGGGAAGTCAGTTCACCAGTGAGATCGAGGTCGGAGTGCGGTCCGCCAAAGCGCTGCGGATCGACATAATGAAGTGCTGCGACCTGGAAGGTATCGTCGGTCAGGATCGAGCCGTTGGTGCGCACGACCTGCTCGACCTCTTCCATGCTCATCGAGGCTGCATAGGCCTGGGGCACGCCAGCAACGGGATAGTCGACGATTTTCAGCCGCATTTCCGAGCCGACCTCGGCGCCGTAGATCGTGCCGGTGGCGGTCGATGGCGCCGGTTCCGAATCGCCGGTCGAGAAAATGTTCAATGCATTGAATTTGGGGTAGTCGACCTTGGCCGAATGGTTGGCGGCGAGCGCCATTTTAACATGGGCGAAAGGTCGACTGCGCACGACACTGCGATCGCCTTCCTTGATCATCGTCGATACCTCGACAATCCGGCGGTCCGTCGGTTTGGCCGCGATCGCCGTGCCGATCAGACGGCCGCCCTTTTCGGCGCTGTGGGCTGTTGCCGTGCCGTGGCTGATATCGGCGGCGGCGAAGGCTTCGCCCGGTATGGCCAGTTGTTCGCGCCCGTCGAGGGCGGCGAAGAGAGCGATTCCCATCAGGGCGCTGGAGGTGATGCCGGTCAGGAATGTTCCCGACAGCCAGCGGATCGACACTTCCCGCCGGTCGGGCGCTCTTCGGCCGTCGGCCAAAAGCGGCTCATCCTCTCCCAGTTGTTTCGCCAAATCTCTATCTGTCGGCATCTGTGCTTTTCTGATGTCGCCTTTGTGGCGCGCCGGCTGATCTCCCCACGCCACCTGATGCCCTGCCGATCGCATTAAGTCAATCTCTGCACCGGCTTAGGGGCGTAAATTTCCCAATGTAAACAGAAAAATGCGGCTGGAATCCCCTCTCGTGATAATGACCGATTCCACTGAAGACCGCGCAATTGTGCCCGAATTAGGGCGAACCCGTCGAAAAACGCCAGCTTTCGCCCCTGTTTCGACATATTTTTGCCGCGCGGCGCTGGTCTTTTGAAGTTGGTCGCGCCGGTGTTTTCGGGCCGCGAAACCGGGTTTCGGCCGCGCCGAAAAACGCGGCAAAAAATGTGACACTTTTTTGAAGAATCCGGTTGACTTGGCCGCCGGGCGGGCCTTATAAGTCGCGCACCGATGAGGGCGTTGATGCTGCTTGCGGCGATTTTTTGCGCTCTTGTTGTTTTCGGGAAGTTTGCGGAAGCGACTTTTTGATTGCCTTTGTTGGGTGTCTTGTTTG
>Ga0056108_1000344_pt1 | contig 15010 bp, 15 predicted proteins | sample WorMetG1BERMUDA1_FD_83875 | JGI IMG/M metagenome (GOLD analysis project Ga0056108, IMG submission 83875) | Marine gutless worms symbiont microbial communities from Max Planck institute for Marine Microbiology, Germany - Inanidrilus... ... | reverse complement strand
GACCCCTGGGGGCTGGGTGACCCCTAAAAACTTGTATTTTTAGGGGTTTTGGGGCTCAAAAAACTATCTCGTCCTACAGTTTTGATCGGATTGTCCTGATTTTTGGTTATATTGTAGAACGCATCAATGCTAAAATTCTCTCGAGCCATTTTTTGCAATTTCCATCTTGAACCCAAATTATGACGTCATAAATGATGTCATTTCCGGTTTTGCAAAAGTTGTCGTAGAGCCATGCAGTTTTCACCATTGGATAACTCAGAGGATTTTATGGGGCGATGTGGTCTCCGTTTTTCTCTATCTCTTATAGTTTTCGAGTTGTGATCAATACGGATTGCACCCCCGGCCCTGAACCACGTAGCGTAGCCGCTAGTTTCTGTTCCTTTTAGAAATACTCCCAAGTTGTCAAATGTGAGAACTGATTTTAACAGGTTTTTTACTTTGCCTGTGGGAGTGGTTGCGAAGTATTGTGATGTATGTCTGTCTGTGTGTCTGTCTCTCTGTCTGTCTGTCTGTGAGGATATCTCTGGAACCACATGCACGATCTTTACCAAATTTCTTGTGCATGTTGCCTATGTCCGCGGCTCGGTCCTCCTCCGGTATGTTGACGATAGGCCGCATCATCTATCGGCAGGAAGGAGATGACAGGAGAGCACAGTGTGGACGAAGTATAATCTACAATTGCCTTGTTAGCAGTTCGGTTTTGACTAAAACATTGTGCAAATCGGCATAATACGTAGTGTGTGCTTAGTATAATGTGCACAATACAACATAACAACAACAACAACCATTTTACGGCTCTGTCTGGGACTACCCAGCTGAGCTGGTACCAGAAGTCACCCACCCACCATCCTGATCATCATCCAGTCTTTATCAGCTTCTTCCATCTACCACGAACCATAGCATCCTCCCTGTTCAAATTACGTGCTTGGCAATCTTTTTGCACAACATCTCTTGGTCTACCTCTTGGTCTGGAGCCCTCTACCTCATATTCCATACATTTCTTCACCCAATCAGTGTCTTCTTTTCGCAGCACATGCCCATACCATCGCAACCTGTTTTGCTGTAGTATCAATGTTATATCATCTGTTCCTAGTCTTTCTCTCAACTCCTTACTTGGAACTCTGTCTTTTACCTTAACATTACACATCCATCTGACCATTCTTATCTCTGCTCGCTGAAGTGCCACCTCATGTGCAGAATGTCTAAAAAATTTAGATGTGTGCAACTGTGTAAGAAGGGAATGTGTGTTTGGTGTATATGTATGGTAGATAGTTAGATATGAGCAGCAGAGAAAGCAAAAAATATTGTAGGCATGAGAATTTATCTTACACACTTGAGTAACAGATGGCCTGAAAGAACTCATGAAGGGTAAAGGAACTGCATTAGAGGCCAGAGTAACAGCATGTTAAAGTCAAACTGAGCTGAAAGCATAGTCTAAATTTAGTATGTTGTGTATTTTTTTCAGGTATTACGCTGAACTGGGGTGTTATGATAGCATGGTCTGCGATTCATGGGTCTCTTACTACACCGGGATTTGTTCTGTATTTATCGTGTGTTCTGTGGACAATGATCTACGATACGATCTATTCGCATCAGGTCAGTAGCTGCTATCACCAGTTTTGTGTTCATATTGGCAGTGATTAGTTGAACTTTGTCAATTAAATGTGTATATGTTGTGTAATGCTGCTGTTGTATTGCATGTCTTTGATATCATAAGTATATCATTGTAACTACTGGTAATAGATTTGAGGTTGTATGACAGTGGTGTATGAATTGGTTGATAAGTTTTGTTGGATATGACAGACACCTGTTTAACAGCCTCCTTTCCAGCACAGGCTTGGTAAGCTGGCACTAGAAAGGTTAAGCCAGTCTGGATTTGGATGAAGCAAGAGATGATGAAGTGGCAGTGGCATCAGCTGGACCATATGCAAATCATTTGCACCTCACTGCAGACAGATAACTACCCCAGCACCTCATCAGTTAATTTTTGGGTCATTGCCAGGCAGTGACCTAACTGGCGATGACCTAATAGATTTACTGAAGTCAAGTGTGTCCGTCCGTCTGTCCGTACGTCCACAAAAAGTTTTTCCGATTTAAATGTAATTTGGTGTGTAGGTAGACCTCGACCAGATGTGCGCACCAGTATGACCTCGACCCAATCCAAGGTCAAGGTCATGGAGCTTCTGAAGTTCCGAAAATTGCAGTTTCCTAGGTCTATCTGCTCTGCCATTTTGGCACGGAGCTCAAAACTGGTGGTTGATGATGATAGCACGGGACCTAGTCTACAGCTTTTCAGAGTCCGATTTTCACATTTCCTTTTAAGAAAGCCATCATGTGAGTTCAAACTTCGCGGAATGTCGATATTACACAAATTACTAATGGCCATGTTTCCATACTGCTTGACACTGTGGTCACATAGTCAAGCATCCTGGTAGTCCTATATGTATTGCACATGCTGATATGACCTTGACCTGATCCAAGGTCAAGGTCACTGACTTTGTCAATTTCACCAAATTGCACTTTTCTACATCTATCTCCTCCGCCATTTTGGCGTGGAGCTCAAAACTGATGGTTGATTACGACAGTATGGTACCTAGTCTACAGCTATTTGGAGACAGATTTCTGAATTTCTCCCCCAGTTGGTGGTCACATGACTTCAAAGTTTGCAAAATGGTGATATCACCAGAATCCACTGGGTTTTATCTCCGCACTGCCTGCGGCTAGAAGCTGGTGATCGTGATTGCAGGCAGGCCGCAACAAGCCGTGCACGCTGGCAGCGATGACCGTCATCCCCTTTGTGGGGCTTTTTTATTTACAGTATAGATGCTCGTGTCGATGCCCAGCCAGCAATGTCAAAGCACTGAAGGCAAAGTGTCTCATAATTTTTTGTGCAAAATACACTGAAATTTAGTATGCCATGTCATATTTTGATTGCTTTCGTTTTTCCAACACCATCGTATGAACTGATATGATGCGCCCATGCCTTCTCCATTTTAATGGCCATCTTCAAGTTGAACCTGGGTTAAAGAATTCTTCTGCAGTCATCGTCCACGTGTGCTGGAAGAGAAACTCTAGGGACGGGTTGCACAGGTTCTTTATCGGCTAGATCTCCTTCGAAACAACATTTTCAAAGCACTGAAGGAAACAAAAAGCAATGACCCCAAGCAGGAAAAATCACTCATCATTTCTTCATCCACCGCCAGATTCCTGAGGAGGGTCATTGTTACCTTTGCACCAGCTCCTCGATGCCACTGCCGTGTTTGAACTAATTTAACAAGAACACAAAAATTGCAGAATGTAAACTCTTAGTCCTTACAGGCCACCGTTTTCCAGCGCAACAAAACAGCTGTTCTCAGATGGTGATTACAAAGCGTGATTGTTTTTGTGATTTTTGGTTCTTCTAGGACAAAGTCGATGATGTACAAGTTGGTGTCAAATCAACAGCACTGAAGTTTGGAGATCATTCGAAGCTGTGGTTGGCGGGTTTTGCATCTGGGGTTTCTGGTGGTTTAGCCACGTCAGGTGCCATGTGTCATCAACCGTGGCTGTATTTTGCCGGAGTCGGCATTGTCACAGCCCATTTAGCCTACCAGGTATTAAGTTACTGCTTTTGTCATATTTTTATACCATAATAACAGTTTGAATGTTTGATGTTATGAAAAAGAAGTCGGTTTCAGATTCTTGTTGAACCTGGTCTGAAATTTTGTAAACCTTGGTAACAGGAAGGACCACCAGTCACAATTAGTCCAGTGCTTCTAAAATAAGTTCCCTCTTGTTGGCAGGCACACTGGAGTTGTTACACCAGTAAAAGGCATAATTTTGCCAACCCATTTCAGTGGTCCATATTGAGCAATCATTCGGGTGTGTGTGTATGCAGACAGTGACCTTTGACCTAGGCCTACATGACCTTTGACCTAGATGTTTGGCATGCTGGTTCACTTTGGCACTGTGCAGGTCAGATTCAGAGGTCGAGAGATCATAGGTCACATTTCAAGGTCGTGGGAGAAAAATCTTGCTAAAGTGGCTGGGGCAACCTTAGGTGAGAGATTTCTGGTTCACTTATTATACTGGTTCTTGCAGTTGGCTGGAAACCATCTGTGAATTGTCACACATGAGATATTTAACCAGATTTAGTCACAGCCAGGATGGCCACAAACCTGGAAAAGCTGGGTGGGCGCAGAGAACCATGTTAGATAGAGGTCCAGATCGCCCCATGGGAAGTGGCCATTTTGAGGGAGGAAGGGGCGTCCCATTGTAAAGTATAGGGACACTCAGGTTGCCCAGAGAACCATGTATTAGATGGGGGTCCAGATCCCCTATGGGCAGAGGCATTTTTTGGGGGGAGAGAAGAGCCCATTGTAAGTACAGGGTCTTTCTGCCGTGAGTTGTGCAAGAACAGCTGAACCGATCGATTTACCATTTGGATTGTGGACTCGGGTGGGCCGATGGAAGCACGAGTTCCATCGTATTCACCAGGTGGTGCCAGTGTGCCCTTAATACCATTGAACCATCCATGTGCGACGGCAATGCGGCCTGTTGTCAAATTACTTTGACCACTTGTTATTATTAGGCCGGCAGTGTACTGACAAAATTGTGATGTCTGGACTTGCAGATCCACGCAGTGAATTTGAACGACCCTGTCAGCTGTGCATCGACGTTTCGTTCCAACCGCAATCTTGGGCTCATTTTTTGGGCTTTCATTGTCGGTGCTGGCCTGCTGTCTGGCACTGAGAGAAAACAGCCCGACGACACCGCTACAGTAGCTTCAGTTTGACAGTGTCTCCGAAACTGTCTCTTGACGTTGAAAATCCATATCATAGGCATAGCTGGGTAGCACTGAGCGTATGATTCTGTCTCGTAACAGTGATGTGCTTATTGGTAGTCATTGTCTTGCGTGAACAGTGTGTTTTGTAGTGTGTAGGTGACGGAATGTATTCTGTTAAACTTGTTAGGCAATTTTTTTCTTTGCTACAATATGCCATAATGGTATATTTAATGTAAATGAGTTGAATCTTGCTCGGCAATGTGGGATATGCTGTAGTTTAATTCATCTTTAGTTTGTCCTATCACCACCTGATGATTGTATGCAGTAGTTATGTGTAGTCAATGTTCAGCTTCATAGTGCTGTAGATGATTCATGTATAGAGCGTCATTTTAAAGAGTGTAATGGTTCGGAATGTTGACTTTCATACGAAGCCGTGGGGCATGTCAGGAATTGTTACCATCATCTTACATCTACATACCAAATTTGTTACTGAGACGTTGCAGGTAACACCGTTGAGGAGAACTCTAGTCTTCTCCCTAATCTCAATGCGCTAGTTGCCTTCAGTGCTTTGACGTTGTTGGTTGGGTGGCCGGAAGGGCATCTGGTCTGTAAAAGATGGGGGATGGTGGAGGTGGGCACTGGTTAGTCCAGATGGAGTGGCGCCCAGCCGGATTGTCTGTGTGTCTGCCTCTGTTAATCTTCCCTTGCACCATAAAGTCCAGAAGTTCTCTTCTGGTACCGGCTCACCTGAGTGGTCCCGGAAAAATGGCCATAAAAACGGTTGTGGTGTGGTCTGAACAACATAAAGATGTACTAATATGTGGAGACCTGGCGGTGAAATTACAGACTTCTAATATTCAGTTGTGTATAAAACCCATTGTACCATTCCAATCTTTGAAACTTGAAGAAACTGGATACCTCTGCAGAACCGTCACCATGTAGCTGAAATTGCTTGTGCGGAAGTTTTCACAGGCAAGTTCGTGTTTGTTTCTGTATCAGAGTGAGCCTATACATGACCAACATTTTGACTGTCTCATTTTGGCTTCTGTCTAAATGCTGTTTATTTTCATGGCAGCATTTGTGTGTAGCACACTTGAATGATGTTTTTATTATTCCTTCACCACAGCAAGGATCAGCTGTCGCTGACAAACCCACGCGACGCACTGCATCACGGTGAACGTGCTGCAAACAAATCAGGTGGACGCTCAGTGTGATAAACTGGCGACCAAGCTGAGTTGAGAATGATTTGCATCAGACGTCACCAATTTGCAGCTACCGCACCTGCATTTGGCACCTCCGTTGGGGTGACCGCGTTTGAGTTATTGCAGAGATTTTCGGCATCAGAAAACGAGTGCCGAGGCTATCCTGTTGTGTTGTTTGTGTGATCTAGATTTAGCCGTTTTAGTAGAATGCTGACTTGTGACAGATGGACGGACAAACAGACACACGATGACAGCTGGTGTCGCGTGGGTAAAAAATTCAAGAATCAGCTCAACACTGGTTTTAACTGCTGCCCTGAAAAAATGCACAATTTCAAGAGGCTCCCTAGTTCAATCTTCTTTAGCAGTAGGAACCTGTTCAAGACCTGGTACAAGATCTAGCATGTTTTTCTCATGTGCTATAATTACGGTGTTTATTTGCTGTTGCTGTAATATATTAAAATGTGGAGAAGTTACATCAAAGATAATTTGTCTTTTTTGAAATTAACACAGAAGTCATTTACAAGCAGTGTAAACACAGTGGTACATTGGAATAAGCAGGTTATGTGTGTCAGAAATGGTTTTGCAGCATCTACTGAGATATAGAAGGCAGTTCGTTTAAGCAAGCAGGTCTTTTGTCTGCACGATTTGTGTCCATCTTGATGTCAAGAGTTTTGGCATTTAGGGAACATGGTCAGTTGTGAAGTGTGGCATGCATGTGACCTGTGGCCATCATAGTGAAGACATCATGTATCTGCAATAATCTCAGATGGTGACTTTCACTTTGTCCACTGTGTGCATCCTGACTTGGGGAGTTTTATCTGTCTGTTGCACGTACGTGAAACGTGGCAGTGAAGAGAGAGAACGAAATGTTACGACTCAGTTCAGAGGTGATAAAGGTGTGTGATTTTCGACAGCATAAAGTGAGATTGTCTGCTGCAGATGCAGCTGACTGAGCTGCAGGTGAAATTAAGAGTGTTTTTGGTGCTGTTGCAGAGTGATCACTAAACAGTGTTTGAGCAGGGTTGCCAACTGGCAGTTTTCACTGCCAAGTAACTCAAATTGGGCATTTTTCCAGGCGTTTGTCAGTGAAAATTATCATTGTCAGTTTGGCTTTTTTTGGCATTTTGCAGGTTAGTTTGGCAGTGAAATGTCACATTTAGCATTGAGCTTTAAAACTAGCAATTTTCCACAGTGCATCACATTCTATGCAGAATTTCAGGCCATTTTTTACACTTCGATTTCCAATTCTGCTTTAATTCCAGAATCAAGTAGCGATAATGGAACATGAGTCTCCACTTTCCTACAAGGCTTAGAGATTTTGGCCTTCCGACATCATTTATTCGCATTTTCGTACTATCATGTGCATCCCCAGTCCAAAATGGTGGCTAAAACTGCTTTTAATTCCAGTTTTAACTGCATATTTTGACTTTTTGTACTCAGTTCATCCTATTAAAGAGTCTATTTGTAGCAAGTTCAGAAATTTGACATTTTTGGGGCCCTAATAATCCATCGCATTTGATGGTAAATGGTGAAAAGCATCTGGCAACCCTGTGTTTTGACTTCTGAACAGTGACGCGCAGTCATAAGTTCATTGTATTTGTGCTGACATGCTACTGCTGCGGCATGCAGTAAGAGTAATATGGCCAGTCCACATCTGAGGCTGACAGACTAAGCTACATTCCATGGATATGTGTGAATTATAAGACCGAGGGTGTTGAACCAAAACTGTGGAAGGAGGTAGTACATGTGCATTTGAATAAGGAAGATGCAGCAGCTTTTAGTAAATGTCGAAGGTTCATAATGAGTAACCATTACCAGTGGTGTGGATAGTGAGTGATTGATTAATATGATGAATGCGATGCTGGTTCAGACAGGTCGTCCTTGTTGCAAATACAGTGTGTGTGTGTGCATTGTCATTGAATCCCACTAGCAGCTGATCGCTATCCGATATCCAGCATATTACCATTTGCCAAGGTATTGTAACCGAGTGTACCTGATTTGTCCTGTTTACCAGGGTCTTTTAAAGCTTCATGAATTCTGTGGTGTATGATAGAGAATGACATGGTAAATAATATTTTATCCTCATCCCCACCCCATTCTACCGTCGCTGTCCCTATCCCGTGATGGGAATTGGAACAATATGACATATTACTAATGCATTATTTACAAGCATTTTTAACATGTTGAACTGTAGTATGCTATTTCTTGGTTATAATGTGTCCAGAAAAAAAGACTGCAGCTTCATAACTGTTGCGGCAGTACCTCTGGCATCCATCAGTATTACTGTATTGTTGTTACCATGCCATTGCTATTACCATAGATTTTAACCGATTCCCGAAGTAATGCCATAGTTACTGCAGTACTACCAAATTCCCCCATTACCGTGTCACACTCTAGTGTATCTTGTAACCGGTGTGTATATGCGTGCGCCTCAGTATTCCGACGTAGTTTTGATGATCATTTATCTTGAGTGCTTATTGGGGGAGTATATGTAGTTTTGTTTTTCATTCGCTGTATGTTTTATGTTGTTTTACATTACGTTACGGGACTGTCGTTTTCTTGTTTTCTACACATCTGCTTCAGTGTTAAAGCACCGAGTCACCTAACCTTGTTATTGCAAATTGTTTAAATTATATCATTTATCAAAATCTGAATACATGTGTTGATTAATGTTGTAGGTTTTAGTTATAATTTTTACACCTTTTGTAGTGTTTGTTATGGTTCCAGAATTAACATTGTTGGTCGGTTTTTGGGCGACCGTTTGTAAAACGGTTCGCCCTATGCTATCAGACCGTTGTCTGTCTCTCTGTCTGTCTCTGTCTGTCTGTCTGTAACGTTCGTGCACTGTAGCCAAACGGTTGGACGGATCAAGATGAAACTTGGCGTGCAGGTAGTCCTCGGCCCTGGCCACATTGTGTTAGATGGGGACCCCATGTCTATTTTGGCCATGGTCACCCATCTCAGCTATATAATTTAACTACGCTTATGTACTAGAGTTCCAAGCAAGTGCTGGCGGAGATGATAAAAGTCATTCAGTGTCCTTCTTAACAGCGCCATCTTCTTGACATATTTATTTTATTTTCCTCTTGTTGACTGCCTAAAATAGATAGCAAGTATGCCCACGAATGCCGCTGTAGTCACCCATACACAAGCCAGATAATTGACCTATCAAAAATTACATACCGAGAGGCCGGCGCACAATGTACTGTGTGTCTTGTGGAAGAAGTCAATGCTGTTGAGCACATGCATAACAGTGTGAGGTTGGCAACACAGGTGATCTCACACGAACTTAACTTCTCCATATTCTCTCCTTCCATGCCACTGATCTTTGAGGAATGCTGACAATCCTATGTAGGCCATGTCACCACTAACACGGCTTCCCAGTGGAAATTAAGCCCCTTACCTGTGAAGTACGCAAGCAATTGTAACAATCCTGAGTTCCCACTGACCTGGTAAACTCCTGGAATTTGTTAGACCTGGAATTTTTTGGCATGATAAGTCGATTTACTCTGGTTTTGACACTTTATCGGCTGTATTGCATAAAAGTTAATTCGTGCTATAAAGGAATATATGGTGAAGTTTGACGTCAATTATGTTTGGTACCTACACTGTGTCTCAAAAAAAGTTCCCACCTTTTAAGTGTCTGTAACTTTGTCAAATCTTAACCAATTTTCAAAATTTTTGCACTGCTGGAAAGTATATGAAATTTGCTACAAAACCCATATGACATTGCCAACCTCACCTAAAGCCGTGGTTCCATGTTAAAATAAAATTATTTTAAAGAATTTTAGGGTTGCATGGAAATGAAAAAAATTATTTTAGCCGCTGAAGAAAACACTAAGCTTCTTCTTCAGAAGTTCCCGCAGTCTGCCACTGTCTTTGTTCTGCCGATTGTCAGGTGAACTGACCGAGAACACCTTTTTGTCCGTAAAGACAACAAAGTCAGTGGCATACTGCAGGAACTTCTGAAGCAGAAGCTTAGCGCACTTCATGCAGGCAGCACAGTTCGCATCTGTCATATCAGCTGCAAGTCCTTACAGATAATCCAGGAGACGACCGAAGAATACCCATCTCCCGTGATATCTCACGGACAGTCCTGTGGGTCTGCAGCTTGTCCTCTTGACTCAGGACTAAATCATTAACTGTCTCAACGTTTTCTTCAATGCAGGCACAAATTGATGGTAAAAGTAAATAAGTAAAAGAACAGTAACACGGAAAATTTTATTTACAATCAGTATGGAAAAAAACTCACTATTTTATTTAAACACTGAAAATATCAAAATTTGTGGATGAATAACTAAGTTAGAGGCGATTAAAAAATGCAATCTGTTTGCATTTTCTTCCACATCTGCAGAAAATTTGAAGTTTTACTTTCCCAAGGTAGTGTAGCAACATGTCTAAGGTGAGGTGGGTAGTGTCATATGGGTTTTGTAGCAAATTTCATACGCTTTCTAGCAATGCAAAACTTTGAAAATCGGTTAAGATTTGGCAAAGTTACAGACAATTAAAAGGTGGGAACTTTTTGAGACACAGTGTATTTGGTAATTATTGCAGGCCAAATGTGTTGATATTCTGTTGTGAACTATGATTGAAAGCACCTGGAAAATTTTAAAATTGGACTGGAAAACTCCTGGAATTTTTTTCATCCAAAAGCGTGGGAACCCTGATCTGAACGCATTAGGCCCAATTACGCAGTTACTAGAGGAGTGATTACGCCCACTAATCTGCCTGAAAACCGCCAATCACGGCATATAAAGTCTAGATTTCCGCAGCGTAAGGTTTCAGCAGAAAATCTAGGTTTTGGCATCGGTTTCGGATACCGTAACAACGCTACATTTTTGCTTTCACTGCCACTGACACTGTTGGTTGGGCATCATCAAGAGCATCCAGCCTGTAAAAAATTAAGTGTTAAGGTGCTGGCATGGTTATCTGTCTGGAGCATGGTGCAAATGATTTGCATATGGTCCAGCTGATGTCACAGCCACCCCTGACCTACTGCTTCATGAAAATCAAGATTGGTTTAACCTTCCTGGTAAAGTAGGGCGTTAATGGGTATCTGTGTTTGATAATATTTGCATGCATTATGTGCAGTATTGTTTTAGCTGAATGTTTGGTTGTTCCTAACATTTGATAGCCGAGTACTCTATACCTGCTGAAGAATAGCTGTTTTTCATTAACTTTTGTTGCTGTGCATGGTATTCCTCAGCAACATGTCCATTTTGGTTGCCGTATTTTGCACTCAGTGTGCTAAGCTGATTGCACATTAATTTCACAGCGGCATCCCGTGAGGGCGCCAGGAGCTGACTTGTGTTCCATCCTTTTCCCATCTGAAGGGAGTGTCTGAATCATGGTTACCTTGGTTTTGTGACTTAGTACACAACTGTATTACTATATAGGTGTGATATGACCTAACTTGTGTTGAAAGTGTCGTTAAATCCAAAGCAGCCAACCAGCTTACTATACAACACTTGCTGACAGAATGTACAACTTACAGCCACTTTCTCACATTAACATCAATAAACTCTTCATCTTGCAAAAAATAATGTAGACTGTGTCGAAACTACAAATTTATGTAATAAATTATGACTGTAAAGGTGTTACATAACCTAATTTCTGCTAAAGCACAATGTAATCTGAGTAAACCGACCTTGTTTTGTTACTTTTAGTTGTATTTTGTTTTTGACATGTTCATACTGCTTACATATGTTTTATATTACAGTCATAATTCACTTCACTGCAAATATTATCGCCAAGTCTAACAGTGAAAGACTTTTGAAAACTGGTTAAGATTTGACAAAGTTACCGCCATGAGTTTGGTGGTCTCCTTTTTTGGAACACGGTGTAGTATATGCTCTGAACAGAAGTTCTTCAGTACTGTGTATCATTAACGAACTTTTGACATTTGACACTCTCCTGCCATGCCACGGACATGACAGGCCATGTTCTCGGTCAGTTGTTGGTCATCTATCATTTATCCAGGACGATGAAACGTGATGCTGTCGGTATCCCAAGTGGATAATCGGCTGGAATACAAACGTCAAGTGTGTACTGTTGCAGCTGATTCAGCTGCGTCTCCGGGTAGCATCACCGGACCAGGTTCAAGGTGCTTTGACACTGTTGGTTGCGTGACCGGAAAGACATCTGGTCCATAGAAACCACCTCTGCCACTTATCCTCAAACATTTCATTCCTAGACAAGTGGAGGAGAACCGGAAATACCCAGGTTTACTTGGACGACAGCCATTACCACAGAGGTACGGTAGGTCACATCCATAGAGAATGTAATCCCCATCAATCGCTCTTTTTCTCCTGTAAATCCCACAGATGCTTTACAAACACAGTTACTGTGGAATGCCAACTAGGAAGTAATATGTTGAATGATGTCATTGTCAGTGAACTTGAGTGTTGATTAATAATTAATAATCTCATTTTTAAATCCGTTGTCTATAAAATAACATGCAGTATTATTGAAATATCCAGTCACAGGAAGATGTTTATTGTTCAGTATGCACATGCTAGCAGTTTGAACTTGTGTCGCCATATTGGCCCACTGTTGATGGCTTCTTTTGTGTGTGAAGATTTTCAACCAGCAGGTGGTGTTGTGCATTTTTCTGTGACATATGAGCTTCTTGTTTAAGGTTATCGTGGTTGTTGCAGGCCGTACTAGCGATTGACTGGAACTCTTTCGCAGACACTTGACAAAGTTAGTTAGTTTGTCTGCACAAAGACAGTGTTGACGACACGTGTTGATAATTTGTTTTTTTTGTATTCTTTTTATTTCATTGTTATAGTTACTGCCTGTGGTGACACAATGGCACAGTAGAGCGTCCGTCACTTAGAAACATCGTACAAGCAGCAAGTAAACGTTGCGGTCTGTTTTTCTGTTTCCAGTCGTTTGTGCTGACATCGTTTACGTCTCGTATCTTTCAGACTGCTTGTCAATTAGTGGTTGTCGAAAACTTTGACTAGTTTTGTGCATTTGTGCTGAAGTTCAGAAGTTGGTAAGAATATTTGTTGGCATGATATGTGAGTCGTGTTCAATAATTAGCCAGATCCGACTCAGATTAATCCCCAAAACTAAAAATTTGCCCGTGAAATGACAATTGCAAAATGGTTTTTGGTACACCGTTTATATCTGTGGACTAGGTGAACATAGATGTTTTAAATTTGGTAAGCAGATTGACCATGGCAAGCACTAGTCATGGGTGATAAATAACCCCAAGACATGGGCGTCGGCAGAGTCACGTTATGTTATTGCCTAGTGAGCTTCGTGGTGTCATTGATCAAGGAAACAATAAGAATCAGAATAAGAAATGGAAGGGATACTAAATAAAAATTTATAAGCCTACATTTAAGTAAGGAGTGAATTGTTTCCTAACAACAGAGATTGATAAATGGTCACCGGTCTGATAGTGGTAACAGCGAATGATTGATTTCTTAAACAAATCTTGTATCAGCTCACTTTTCCGGGACGAAATGCGTAAGTGAATATACTGTTTGTTTATGGTCGCCCGTGTAATAGGGAGACCATATATATTTTCATCCTGTCGTTTGTTCTTCTTTTTTCTTTCCTCGCCTAATCTCAGCCGTCGCAGATTGGATGTCTGCCATACTTCCACACATGGTGTGGCCTCAGTGCAAATTTAAGATGCAGGTCCCAAATGCGCTGCGCGCGGCTCGCTGAAAACACAGGACGCCAAAAATCGCCATCTGGGCACCATCGCACAACTTTGTCTGGCTATATCTTCGCAACTAGCCTAAGGCACATATCGACAATCGGAAAAAAACTTGTTAAGCAGCAATATGTCCTCCACATGTCCTCATAATATGGCGAACTTTGGCCCACTGGCGGCTGAGATCGATCCGGTAGTTTGGGGCACCCCTGCAAATTTCAACGGGTTTCGCGTCTTGGCAGCGTTACTGGACGGCATCTAGTGGGCGTCAGCCAAACTTTGCGGCGTTGAACAGAGGGCGCCACCTATGTTCGGCAGGGCGACCATCACGTTGGGCGTTGGCCCACATTCTAGTTACTTTTGATGTTATCTGCTGATTGGTAAGTGAAGTACATGATAATGTATTAACTGGTAGAAAAGTGCGACATTTGTTAGTTGTTTTACAGCTACAATTAGGTTATGTTGAATAGATCATGTATGTGTTAGTTCTTTTTATGGTAGTTGGGTAAAATAGTTCATACAGAGTAGATAATTAATGAGTAGCATACTAGCGGCTGATGATGCTTGTACTATGTGGACTTGACGTCTAGCAATGTGTCATCAACAGGGCTTTATCTGTTAATTATTTATGCGGATGACTTATATATGCGCGAAAGATGTCCAGTGATAGACCTACATGCAGGGTGCGGCATAAAAAAACAACCCCCTAAGAAAAATTAAATTTTTCAAAAACTACTAAGCGAATTTAGCTGCTTTTTTCAGTGTTTACTCCCGAAGAAATTGCCTATAACATATATAAATCTCATTCAAATATTCTGTCAAGTAACAGAAATATGGCTGTGCAAAATGCAAAAGTGAATTTTATTCAGTGAACAACAACTCCAGTCACCCTGTAATCACTCGAAATAACAAATGTCTCAATTGCAAAGGAAAAGGAAATGTTAATGCTACAAACATCAGTTTACAAAGCATGTTCAAAATGTCCACCAGCTGCTTTAATGCATGCCTGAAGCCTTTTGTGAAATGACAGTACTGCTTCATCAATTGGGCCTTGTGGCAAGTCAGACCAGATCGCCCTTCAGGACGGTCTTCAGCTCCGAAATGTTCGTTGGCTTCGGTACATAGCGTTGATACTTGTCAAGCATCGCACCCCCACACATATGATAGTCAAGAGGGTTGAGATCAGGCGAATTCGGTGGCCACCCTTCCTTCCGGATAAACTCTGGGCACTTTCGGCTAAGCCAGTCATGCGCCAGTGACGCTGTGTGAGCAGTTGCAAAATTGTCCTTTTTCAGTTCAGACAGCTGTAACTTCTGTTTCATGTGGATGATATGAAAGAAATTTTCAGAAAATACGGCAGTGTTTCTCAGT
>Ga0056108_1000341_pt1 | contig 15147 bp, 13 predicted proteins | sample WorMetG1BERMUDA1_FD_83875 | JGI IMG/M metagenome (GOLD analysis project Ga0056108, IMG submission 83875) | Marine gutless worms symbiont microbial communities from Max Planck institute for Marine Microbiology, Germany - Inanidrilus... ... | reverse complement strand
TGCATCGCACTGTGCACAATTGTTGCACACAATATTGCACGGAACAGACCTGATAGTTTTCCCTCTTACCCTCCAGACGATCACCACAACTCCGATGATGTCTATTTGAGGGAAGGAGGGGGGCAAAGCATTAAAGAGGACACAAAGATCTCGTTCATCCCAAGGAGATGCACAGGTCCAGAACATGGGACGGAAAACCATTATTGCTAGCTTCATATTTGGGGCCACCTCGGTGGTTAGTAGACTGTCGCAGGCCGCCTTGTATGGCCTGTTAAGGATTCTGCTGCTTATTAAATCACTTGAATATTTTTGGTAAAATATGCACCGTTAGTAGGTTCAGTGTTATGGTTGGGGTAAGCAACTGTTATTAACACCTGGGTTAACCTGCACTTTTACCCCATAAGTTACCTGCACCTCTGCATTTTACCCATAACCTGATGTGGGTAATGCAACATAGGACGTAGGAGTGCCACGAAGATTCAAGGAAATGTGAGTTTCTGAGTGCCTAGAGACTGGTCACTGCGAACAAACGGAGAAAAATCAAGAGATGCACCTAACCCAGGTTCACCTGGAAAATTTGCCATTAAAAATCATATGGAACTCCAACACTTCACAGCACAAAATAAACTAGGCATAGAGCGAGTACAAGCATTCGCTGACATTTCGTGCTCACGCTATGTTGTCATTGCAACGAAACCCATGCACCGATTGCAAATCAGCCCCATACTGCACAACTAGAGGGCACCTCCTACCATTCCCCCAAGTTATATCTGAGTCCGTGCAATAGTGTGGGAATGCGGCAAAGGACAGACACACAGATGGCCATGACCACTACGTTTTGCGTCGTCTATGACTCGCGTGAAATGTAAAAATGTTCATCTTAAAACTGCAGAAATTACGTAAAATAAACGTCACACAAGACGGACAGAATACTGTAGAAACCCTCAATAGCCGTGTGCTCTTTAAATCATGATGCTTATGTCCAAAAAATCAGTAACAGCAAAATCAGGTGCTAGAACACAAAAAGATATAAATGGCCACAATAATTTTATGCATAAACTTTCCAAATCTGAGATAGTCAACGTCAGTAAGCTCAACTGAAATGATCAGGGTATTCACGATGCACGTCTTTAATCCAAAATCTACTGCACGTTACTTTGTTCATTTCATTCCCCTTACAAGTCAAGCAGAACTTGACAGTAATGAGTAACAATCAATTTTTTTATTTTGCAAATTCAATACACCGGGTAAATTACAAAAAGGAAACTAAGGAAAATTACACAAATGGGTGGTCACTGCAAAGCTACCTAAATGCCCACCCTCTAGATACTATCCCCAGAATATTTAAGGCTGACTTCCTGGAGTATTCACAGAATGCAAATAGTCACAGAAATAAAATTCACAAAGGAAGCTTACAATGACTTCATTGGTTGTTAACACCACTTCACATGATTGCAAAGCACATCATACATTCAGCAGATGCTTTTATCATGAACACTAACTGCATTCATGTTATGAGGGAAAGGTCAACAAATTTACTGCAGGCATGTAAAAAAAATTTAGGGCTGTCAAATTGATGCGTGGAGGAATTAATCACGAATAATTTAAACAAATAACGCCACTAAAAAATTTTTAATGCAGGTACAATCATCGTGACCGCCAAAAGGCAAATCCTTGCCTCTGACTCCGCATCCCAAACTGGATATCGATCAGTTCAGCCGTTTTGCACAGCTCACGGCATAGAGCCACTATACTTTTTAATGCGCATTAAAAGGTGATTAACACACGATTAAAAAATTAATTGCTATGATTAACATGATTAAATACACTAATCGTTTTACAGCTCTAGAAAAATTCATTACTGGTTAAAATGGTGCAAGAACTGTTCAAAGTGGTTAAGAGGCAAGACGAGTTAAAACTACGATACATTACCTTTACGAATGACAGTCTGCATAACAATAACAATCTACACACCGGGCAGTGACTAGTAGGTGAATGCTATTGTACTATCAACGTCAAATGTCACTTTATATAGTGCACCATTACCAGAGCCTCTAATGCACTGGACAGACTAGAATGGGACCAGATTGTCATGCATGTATACAACAAGAGTCTTTGACTGTAGAGACAATGGAATGAACAGATTTCTCTAGACAGCATACTAGCCATCGTCCGTTACTACAACACCACCAGCTTCAGTAACTAGCTCTAGTCACGGACAGTCGAAGCAGAACTCAACTGAGGAGTCGTCCTTTCGAAGTATCGAGCTGGTCTACTGGTAAGAGCATTGGCTGCATCAACAAAGTGACTGTCCGTCGAGTTCAGTCAGTACTGAGATGGATGACCATCACGGGCATACCGTCTTGCCACAGGCCAACTCAGATCCTACCTTCAGCGCAATTAGAATTGAGTAACAGCCAGGGGCAGTGCTCGTTGGTTGGAAAAGACCACTCCAACCATATGTGACATGACTCTTTGGGGGCTTAATGGCCTAAGGAAGGCAGACGAACAGCTCGCGTACACTCCGGTAAGGAGCATGGCACCTTTACCTTTTGCCCAGTCCGTTTCCTTTCCTACAAAAAATCTCTTGTCCTCCCCTCACTGAAATAAATAATGATAACAATAATAACAACGTGGTCAAAGTAATTTGACATAACAAAACGTGTCCGTCAGGTGGCGCCAATGTGCACACCCATCTAATGCATGGTTCCTTGGACCCAACCGCGTCCACATCCCAAACGTCATCTTCATCGGATCTAATATGTTTCCTTGGGCCCATGAGAGTCGTGGACTCTGTAATAGTTTCACTATTTGAGCCACGCTAAAAATCGCAACTGACGCTGACAACCAAAATAGCATCTCGATTGGTTCAGCTGTTTTTGCGGGGCTCACAACTGCAACAGACCGACTGACAGACCACGCAACTTTGTCTGTAACAACGGACCGCATCTACGTAGCACTGCGATGCGGCCTAACATTGCAACATTTGTAAAGCACACAATCCGCAATCACGGGCGACTCAAGAGGTGCTGGCAGTCACCAGGTGACAGCACTGGTTTTCCAGATGGCATTTGAAGCTATCAATAGTACTGCAAGTTTCACGGCAGTCTGCAAGATACAACTGAACCAACAGGCACAATTGTCTAACTTCACGTAAAAGTCAGACCACAGGTGCTTTGTGGAGTGCTCGGGAATATTCATACACATGAAGGTATGATTCATTAGCAGACACACTGCAGGAACGTCACCATGATACTGATCCATGCGTACGTCATTTGGAAATGGGTCGTTACCCATAGCTCCTTGTGGCGTTACTGCTGTGACATGAAAGCAAAAACGGACATTTATTATGCGGAGAAGTGGAAGTTATTTCTCTGGGTTTATTTACACTGTGTCAGGAGGTAACAGGTGGCGCAACGGGTACAGAAATGGTCGCGGGTTCAAATCCTACTCAGGGGTTATGCTGCATAACAACCTTGGGCAAGTTGTTCACACCTATGTGCCTCTGTCACCAAGCAGTATAACTTGGTACGGGCCAAAGGGCGATGATGCTCTGTGGCTGGGAGGTAACTGCAGGCCTGGCGGAAAATAATGGCAGCCAACCGCCGGGTGGATGACTTATGATCACATGCGGGCTGACTGCCTTTATATTGGGATCAGCTCCGGGCCCAACGCTCGGTATCGAGTATGGAAAGCGTTTACCTTTACCTTTTACATAAGTAACTGAAGAATCTTGCCAGATTCGGTGTATAACTGCAAGCAATCAAGAACGTGAAAAATCACCCTGTGATTCTGCAATGTGCTGATTTCTCCAAATGAACTGAGTGCATTCCGTGTCACTGACATAGACTATACTCGCGTAAAACAGTGAGTGCCTACTTCTATCGAGAGGCCTGTGTTAACAGAAGCAGAACGACCTCCACATTAACCACATTTTCTGACTGCACACGATACAGTTACACGTGATAACACAATGACTCAGGCAAGTGATGTCAAAAATAAAACTGCACACAATACACTGGGTGGCACAAAAAAACATGACCGCTGCGAGTCAAAAAAAGGTGCCACTAAACTCTTGTCCATAACTGCTAACAAATGCCGAGCAACTCTCAAAAACCTTTCACCACCTGACTCAGCAGTTAATTAATAACAAGAAGTCGTCAAAGAAGACCTCACCACACCTTCTATGTGTCGCTACACTACCACGTGAAATCTCTGGCACCTTTCTGTCTCACAACTATCCATTTTTTGAACCACTCTGTAGTGAGGGCCCACATTTCTACATTAACATACCTAAAATGACTACAATGCTGACCAGAAGAAAAAAAACAGAAAAAACTCGACGAGTGACGGCAAAATAAAACCGCACAACAATATACACGTCTCGCAATACACTGCAGCAAACCGCATTTCAACAACGAAACAATACTGAAAGAAAAAATACTGAAACAAAACAACACACTGGTCAGTAAGTGCACAATAACGCGCATTTAAACAGCAAATAGGCACAATATCGGCATCTTTACAACAACAACAACTGATGACGCAATACTAGTGACAACGTGCACGAAATGATAGCACATACAATATCTTACTTATCAGATTATGACTTAAAACAAACTGAACTACGATCAGTTTAACTTCGACATAATTATTACAACAAGGAACGTGCCATTCAAATGTGCGCAGGTGACAACGTCTGTCAACCAATAATACACTAACAATTAAAAACACCATGTAAGTGACAGCAATCTTGTAAAAGATGCTCCGACTTTCGTAATTTTTCAGTAGCGCCTTCATTCCTAAACATCAGCTTGACATAAAAGGCATAGAATTTAGGATACCAGGGAGCCACGACGCAAAGTCAACAGCTGCCCAGGGTGCTGAAATATGAGCGGCTGCAAATCGACAGCTGCATAGGCATGCTGTACCGAGTAATATTTGATGCAAGTAATTCAGATACTTGTAACAACACACAACAACAACCGTTTCATAGCCCTTTGTCCGGGACTACCCGGGTGAGTCGGTACCAGAAGAAACATTCACCCACCCACCATCCTGGTCCTCATCCAATCTTTATCAGCTTCTTCCATCTACCACGATCCATAGCATCCTCCTTGTTCAAATTACATGCTTGGCAATCTTTTTGCACAACCTCTCAGAAAGTTTTGTAAATGGCATTAAAATAACGAGAAATGTTGCAGCCATGCTGAACAGAGTTTGTCACTGTGAGAACAGTTCTCAGCAATTTTCGGGCGACGGATAGTAGAAATACTTGTACTCTTTGCAGATTTTTGTTGCAGTCTCAAAACGGTTTCTGAGTGATGTGTAAAAGTTTGTTTGCCAGGTACAAGGCACAATTTCACCCAGGATGGCAAGTATGTGCCAACCTTCAGGACGTCTGAGAATGTATGCATTACACCAAGACCAATCAATTTCCGACTTGTACAGGGAGACACCTCCCAACAAACTACGTTTGTCATTCAGTGGCAAAGTGGAACACTTAAAATCAAGTATAATATGCGACTCATAACTGCGCCTCCAATGCCTGACCATGTATGCATTAAAGGTCATGTGCGTATGTATCACCGCAGAGAAAGTTCGAAAATAAACACAGCATCAGTGAAACGAATCTATGTCATCGACATTACACCGCGTGGACACTGCTCAAATTTTCGGTGACTTCAAGCATTTTTCCATGCTAGTGCAGCTGTTTACTCGTACTGGTTTGCCGGGTTCCGTGGTGACACACTGTTGTCAAGGCGACAGTCCGCGGCCACACTGTCGCGTGTCAGTAAAGTCCACAGCCGCGGAGGTTGTTGGCGATGATGACGTCGGTGACGGCGTCAAAGACAAACTGAATGTTGTTGGTGTCGGTGGCGCACGTCTGGTGACAGTAGATCTCTTTCATCGAGCTGCGGTTCTTCGCCTCAAACTGCGCCTGGATGAACACGGCCGCCTCGTCGTACGCCGCGGGTCCTGCACAGTAAGTAGTCGGACAGTGCATATCAAAATCACCACCACTGTTGTTTTATGGCCACTATGCAGGACAACCTGCGTTAGCCGGCACCCCCAAATAAGTACTGGAGGGTTTTGTTGGAGCAACGTTTTACTGCCCGCATGCTCTTGCTGATGGCAACTAGCATATCAGGATTAGGCAGAAGACTTAGTTCTCCTCAACGGTGTTACATGCACTTTCTCTGTACCATCAATGTCTATCTAAACTGTAAGTTTTACAATTAACAAGTAAAGTTTTTTAACTGGCAAAATTCATCACCACTGCAGACCTTTTTTATTTTCAGGCAAACTAGTGAAAATCTACAGTCTTAATCACTTGAAAAAAACAGTTGTCTTATATCCATAACACATCTGCATAAGTCTCCAGTTATTGAAACTACTACATCTGTTTAACGGCCTTTTTTCAGGATGACCTGGGTAAGCCGGCACCAGAAAGGTAAACATTCTACATTTTACTGGAGCAAGAGATGATGGGGTGGCAGTGGCATCAGCTGGACCATATGCAAACCATTTGCATCTCCCTCCAGACAGATAACCATGCCAGTACCTCACCACTCAGTTTTTACAGGCTGGATGCCCTTCCTGCCGCCCAACAGCATCAAAGCACTAAAGGCAAAAGCACTGAAGGCACAAGTGACGAAAGAAAACTGAGGGGAACAGACTAAACAAAGCACACGCAGAAAACGACCATTAAAACAATTCGGTGGAGGTCCTTAAACATGCCACCAGTGAGTCACTCATATCAGTGGGATTCCAACCACTTGCACTGGTCGTCCATTGTCAACCGGGGAACATTCAATCTCTTTCACCACTCAGCCCTGACAACAGCCAGAAGAAAAAACACCAAACAACAAAACTCACAAAATATTTTTCCCATGAAAACAGGGCTTATCGTGGCAGTGCAAAATGTACTGAATGGTTTTTGTGCCTTCCACGGTGACAGTTCTTCAGTTTAGCACCAAGCAAAAACCGAACTTACAAGTACTTTACGAGTATGCAAAATATTCAGTTAATGAAATTATGTGCACGGTAAATGTGCTGCAGACTTTGCTAACCAGTGTATTCTGGAAAGCAGACATTAAGAGGTGACTTCTTGATCTTCTCTTCAAAGAGATCTTTCTTGTTCAGGAACAGTATGATCGACGTGTCGGTAAACCATTTGCTGTTACAAGTCGAATTAAACAAGCGGAGGCTTTCCTGCATTCGATTCTGCACAAACGCATTTACCAACATTTTGTGACTCGTAAATTAGGTCCCTGTGTTACTTTAGAGCACAAGTGCACATTGAACACCGGATATCCTCTGTAATAGGAGTTATATGACTCATAATTTTTGGACCTTATTACTACTATTAATTCCACTTAACAGTGGTTTTCCCAGGTGAATCTGAGTCTGCTGGTACCTCCGCAATCTGTTCCAGAACAGAATCTGTGTGGATTAGTGAACAGGTTTTTTACGGGTCAGATGTCCCTCTACTACCCAACCATCAGTGTGAAAGCAGTGAAAGAAACGATATGATATACGATATATGCCATAATTACATGCGCTCAAAAGCTGACATGAGCCCGCTTTATCTATCGCATGGAACCGAACATAAAAACAGTAAAAAAAGGAAAAACTAAAAACAAAAACAGATATGCACAGAAGAAACGGTCTGGTCGAGAGTCCAAGGAGTCAGTCCCGAAGGAGAGAAAGAGTCTGTGGCAGGAAGGACATGTGAAACAGGTAGGTTTTAAGCTGGGAGTGAAAGAGTAAGGGAGTTATGGATGGGGAGAGTGGTGAATTGACAGTGGAAGAGGAGACAGGTGCAGAAACAGGTAAGTCAGAGACAGAGAAATCAGTGCAGGATTGACGGAGAGAAACGGAGTTGACTCTAGAAACAGGGTGATGCATATCGAAAGGAACGATCAGTTATTCGCAGCAAGGATGATATGGGTGGACGAACACAAAGCACTAACCCTAACTAGCTGCCTGGCCTCATCCTTTCTTCATCCACCACCGGACTCCTGAAAGATGAAGCGTTGCTCCCTTTGTGATGGCTCTCCAACACCGGTACCAATGTAACTTTGCTAATAAAGGCCAATTAATGACATATCTATCAGGTCGAGTTTCCTCGTGTAGCACATATATGACAAAGTTCAGTTCAACTTTTCCACTAGACAATGTTATCTTCACCGTACTGATCTTTATGCAACACATGTGCACACTGCACTATATGCTGCCATGACACGCCTGTCTGTCCATTACAGGAGGGAAAATCTCAGAAATTAAATAAACTTCATACACAGTAAGTAGCAAAACTAGTTACCCAATAGACAAACTGCAAACAAATAAGTGACATATAATAATCAACACTTGTTTTTGTCAAATATCTTTCAGTGACATTTAGCTCTCAATTAATCCTAAATTTTTGGAAAAGTTAAAAATGCTTAACGTTATTTATGAAACCTAACTTTTCACAATTTAATAACTCACCGTGGTCTCATCTTCCTGCAGAACCTGATCATACTCGCTCATCGCGACACAGAATATAATTGCGGTTACGTCTTCGAAGCAGTGAATCCACTTCTTACGCTCCGACCTTTGTCCTCCAACATCAAACAACCTAAAACAAAAACGTTCCTTTTAACACAGCTCGGACGTGTCTACCTATACCCCCCTCAAATAGATATCATCAGAGCAATGGTGACTGTCTGGAGGGTAAGAGGGAAAATTATCGGGTCTGTTCTGTGCAGTAACGTGTGCAACAATTGTGCACAGTGCAATGCACACACATATGAACAGACCTAACAGTTCTCTAGATTGTGTTTTGTCTCACTCGGCCCATTTCACTGTGCTTAGATTCATTTTTGTGTGTGTATGTATGTATCTACATATATGCATGTATTTTGTGTTTATTACAGTATACTAGAAAGCCCCCAATCGACGCGCATCGCCCGTTGTACCCAGCGGCTTGCCGTGCAATGACCATGGCCCACCACCGACGCCGACAGAAAATTCCGTGCAACGATCGCGCCCAGTCAGCCACTTCCCACCGTAGCGCGTCACCACGTGCAGACCACGTACAGCCAACCGCAGCTAAGGCGCCCATATAAGGCGTGCACTTCCGTCATCGACAACCTTCTGCTGTTAATATAGTAGACTATATGTTGTATTATTGTAACACGGTGAGGTGGACCTGGTTGGATGTCAGACATTTGATACTAAACCGACTGTTGGCCAACTGTTTACCCTGCATGGTCTTGCCAATAACGAAATTACCCATGCTGCTACTAATAATTCTAACGCAAAACAATAATGTATGGAGACGCCTTTCTTGGGACTCTTTGAGCAATACTGGCTGAGTGCTAGCGTCTTAAAGAAATGAAGGGAAAAGTCAAGAGGAACCGGCTAAACCAGGCTCACCTAGAAAACGGCAACTAAAACACAGGGAGGTAACTGAACCATCACAATAGGTAACCACATCTACATTTAATTTTCATCATGACAACGACGTTGGTCTCATATGGACAACGAGTCCTATCATCTACATACGCACTGAACTGCAGTGAGTATGGGTGACCCACGACGGAATTCACCGCTGGAGGGAGGAGTGGCTGAATTCTGACTCCATACACTTCGTTGGTTGGAGTTTAACGTCCCTTTTCAGCACAAATACGGCTATATCAGAGACGAAAGGTCAGGGGTGGACAGTTATCCTCTTACCCAGTGAAGGAAGGCTAGCGATATATTAACCTCAACCATGGCTGCCTTTTTGTTCAGCAGCCACCCAAAAAGGGAAAGGGATCGAGAGGCTCATTTAAATTATTACGCTAGCACCTACAACAGGGGAAGACACCTATTGCACAGCAAGACTATACAAAACCTACTACAACGAAACACCAAAAAAAATCTTAACTAACTAAACTAAACAATACAGATAACATAAAATAAACAAAACAAACTAAACCCAGGTTCGGTCGCCTCCTACGACCTCCGGCCTGGAAACCGAGTGGGTCCATATTCTGGAAGGTAAGAGATAGAAGAGAAGGTAGGACGAAAAAAGAATGAAAAACAAATAGGAAAGGTATGGAAAGACAAATAATACAAATAAGACACATACACACATATACAGCGCCGAAATCAACAAGTGAATCGCAGGCACATTAAAATTACCTACTTACTCACGGCCCCGGAGCCCGCACGGGGCCGACTCCATACACTTGCTTGCATACACACTGCAGGGTGGAATATTTTAGCATCGGAGACGTTTTGTACCGAAAATGCAGCTTCTTGAAGTCAAACTGTATTTCGACGATGCCGGTCGTTTTCACCCGAGTACGCAAGATGTCTTGCTCAGTCGGCAAGTAGTCTGCCGTTCCAATGCGGCTAAGGCTGTCAAGAAAACTACAGCACAACATGACAGGACATTATCTACTACATGTTTGGAGAAATTAGGATATTTAAACATGGTTGCAAAGCAAGCACAAACAGAAGTTGGACTATTGTGTATCAATCTCCTTTCTTGTAAATATGCTTCGTAGTAAAGTTATTCTGCTTGGCAGATGGGTGTTAAGCCTGTGCCCAGTACTGCTTTTGTCTGTAAGTTTGCTTACTTATGACTCCCTTAGCAATAGTAGTTTTTAAACAGACAACAACTGCAAATTAACTGAAAGTAAGAATTAGGCTGAATGCTACCTGAAAGAAATTATGTATAATGTGGTACTCATCCTTCCTAAGTTCATCATTTACTTGCAAATGCACTTACAGTGTTTGGCTAAAGCCATGGCATTACAGCGTATCCTGATGAATTTTGATTTTTTTGGGTCCACTGCTGTATGCAGCATTCTGTCAATAACAAAGAAAAACCAGCAGGATTTTCCATGCGACAAGACATGACAGGAAATTACTGCCCAGCGCCCAAACACATGGACAACTCAAACATCTTACCAACTGAAACTGAATGCAGCAACAAATTTACCAGTACTTCAACAGTTTACGAAGTGGCATACTGTACCACACACATTTAAACGTGTACACGATAACTTATCGTGTGAAATGTTTACAAAATTAAACAACAGCATAAACAAATATGGCGGCAATGAAAAAAAATTGTAGCAAAGAAGTTAAGGATCTACTAAAGCAGTCAATGGCTGAATTTTTCTCTCCAGACTGGATTAATCCAGTCCGAGACAAGATCACGCGGTTGAGATTAGTCAAGTCCAGTGTTAAAGAACAACACAAGCACTTCAGGTTTGTTGACCGGTACTCATTTCCTGTACCAGTAAGGGTAGGAGGCTAAGTTGGCCTGAGTGACGGGTAACATAAGGTGGCATACCCACAAATGGTCATCCACCTCAGTACTAACTGGGCTTGATGTACAGTAACTTCTCTGTTGTGACCAAAGTCACTACCACTAGGACAAGCCGCCACACTCACTCCACAGCACTAGAGTATTTCTGGTTAGACACACTTCCTGGAGAATGAAGAAAGGATGAGGCCAGTGGGTGACATTCCCTGGCTTTGGTCAGTGCTTCAGTGCTCTCACACTTTTCTAGGGTGACAAGCACCGAAAAACCTCTGCCACTTATCCAAAAAAGTTTTTTTTCTGAAACAAGCGGAGGAAGGAACTGAAGGGATAACTGGATCAACCAAAATTCAACTGATTAAAGTTTTACATCCCACTTGACACAAAACAGGTCATTTTGGAGACGTTCCCCAAGCCAGTATCTTGGTTTAGTATGGAAAAACAGAACCTAACACAACAAAAGCACGCATTCACCAATCAAAACAATATACTAAACACAAAATAAACACAAAAAAAACTAAAGCCAGGTTTAGTCACCTCCTATGACATCTGGCCTGGAAATGGAGAGGGCCTGTTCTGGTTTAGGCGCTTCATAAATTTGTCACTTACTTATTTACTTAGACACTTACTCACTTACTTACTGTCCCGGACTCACACGGGGCAAGTACAACTGGAAAGTGGCTGTTAAAACGTGAGTGTTGATGGTGACAGTTGTCTTTCCTATAGTCATCAAAAACTCAACAGGTCTCAGCAGGCCCTAAACGTAAGCTGCCCACGAGTCAGTCCATCAGACAGGACTGCTGTTTAAATAAAAAAAGCCCCACAAGGGGCTGACGGTTATCGCTGCCAGCATGCATGGCTTCTTGCGGCGTACCTGCAATCACAATCATAATTTTTGGAAATTAGCAGCCCCGTGACCTTGAATTGGGTCAAGGTCACATCAGCATGCACAATACCTGCAGGACTAGCAGCATGCCTGACCATGTGACTGTAGTCTCACGCAGTACCGAAATATGGCCATTTGAATTTCGTGAAATATCAACAATCCGCAAAGTTTGAACTTCTGTGATAGCTTTCCTAGAAGGAAATTCGAAAATCAGGCTCCGACAAGCTGTAGACCAGGTCCCACACTATCTCACTACCAACCATCAGTTTTGAGCTCCACACGAAAGTGGTGGAGATAGACCAGGAAAGTGCAATTTCCGCAACTTCACAAGCTCCGTGACCTTGACGTGGAACTTGGATCAGGTTGAGGTCATACTGGTGTGCACATCTGGTTGAGGTCTACCCACACACCAAATTAGATCGAAATCGGCAAAAACTTTTTGTGGACGTATGGACGGACGGACCTGAGTTCCAATCTATTAGGTCATCAACTGGTGATCACCTAAAAAGAAGAAAATTGCAAATGAGAGAGAAAATCATCGCATACACATAACAGAATCATATAAACAGAAGTACCACACTAAACGCAAGTCTCCCGAAAAACAAATTAGCAAACTTTAAACTGAAGTAAAATGCGACAACATCGATCAATAATCAGATGCATACTATTTCGCCGAATCATTAATCTGGTATTCATTGGCACGAGAATAGCAGCGCTGGGCGCCGGAATCCTGCCACAAGCGTTTCATTGCACAGAGTAACTCCTCCGAGAACGGCTCGGTGTCCTCCATCTTCGTAATTATATCGAGAACTAACCTTCCGTCGGTCTGAACAACAGATTTATACGGAATATACGGACTCGTGTCTCTGAATTTAGACAGCTCTATCAAAACTTCTTGAAATACAATATACAGCATAAATAACATGTCAATAAGATGAACGAGTACATCAATGTTGCTGTCGTCACGACCGAAGGTTGGTTGGTTGGCTGGAGTTTAACATCTCATTTCAGCACAAATTTGGCTATACCTGTCTGTGTACCAGAGAAGAGTCATCACCGAAAAGTCCAGCCATTCACTTGACAAAGGTGGAGTAGTGCAACACAGCCACCAGCAATCACATCAACCCAAATATATACTCAAAATGCGCAAGTTTATTTGACCTTACGACAGGGTTAAAGGCTGTCAAATTAGACATCTCTGTAAGATGGCATAGTGCACACGGTGCATTGTCATTTCACTGTACCACAACAGCCATCACCGTCAAGAGGTGGCAGAACCCAATTAAATCCCTGGAACCATGCCAAATATCTAGGCTTAAGGTCACTTAGTAAAAAAAGTGATGTCTCGACACATAGACACATACACACACACCTGACCGATAGCTCTGCCTGGACCACTAAAACGGCTAGTAAAAACTATAACTGAAATTAATTTGCGAACTAAAAAGGTGTCTGTTGACGAGTCGCCTGCAGTATCTGGTACAAATGTAACAGTGTACACACCAACAGCCATTGAATATACTACCACATTCCACCTAAGGATTTTTTGTTTTCTTTTTAATTGTCAGTGTGTAATATATCAATCAGACAAGCAATACAGAACAGCAGAATACCTCTCTTTCACTGTCAGCAAAGTCTATGTGTAGTGTCGCCATCGCACGAATGATTGCGACAAGTGCCTGTATCGTGTTGCTACGGACAAGTGGAATGTACGTTTTGTTGTCGTCCCTTGTGAAGCCTCCTTCGTGAATGATTCTGTCAAAAAAGAGAATCATAGTTAATAGTGTACACTCAACACAGTCAGCACTACTGCCAACACTACAGAAGTACAGTACAATAATGAAATGACTCGGTTAAATCAATAAAATATGAAAAACGACAGCCACACCAATGAAGTATTTCTGACAGGAACAATTCATAGACAAATGCAACTGCTCTTTGCACTGCTTTGTTGCATACCACAGAATTTTTTAAGTTTATTTGGTACGAACCTCATCTGTTTCACAATAGTACTTTTTCCTGACTCTCCCGCTCCTAAAAATCAGCAAAATAATGCAAGATCAACTTCTGGATATATAATGAACTTAGAACAGCAAAAGCAAAAACAACAGCAAAAAAGTGAGAAGATAACTGAGTCGAAATCTGTTAACTCATTGCATACAATGTTCTAGCTGTTATGTACATAATTGTACATAATTATATACTATGTCCAAAAAAGTGAGAACATAAAATATTAAGTGGTTACACTGGCAATCTTCGAACTAATACCATTCTACTAAATTAAATATGACAAATTTTGCACATATTTTGCAAATTTCAACACTGTTTGACGTCAGATGTTCATTTCGTAGCAATTTAAAAACAACAATAAAACAGCAACTGCTGCACACATGCAGGAGATATCACTTCACAGACTCTGTTCAGAATGTTCACCCTTTGCTATTTGCCACACAAAGAGGAACATCTGCCTGGTGTAGAACCATCGTTGTGACATTCCAGGACCAGGTTGTTCGTTTTGATCCACTGCCTATTTTTCATACAGTTACTCCCCTCTTTCCCTCAAATAGACATCATCGGAGCAATGGTGATTGTCTGGAGGGCGAGAGGGAAAATTATCAGGTCTGTTCTGTGCAGTATTGTGTGCAACAATTGTACACAATGAACTGCACACACATATGAACAGACCTAACAGTTCTCTGGATTGTGTTTTGCCTCAATGGGCCCATTTCACTGTGCTTAGATTCATTTTTGTGTATGTATTATTTTGTGTCTGACTGTATATTGCATGCATGCATACTGTGTAGTATTGTAACATGGTGAGGTGGACCTGGTGGGATTGAAGCCTGATCCTTAGGACCATTACTTCCTTCAGTGCTTTGACACTGTTGGTTCGGTCATTTGACCCGTAAAACCCGTCCCCGATATGACCTATAATGTGTTTAGTGGGACGTTAAAC
>Ga0056108_1000340_pt1 | contig 15189 bp, 11 predicted proteins | sample WorMetG1BERMUDA1_FD_83875 | JGI IMG/M metagenome (GOLD analysis project Ga0056108, IMG submission 83875) | Marine gutless worms symbiont microbial communities from Max Planck institute for Marine Microbiology, Germany - Inanidrilus... ... | reverse complement strand
GGACAGACAGACAACTGTCCGATAGCATAGGGCGAACCGTTTTACAAACGGTCGCCCAAAAACGGTTCGCCTTATGCTATCGGACCGCTGTCCTGCCTGTCTGTCCTGTCTTTCTCAGTAACATTTCAGCCAAAACTTATCGTAATCTCGAATTGTATACGTCAAGATAATAGTAAGTCGGTGGGGCGTTTTTGAGACATGGTGTAGATAGAGGTCGATGACTGATGCACGATGGTATGCCGTATGACCCGATCCAAGGTCAAGGTCAAGGTCACGAGTGCTTGAAACCCACTCAAGAGGAGTTTACCGTCAGTTCCGCACGGGACTATTTTTACATTACATATTACATAACATATGATTCAGAATGTGCATAATTATTAGAAGGCATACGCGATTAACTCTGAAGCGAATATCTGTGGTGTGGTGGCAGAACAACTCCAGCTGTTTCGTCGGTCACTTTAACTACGTCACTTCACTGAACGTGACATTTGAATAAGAATCTGTCAATTTCTTAATGAATATTATTGTTCACGAGGTTCGTGCGACAGCGCGTGTCCTCTATACACGCCGGTGTTGTGTAACGTTGTCGATTGACCTCGTCGTCGCGTCGGAGCTGAAAGGAAGCAGACGGAACAGCAGACAGACAGGTGTGCTCACCGACTGTACCTCTGACATACGCAGACAACGGCGCTCGACCGACTCAATTCATCTGCGTTGACTCGTCCGTCAGCAGGTTGCATACCGTGGTTCAGGCTGGGCCGGGTGCCACAAAACAGAACCTCTCTTACGCGCCGGATGCCGTTCGACCAAGCAACAACGTAGACAGAGTTGCGTGCAAGGCACAACTATATACATAGGGTAAAATGACGTCACATATCTATGGTCGCAATACGATCGCCATTTTGTAGGTCAAGACCTTCGTACTGTGCATAGTTAATTGGCGAAGATTTGTCGCGTTATTCGAATAAAATTGAATCAGTTGGTTTAAGAAAATGTCCGTATATAGCTATCTTACTAAGAAAGTGATGTCCGAATAAGAAACAATTCGCAGAGCTTGACCTACAACATGGCGGAAAAACAGCTGGCATAGATATGATATGAAGAAATTACGTCACTGTGACCCTATGAATAGCCAGTAAACCGAAATCTGACCGTAGATTACATTATATCGATGTTCTCAGAAACAACGAATAATAACATAACCTAGGTGACTCTCTAACGACTTCACACTCACAGACAGTTCGTCGCCGTCGAAATTATACAGTAATAATCCATATCATCGACATGATTATCGTTAGGGTCAACTGCGTCGGAGGAATCGGTCGAGAACTTATCGACTTCCGAATAACAGCGCGACGTTGACGATGACTAACAAATACGGCAATGAACCGAACTGTGGACTTACCGCTGTCGACGCCGTCCATGGCTGCTGACAATTAGTTGGGCCGGTACGCTGATCCGCCGATTGCTGGCCCCGGACGCACGGCACGGACCGACAGACGACGCCGATGTCGGATGCTGTCCTTACAGATCGGACGTCGAACTCTGCGGTCGACGTTCGACTGTAGATCGTTCAGCGACCGAGCGCATTGGCCGCACGGCGAGGCAGCTCTGCAATGAAGACAATCACAACCGCTAATGTTGCTCGTTGACGCCAGTCCATAGATCTGTCTGCGTGATCGTTCGTAACCAGCGACGCACGCAGCTTTATTAACCCTCTTAAGCTACCCGTGTTAATTCACAGTGCGTGTTCACGGGGGCCGTGAACACGGGGACACTTATTTTTACGGGCCGTGTTCACGGGCAGTGTGGACACTGAACACGGGTAGCGTGTACTGTGTACCGAGCTTTAAGTTGTCACGTTAATTCCTCCGCCAAGGAGGATATGTTTTCGTCATTCTCTGTTCGTTTGTCTGTTAGCAACTTTGCGCAAAAACTTCCGCACGGATTTGCATGAAACTTTCAGGAACGGTTGGCAGTCGGTCAATGAACAAACGACTAAATTTCAGTGGCGATCCGGATCACAGTCTGGATATAGGATTGTTGTCCGAATTTGTCACTATTGGGAGATACGGAAAGCGGTTAACGCTCATACTGATTCGCCAGATGGCGGCACTGGTAAGACGTGCCTTGGCGGAGGTATGCACTGTCCCAGTGCTTCTAGTTACACTCAAAGACCTTGTAATATAATATTGCCTTATCAATGGTTGATATTTCTATGGTTACACTTAATTACATCGAACTGATGTTCGTACACTGGCCGCTAGTGGGCAGGCTATTACATTTGGTACATGGAGGCGGCGCCTGGGCGGAGTGCCCACCTTCCCGGCCTGTCGTCGCTGTACCAAATGCAATAGTGTACCTATCATCATAGTGGTCCATCCTGCAGACGTTCATATGACTACTGAAGGTTCAGCGCAGCGAGATTATACTACTTCCCGCTCTGCATATATACACCGACCACGTTTTTGCCGACCACTTTATGGGTCCAGGTAGAGCAATCGGTTCGGTGTGTGTGTTTGTGTGTCGGACTGTAACTTTCGAATTAAATGACCTTTAACCTATATATTTGGCACGCTGGTTCATCTCGATCCTATCTACGTTTAAGTTTATACGTTAGAAGATCGAGGCCATAGGTCAAATTTCAAGGTCACATGACGACAAAATGTTCCTGCGAGGTGACACATGCATTCTGAATTGCCAGCAAACGTGCATGTGCACACAACATTTACACAGTTTAGTAGCTGCTTGTCGAGTTCTTTTTCCTACAGTGGTCGGCTCTCTAGTGAACATTCCTGTGATAAATATGGTGCTGTAATTGCTGTGATTAATCTGTACACTGATTCGTGACGCATTCAGGTTGTAACGTTTAGTAAATCAATTAAATAGCTGATAAGACTCCGTTCCTCGCTGTTCTAAATACCACGTCCCGATCGTTTCATTGATTTACAATGGACCCTTACCACAGACGTTTACTGACCATAACGGGTTAATAAGCTTTGACTTTTCATCGATCGTCAAGTCACCGGTCGACATAAATAACGCTCTGCGCAGCAGCCGGCGAATTTACGACGAAATAACAATTTCAGGATAACTCACAACAGCCGTATTTCAATACAAGAATACAACTGCGAGTGCCCCGCCTCCACGATACGTGCGGCTGTCCGTGCTTTCTCTAGATTACACTCTAAGACGTGAGCGAATCACACTGCACGGCTTCCAGGCAACACTCGCGCGACAGTGTCGCTACAGATGAAACTCATCGGCGTGATGCTCATGCAGAGATTAGCCGATTACTACACGACAAGAAGCTATCCTCTCTTTGGATCTGTTGATCTTGACCTTTGCCCTCTTACTTTTCGAACTGACTGCGCAAGAAACCTCTGCACGAAAGCGAAATTGTCATTAACTTACGTTGTTGAGTTAGAAGCCGGAACAGAATACTCGGACGGACGGATAGCAATGCATAGTGCAGCATGCAAGAGAAGCGATACGTAACAATGGTTGGTGTGAAACGTACGTTTCACCGACGTTCTACGTAGAAGCGCTAATCCACGGAGTACACTAAACACGCAATCGCATGTAGAGGTCGACTTGACAGTACCAAATGATCTACCGACATTCTCGTTTTTAGCGACCGTTACAAGTAACTCGTCCTGTCCGTATTCCTGTACGGGTCTGAAACCTGGGCGATGAGAAAGGTGGACAGCGAGAAAATCCAAGCCTTTCATATGACATCACAGCGGCGAATTTTGGGCATTAAGTGGCTGGACCACGTCAAGAACACTGCAGTCAGTGAGGAGATTGGTCTCAAGGATCTGCCACTCATAATAGCCGACCATCGTCATTCCTTGTTCGACCACATCAGTCGACTCTCACCTGAAGTACCCGCGAACCGCGCCCTGCAACTATGCATTGACGCTTCCAGTGGAGTCCTTCCTGCACCATACTGGAGACGCTCACCTGGCCGACCACGGCGAACGTGGCTCAAGCAAGTGGGGCAACCTGTGAGCGCAGGTTGGATCACAGCCATGGACTGGTCAATGTGGAGATCATATACCACCCTCAGCTGGTCATGCACAGCAGTGAATGAGTGAGTGAGTTACAAGTAACGGTTCGCCCTATGCTACGGGACCACTGTCCTGAATGTCCTGTCTGTCTATATAACGTTGGTGTATTATGGCGAAGCGGTTGGACTGATCAAGATGCCACTTGGTACGGAGGTAGGCCTCGGCCCAGGCGACATTGTGTTAGATGCGGACCCAGCTCCCCCCTACGGAAAGGGGCACAACAGCCCCCCAGTTTTCGGCCCATGTCTATTGTGGCCAAACACTCGCCCATCTCAGTAATACCCCATTTACACGATACAACCGGTTGTCAATCCGGCTGTACAACCGGTTTGACAACCGGCTGTATCGTGTAAACGGGCTTTAACTGTTGAGCTGTTGTTTCTTCATCTTCATAGGTTCTCAGTCAGTCGGCAGAATGGTTATCTCCGGCCCGCTGTGGCAAAACTCTGCCGTATCTTCGGTCGTAAACCGTGCAACCGTCAGTCTGGCTGACTGCCTGACTGACAGACTGTGAGAGCATTGCGAATGATGCCTCCCGTCGTTACCGACGTGAAGCTCAACGCCAACCAACCTTAGCGCCGACCACATTTTTAAGCGTACGTACGTGTATGCTACTTTACCTTACGTACGTTAAACGTACTCTGTACAAAATAATTTAAACTGCAGTACACCACTGTTGTATTAAAATTTCACACTGGTTTCGCTGACTGATGAACTCGTGTGGCGTTATACCTTAACTGTCAGTCCTTCAACAATACTATAGTAGTAAATCTGGCCTACGCTAGCGTTGATAAGTCCTGACAAGTTTGTGTTACTACTCAGTTACTGCTGCATTCATTAGTAGTCCGTTAAAATCTATTAATATTTTGCAGCCAAAGGCCGGATTGGTGCAACAAAAAACACGTCATTTTACCGTATACGCGTACGAATGCAGCCATGGCGCCGACCGAGCAGTGCAGTAGCTACGAACTCAGGACTTGGAAGTCCCTAAACAAACACCTTTCCTTTTCTCAGCTTTCACTCCCTGATTGCCTTCTTATGCATTTCTAAGCGCAAGACTATGAATTAAACTACGTCGGACTGCGTGGGACTGGGATAAATATTCTCCGGTTTGATCATTGCCGACTTCATTTAAAATTAAACACTATGATGGTAATATAAAACCCGGACAAAAATGTTCCATAAAACTCTGGGATCCATCGACTGCGGAGTCCCCTACTCCATGCCCCTAGCCTTTGTCTACCGCGTCTACCCTATTGCTAGCTGCGGCGCTACGACCGAGAGTCCCGAGGCAGGACTACACGTACATGCCTGAAGACGACATGGTCACGCAGCAGCGCGGCTGTCAATCAAACACGGCTGCAGGTGCACGCTAATTGTCCACGTCGAGTACTTCCGTCCGTCTGAATGACAGCGACACGGACGTCCCGTGCTGAGATCATGTTTCTCAATGCTGCACTCGCTCGGTCTACTGTCCATCAAAACAGCTTCAAGCTTGACGATGTCGATCTGCATCGGCCGGCTGTGCCGGACAGCGATATGTATACAGTACCTGCCACTTACCCGTGCTGACAATAAACTCACCTGTACAACAATCACGGATCTTAGTCTGTGATATCGGCATCTAACGACGTGCACGTCGACGTTAACTGTGGTCCAGGTACTGCAGTCGGTCTTGTGTGTGTGTGTGTGTGTGTGTTCGGACGATGACCGTGGAACGAAATGACCTTGACCCTATCTATAGGTCAAGTTCGTAGGTCAAGGGCAAGGCCATGGTCAAAGTTCAAGATCACAGGAGGAAAGTGTTCCTTTTCGACTGAAAGTGAAAGTGACTCGGAAAACTAAATTTGGCAATGTGGAGGAAAAAGCATGGTCTGAACTGGAAACCGTAAATAAGTAACACCAGCCGCAAAGTCATCGGTGCGACCTCGAGTGACGGCTTTTCTAGTTCATGTTGCGACTGACAAAAGAACTATGAATTCTGGCACAATAACTGTTAGTTTCATAGCGAAAAATATACAAAAACATTTCAGCCACACACATCTTTTATTCGGCAGCAAGTTCTGTGTCTGAAACTGTCAGACACACATTCTTGAAGTGCATCTGAAACTGAACTGTATTCGTCACGTTCCGTAGAGGCGAATAAAGCAGCTTGAATATCTCGTTGCTCAACTTCTTCAGCAGCTTCTTCCCGCACCTGTTTTTTTGTTGACTTTTCGATAATCACGCATTTTGACACGTGTACTTCGTACTGAATCTGGCAGCTTATGCATTGGGTGAAGTAACGTCACAGTAACCTGTAGTCATAATATGATCTCTAAGTTGTGGGGCAACACGGCGCACTGTGTGAAGTAAAGTGGTGAAGACTTGTGTTATGACCGTATTATCGCTATCTTACTAAGAAAGTGTTGTTACAACAAAAAACACTTCGCAGAGCTTGCCCCACATCGTGGCGGAAAAACAGCTGGCATAGATATACGGTATGAAGAAATTACGTGACGGTAACCCTATGTATAGATAGGGTGAAATCACGTCACATATCTATGGTCGCAATACGACCGCCATTTTGTAGGTCAAGACCGTCGTACTGTGCGTAGTTAAAAGTTAAGTGGTGAAGATTTATCGCGTTATTCGAATAAAATCGAATCAGTTGGTTTAAGAAAATGTCCGTATAAGCGCTATCTTACAAAGAAAGTGATGTCCGAGTAACAAACATTTTGCAGAGCTTGACCTACAACGTGGCGGAAAAACAGCTGGCATAGAAATGATATGAAGAAATTACGTCACTGTCACCCAATGTATTGTCCTCTATCGTCGAAGTGCGTTTGACGTTAGCGCAGCTGTTATCGCTGATAGATACCCCGTTTACACGATACAACCTGTTGTCAAACCGGTTGAACAACCGGCTGCATCGTGTAAACGGGGTCTGAGAGCGCCGTTCGACGATGTCAGATCCAAAAGATCGTGACGTGCGCGCCTATCAGCGGTATGCGTGCTCCGCTCGCATTCACTGCACCGTTACAGCTTTCCTTGAGGCCGTAGGTGGTCATACAACTGAAGTCTCAGTAACACATGCCCACTGCGACGCCAGACCCCACGGTTACCTTCCCAACCGCTAAGCATCATCGCTCATTAACCTGTGACAATTAATTATGGTGACGCGGTGACAATGGCGTGAACAACTTGCCCAGAGTGGTTACGCAGCCGGGCGATCTAGAGTCGAACCCGCGACCTTTTGATCGTAAGTCCGACGCCCAACACGTTGCGCCACCACGCCCTGTGAGCCGGTGCGGTATTTATAGAAACCAACAGAAACTACAAAAACAACAATAATGTCAACAAAAAGACACGCATACGTTGTATCAGCAAGTTCCGAGCTAATTAGATTTTTGGGCGACCGTTTGTAAAACGGTTCGCCCTGTGCTATCGGACCGTTGTGTCTGTCTGTCCTGTCTATCTGTAACATTGGTGTTTTGTGGTCAAACGGTTGGATGGACCAAGATGAAACTTGGCACGGAGGTAGGCCTCGGCCCAGGAGACATTGCACACAACTAATAATAATCCCGTTATTTTCATGGCCATATTACCAACTTTCCAAACTTTGTCCTCTAACCGTCATTTTGCACTACTCTCATCACCAGATTTTCATGCAGTAATATTCTTTACGGGAGTCATGCTCTACAGCGTTTTACATACTAAACTATCTTGCTCGATCCTATTAAGGTTTCCAATTAGCCATTTAGCATCATCAGTCTTACCCCCTCTACTACTCACTACTATACTCATCTCTTACCCTCTAAAATAATTATTAGGGCGGCTACGACGAGCCATTCCACATCAGTGCTTCTGCCCTGCAGTTGCTTCGGCTTCCAACCTTCGTCTATCCCCCAAAAGGGGCACAGCAGCTCCCTACTTTTCGGTCCATGTTTATTATGGCTAAACCGTCGCCGATCTCAGCTACTGCTGAGCACTTGTTTTCTAACTCATAGGTTATCTGACGCACTGACACACGTCATTCGTAAACGCAATCAACATCTCCAACTACTTACGACAAGCGAAGACTGACGACGGCGTCTCTGTCGGTCTCGATCTGTCGCGTCGATGTAGCAAACTGCAGCGAGTGGCTTTCACGTAGCACACCGCCAATGTTGCCGAGCACAAATCACAGCTCGCTCTGGCAATTCAGGCTCGACTGCGGACGCACGTCAGTCCACTCGGTATCGTATTACTCAGAAAATTCTATCAAAGCCCATTTCCGCCGCACTCGCTAGGTGGGAAGTGTACGCCGGACACCGCCGCGATCGACTGTTATGTGGAAACGTTCGGCGCACGTCGACGTTTAGGCCGGCCCAGCACCAGCAGCGCTCGACGCCGATGCAAATCAAATCATCTTCGACCGGTCGTCAACTGAATTGTCTCGGTAAACTCGCCGGCCGCCGCAGCAGTACAGCCGCACAAACTGCGTGGAATCGTCCGACTGTCGGTGCCGGCGCCGAGCGAGTAATTAGGCTTCGTGGTTACAGCGGCTGCGGCCGTTGCGTGTCGGCGGCAGCTGCAGCGACGGCAACGCTGAGTACGGCGAGCTCTCATCACGGCGCTGCGAGTGCGAGCCCTGACGTGACGGACGGCTGTAATAGTGCCGGCCAGCAGCAGGCCCAGCGAGCAAAAGACTAGCGCTAGTAGAAGTCTAATGGAACGGTCGACGAGTCAGCAGATTAATCGCCAGTCGGCGCTCGCATTTTGGCCGCCGCAAGTTGGCGAGATCATGTTTTCATCCGTGTTTGTTTGTTTGTTTGTTTGCAAAAGAGCTAAGAAAGTTATGTGTGAATTTCTATGAAATTTGGGAATGTGTAGATTATCAATCAATCAATCAATCAATTTATTTGCTCATAACCAGCCAGCACAAAATGACAATAAAACATAAGTGCGAGAGCAAAACGTACAAGGCTCAATAAGAGCACTTACAGTCGCCTCTAAAAAGAGAAATGTCCATGACAGGTTACATAAACGGCGCAAAACCAAATTTACTAGAATGTGGGCCGATGCCTAACGTGATGGCCGCGCCCTGCCGAATATAGGCCTAGGTGGCTCCCTCTGTTCATCGCCGCAGTTTGGCCGCAGTTTGGAGCAGTGAAGGGTTTATTAAATTTGAAAGGTTAGGGCTATGATTTAGGGTTGGGGTTATAAGATTAGGGTTAGGATTAGCACACCTTCAGCTTATCGGTAACGACACTGGGGCGCTATCGAGTGCCGTCGACTAATGCGTGCATCTTCCTGACTATGCACAACTTCGTCGCTGTCGCTTAGTTCTGTCCATATGAAAGCGACTTCTGTCGTTAACATAATTAACCTTGTAGCTAGCGTGTGTTGATAGTGTTCCTTACGTTAACTGTCATGAACCTCACGCCATTTGTGCCACATTAATAATTTAATTCGTGAATGCAAACATTGTTAAACTAAGAACTTTTGTTGCGTTGTTTCTTCTTCTTCTTTCTTTCTTCTTTTTTCCTCGTCTAATCTCAGCCGTCGCAGATTGGATGTCTGTCATACTTCCACACACGGGGTGGCCTTAGTGCGAATTTAAGACGCAGGTCTGAAATGTGCTGCACACGGCTCACTGAAAATACAGGACGCAAAAAATCGCCATCTGGGCACCATCGCACAACTTTATCGGGCTATATCTTCGCAATTAAGGCACGTATCGACAATCGGAAAAAATTTATTAAGCAGCAATATCTCTGCCACATGTCCTCACAATATGGTGAACTTCGACTTACTAGCGGCTGAGATCGTTTCGTTAGTTTGGGGCACCCCAGCTACTTTCAACGGGTTTCGCGTCCTGACAGCGTTAGTGCATGGCACTCCAGTATTGGGCATCAGCCAAACTGCGGCGATGAACAGAGGGAGCCACCTAGGCCTATATTCGGCAGGGCGCGGCCATCACGTTAGGCATCGGCCCACATTCTAGTAAATTTGGTTTTGCGGCCATACTTCATTTTGTCGCCGGGAAAGTTACGTGACTGTGTATAGACTGTCCGTCAAATTCGCTCAATACATCCACCTAACAACCGCTGCCGAGAACCGCTGTCGATGTTTTGATATCTCGCAGCGGCTGCGAACTGCAGGATGCGGCCTATCAATAACGGTTTCGATGCACGCCGCGTGTCAGTCACAGCTGGAGCATGGCGCGGCCGTGCGTGGTAGTACTGCTGCTGAAATTGCTCGCCGCTATCATCGCTCACCGGCGTCGCAGCCACCTGCTGAGTTCAGACTGCCCCGCCCCCGACGTGCTCACGGCATTCCGCTGCGGCCCGCTATTCCGTTGCGGCAATTTTCTGTTGTTATTATTGCGAACAGTATTCATGTCACCGGTAGCTTTGACTGAGTAGGGTTTAACGTCCCACTAAACACATTACAGGTCATATCGGGGACGGGTTTTACGGGTCAAATGACCCAACCAACAGTGTCAAGCACTGAAGGAAGTAATGGTCCTAAGGATCAGGCTTCAATCCCACCAGGTCCACCTCACCATGTTACAATACTAAACATGCATGCAATACACAGTCAGACACAAAATAATACATACAGAAAAATGAATCTAAGCACAGTAAAATGGCCGGGCCCAGTGAGACAAAACCCAATCCAGAGAACTGCTGAGTTCCGACTGCCGCGCCCCCGACGTGCTCACGGCATTCCGCTGCGGCCCGCTATTCCGTTGCGGCAATTTTCTATTGTTATTACTGCGAACAGTACTCATGTCACCGGTAGCGATCATGCCAATACTGGATCGGTGACGTGTTCGGTGATAAACTGCTGCGACAATCACTGCATCTCTGCTGCCTCGTCCAAATTGTTCGATAATAATACCAACGATTACGATGCGTCAGTAACCTGTCAAAGTTTCAACCAATTGTCTATTATCTATTTACCTATTATCTATCTTATACACACTTGAGCAGTTGTCATAACTGGCTGCGTATGTGCAATTCGTTTGCAATAGGTTCTTTTCACTCTACCGAGTCGTCTGTTCATACTAGTACCTCTACCAGACTGACAAAGGTATACGTTTTGTGATGCTAATTCCATTTGCCACATTCAGCTACTTGTGTCAACTTATGCAATGAACGTGTTTTAACGGGGTTCACTAGGACGTATCAGAAATTCCACACACTAGTCACAAGGGCGTAAACCAGATTTTCGACACATGATGTGGCCTTAGTGCGAATTTAGAATGCAGGTCTGAAATGTGCTGCAAGCGGCTCGCTGGAAATACAGGACGCACAAATGATGCAAAAAATCGCCATCTGAACACCATCGCACGACTTTGCCCGGCTATATCTTCGCAACTAAGGCATGTATCGACAATCGGAATAAAACTTGTGAAGCAGTAATATCTCCTCCAGATGTTCTTACAATATGATGAACTTCGGCCCAATAACGACTGAGATCGATTGGCTGGTTTGGGGCACCCAGTCATATTTCAACGGGTATCGCGTCTTGGCAGCGTTACTGCACGGCAGTCAAGTAGTGGGCGTCAGCCAAACTTTGCGGCGTTGAACAGAGGGCGCCGCCTATGTTCGGCAGGTCGACCATCACGTTGGGCATTGGCCCACATTCTAGTTATGGCCGCCCTGCGTAGCAGATGCCGACATTATATTTTTGCCCTCTGATTTCTATCTTCTTTTTATTCCTCGCCTGGAAATGCAGGTCCCAAAAAATCGCCAAAAATACGCCATCTGGGCACCATCGCACAACTTTGTCGGGCTATATGTTCGCAACTAAGGCATGTATCGACAGTCGGAAAAAACTTGTTAAATAGCAATACCTCCTCTATTTATCCTGATAATATGGTGAACTTCGGCCCACTAACAGCTGAGATCTGTTGGCGAGTTTGGGGCACCCCTGCAAATTTCAACGGGTTTCGCGTCTTGATAGCGTTACTGCACGGCTGTCTAGTACTGGGCGTCAGCTGAACTTAGCGGCGTTGAAGGGAGGGCGGCACCTATATTCGGCAGGGCGGCCATCATGTTGGCATTGGCCCACATTCTAGTTCTTTTTTTCCTCGCCTAATCTCAGCGGTCGGAGATTGGATGTCTACCATACTTCCACCCATGGTGTGGCCTTAGTCTAAATTTAGAATGCAGGTCTGAAACGTGCTGCACGCGGCTCGCTGAATATACAGCATGCAAAAAATCGCCAAAAAGTCGCCATCTGGGCACCATCCCACAACTTTGTCGGGCTACATCTTCGCAAGTGAGGCATGTATCGACAACCGGAAAAAAGTTGTTAAGCAGCAATATCTCCTCCATGCACATGTCCTCATAATATGGTGAACTTCGGCCCACTAGCGGCTGAGATCTGTTGGCGAGTTTGGGGCATCCCTGCAAATTTCAACGGGTTTCGCGTCTTGGCAGCGTTACTACAAGGCATTCCAGTATTGGGCGTCAGCCAAACTTTGCGGCGTTGAACAGAGGGCGCCACCTATAATCTGCAGGGCGGCCATCACGTTGGGCATTGGCCCACATTGTAGTTTGATTTGATTCGATTTGATTACATACATAATGCAAACTTTGTCTTTCTTTTAACTCAAACAACCTAGAACCGACTGTTTACAAACTATTTCGTAAAACAGTAGATTATCAAATTTTATCAAATTTTGAATTATGAACGTTTCTTAGACGTTACTCTGGAGCTGTGAAGCAGCGGCGTCCAGGCATCCTGTCATCATGCCAGGACTGACACGATGTGTTTGTGAATGAGATCAGCCGTGCGCAAACAGACACACACCACGTGGCTTAACTGCTTCTTAATGACCACACAGCTCACGATGCGCGCCGTCTTTGAATCACCTTGGTCGTCGCCTTATCGCATGACAACACGTTCAACCCAGATGCGACCAACCAGAACTGACAGAAACGTAATGGAAAACACGTGCAACTTGCCATCGTTTGCTTGATAAAGAAGTCGTTAAGTCTATTATTTACTTTGATGCCATGGCATATTAGGAAATACTGGTCGGGCATTGTCAAACAGTGCATGTACATTGGCGAGTATATGCCATAAAGTTACTAATTGTTTCCACGCATTTAACGAATTCACTCATTAATGTCAAAGAAAACGATCACTTAAAAATTCGGATGGAACGTCGCTATTAAGATGAGTCTTCGAATAGTTTATTTTTCTTTCCATAACCCTTCATATCCAGTCATTAAGCATAACCAACTGAAGCTTATAGAAGGAAGCATCGCATTCCAATAGAGGTCACTGAGCGAACGCAAAAAGTGAAGCTGTAGGCCCATTAAAACGCTGTTGCGCGAGAGAGTGAATAATGAGACATGGACGGCCATGACCAGCGTTCGGCAGTCTGTGCTGTCAAGTCAACAAACTGATACAGCGACGTCAGACGTCTGTCAGCTAGTCAGTAGGTTAACGTGGTACGGCTGCAGCAGTTGAGGAGGAGAAGAGATACGACACATGTGTTGCTGACCGAGATGATGAAACGTGGAACCGCGACGCACACGTTACGATCTCCGATATGCACGACAGAAAATATTTCACCACATTCATTAGTTTCTCCGCTCAAATGGCGCGTGAATTTGCATTGTTTAAGTGAATTGACACATTCAGGGATGAATGGGAAGGACAGGCAGATCCCCACCAACCCCCTTTACGTATCACTGTAACGTTTCTGTCTCTCTTGCTCCAATTCAAACTATTTTTTTAATTTTGTTTCCCGTGAAGCATACCCCCTGATCTCACTAGTGGTGCTGGCGGTTTCATCTTTGTAACTGCGACCAATGAGCATCCTTTACCAGCAAAGCCTGAATCCGTCCCTGGTTTACATGTTACTATTGTATCGTAAATATTTCATTGAATTTAAATGTATACATTATGCATTTTCTGCGACGAAGCACTGTGATCAGGCGTTAAAGCCAATAGTCGACACTATGCATTTCATATTTTTTTCCTGGAACTTTCTCTTTTCAATCTTTCACGGTCGCTTTCCCTTTACCTATTACTTCATTGATTAGTTCAGCCGCGAATCTTTGTAAAAGATGATAATGACGTATTACATTTACATGCTATATACGTCTTTTACGATGAAAATTCACACGATGTAATAAGTGACTGAAAATGCAAACTAAATTAATTAACTAATTAAGTTATTATTTTTCCGCTTGTTTTGCTACCGGATTATTGATTCTGGTGAAATAAAGATTTTCAAAGGCCATTACACACTACCCGTGTTCACGGGCCCGTGAACACGGGTGTAATTTTGGACACCAGTGAACACGGCCCGTTAACACGGGCCGTGTTGGTAAAGGCCAAATTCCATTACGCTATCTAGCTCGCGAGCTGGTTTGCGACCTGCTTAGGCTAAATTCTATCACGCTATCCAGGTCGAAGACCTGGTTTCAGACCTGTCACAGACCTGTCTGCGACCAGGTTCGCGACCTGGTCTGTCACGCGAGCTGGTCGCGAGCTGGTCTGCGACCTGCTAGCGAGCTGGATAGCGTAATGGAATTTGGCCGTGCTATTGCGGGCGTCCTGCTAGTAGAAAATAATTATGACGTCATTAACATTAGCGCCTGCCGATCTCAATGGCCCGTGTTCACGGGTCTTCTAAAATGACGCCGTGTTCACGGTGAATACGGCCCGTGAACACGGGTGCTCGGTACACACTACAAGTATTTACTGGCCGTGCGGGTAGTGTGTACCGAGCTTAAGTCAGCTAAAGTCTACAATAGGCCTACCATGCTGCGTATCAGCAGTAGCAAACAGTGGCAGTTTCTACTGCCTTCACTACAATCGTACCTGAACACCCCATGACTTTGTAAAGTGCCCGTTCAACGTGTTTTTACCGGCAGCATTGCGCGCAGCGCAAACCTGCCGGTATTTAGTTTACTCAGAGGCCAATTTTGAGGTTTTTCGCCCCGCAGGGGCGACACGTTGCACTGATTGGGGTGAAATTTGGCACGGAGGAGGGGACCTCCCATCCTCCGTGCCAAATTTCACCCCCATCGGTGCAACGACAAGGGTGTAGGACCCCCAAAATTGAAATTTTTACTCAGATTTGACCGAAATCTGGAATATAAACGCCCCGCAGGGGCGTATCCCT
>Ga0056108_1000339_pt1 | contig 15207 bp, 11 predicted proteins | sample WorMetG1BERMUDA1_FD_83875 | JGI IMG/M metagenome (GOLD analysis project Ga0056108, IMG submission 83875) | Marine gutless worms symbiont microbial communities from Max Planck institute for Marine Microbiology, Germany - Inanidrilus... ... | reverse complement strand
GTGCGCGATATCTGTGTCAAAGACGCTCTCAGCCCCTCCAAAAGGCCCCACTTCGCGCCAAAACAGCGCAACCCAAGGCCCAGCGACGCCAACCAAGCTACAAGCGCATCCGCCCGACCGTTTCCACACGGCCAAGACCCATGTCGGAAGTGAATTGCTGCATTGCAGCATTCGCGCTTCAAGATCGGCGATGACCGGACTATCTCTGGTCCCGACGGTCGCGTGTATCTGCGGGAGACGCGCGCCGCAATGTGAAAAGAAACCGGGAGGATCCGCCGCGATAGCTCGTTCAACCGCTTTTGCGAAGGATTTCGACCATGAAAACGACAAAACACGAAGCATCTACCCCGACAATCTACGACGGACGGCTACGCCCTTCGGAGATTTCGCCGGAACAGGTCCAGGCCCTCATCCGCGAGGCTCATCGGCAGCGCGCTGAGTACATCGGCAATGGGCTTGTCGGTTTCTTCCGCACCCTGGCCAGCGTGTTCCGCCGGCCCGGGCGGATCATCGAAGGTTCACACGGCCGACTGCAGCCGCACGCGCACTGAACGTGCGGCCTCTCGGGGCCCTTCAACAGGTTAGGCCTTCTTCGAGTGGCCTTTCTTGCGGCCCAAGGCCGATTTGGCGCGCCGCGCCGCCTCCCAGGCGGCGCGGCCCCACGCGCTGAGCTGTTCCGCGTCGTCCAGCAAGTCGGGCGGCACCTCGTGGTAGGGCATGACCATCCGTCCGTCTTCGAACGGCACGAAAGGACCCATGCCGGCGGCCTCGAAATCACCCCGATTCGCATCGTCCGTTCGCATGTACAGGACGTCCGAACGGGTGATCAGCGCGAACATGGTACCGTCCAGATACAAACCCACGCCGCCGAACATCGACTTGGCGGTGACCGTCCCCAACGGCTCCAGCATTTCAAGAACATGATCACGGAATTCCGGGCTGAGAAGCATGCGCGACTCCTGTACCTACTCCTCAGGTCAGGTGCTCGTACAGCATGAGCACGGCGAATCCGATCAGGATCGCCCCGGTCCCCCGCGACACGGCCCGACCGACGGACGGCTTGCCGAGCCAGCGGCGCACACCTTCCGCGGCCCAGGCCAACGGCGCCTGCCAAGCAATGTTGATGACGATCAGGGTTGCCGACAGAACCAGCAACTGCGCCGTCACGTCGCCGCGCCCGACGACGACGAAGTTGGGAAACAGCGCCAAAAAAAGCAAGATGACCTTGGGGTTGAGCACGTTGGTCAGCACAGCGTCGCGGCAGGCCTTGGCGAGCCCGACGGCCTGTGTCCCGCCGCCGAGGCCCAACCCGCCGCCGTCGCGGAAACCCTGGATACCGAGCCACGCCAGGTATGCCGCGCCGATCACCGCGACTCCCTTGAACGCGGTCGGCGACGAGGCAATCAGTAACGAAAGCCCCGTGATGGCAAGGGTCGTATGGACGACCAAGCCGATCTGCACGCCGGCGACGGCCGCGAACCCGGCCCGCTGTCCGGAGGTCAGCGCATAGCGCAGGATCAGCAGCGTGTCGGGCCCGGGCGAGATCACCACCGCCAGGACCGCGAGCGAAAACGCGGCGAGGGTTGTCGGTTCGACAGGCATGGCGGCTTGTATCATGGCCCGATGGCCTGCCGCCAGGAACACGCGCGGCGGAGGCGGCGGCCGCGTTCACGAAGGTTCAAAAATCCGATGGTAGAGTGAAAAACCGTTGACGGCCAGTTCGTTTGTTCTATTTTTGTTCGCAACCATTTAATCCGCCTCGGCGGAAACTAGGCGGGGCAGGGGCCGCCACCCATCCAAACGGCCGAAAAGGGCCGACTCCAGGGAGAAAGAGGACCAGTTCCATGACCACATCCGTCAAGCCGATCCCCGATGGCGATACCGCCGTGACCCCTTATCTCATCATCGACGGCTGCGCCGAGGCGATCGAGTTCTACAAGAAGGCCTTCGGCGCCGAGGAGGTCATGCGCCTTCCCATGCCCGACGGCAGCGGGGTCATGCACACCGAGATCCAGATCGGCGGCGCGCGGGTCATGATGGGGGAAGCTTCGCCTGAGCAGGGGTTCGAGTCGCCCAAGGCTCTGGGGCACTCGCCTGTCGCGATCCACATCTACACCGAAGATGCCGATGCCCTGTTCGCGCAGGCCGTTGGCGCCGGTGCCGAGGCGACGATGCCCGTCACCGAGATGTTCTGGGGCGATCGCTTCGGCAAAGTGAAGGACCCCTACGGCCACATCTGGTCAGTGGCGACCCATGTCGCCGACCCGACGCCGGAAGAGATGCAGGCCGGCTTCGAGAAGGCGCTGGCCGAGGGCTGAGGGTGACGCTTTCGTGACCGCCCGCCGGGCCCGTAGCGGCGGCTAGGTTTTGTTGGGTCCGGTCATCGTCTCGGGCCGGACCCAGGCGTCGAAGTCCTCGGCCGACACCAGGCCGAGGACGATCGCCGCCTCCTTTAGGGTCGTGCCCTCGGCGTGGGCCGTCTTGGCGATGCGCGCGGCGGCGTCGTAGCCGATGTGCGGGGCCAGGGCCGTCACCATCATCAGCGAGCGGCGCATGAGATCGTCGATACGGTTGCGGTCGATGTCGAGACCGGCAACGCACCGATCGGTAAAACTCATGCAAGCGTCGGCCAGCAGCCGCACCGACTGCAGCAACGCATCAATGATCACCGGCTTGTAGACGTTGAGCTCCAGGTGGCCGGAGGCGCCGGCGACGGTGATCGTTACGTGGTTGCCGATCACCCGAGCGCAGACCTGGGTCAGCGCCTCGCACTGGGTGGGGTTGACCTTGCCGGGCATGATGGACGAACCGGGCTCGTTGGCCGGCAGGATCAATTCGCCGAGGCCGCTGCGCGGCCCCGAGCCGAGCAGGCGAACGTCGTTGGCGATCTTGGTCAGCGACGCGGCGAGCACGTTGAGCGCCCCCGATGCCTCGACGATGGCGTCGTGGGCGGCGAGGGCTTCGAAGGGGTTTTCGGCGGCGACGAACGGCATGCCGGTCAGCCGCGCCACCTCGGCGGCAAAGGCCTCGGCGAATCCGGCCGGGGCGTTTACGCCGGTACCGACGGCGGTGCCGCCCTGGGCCAATTCCAAGAGTCTCGGCAAGGTTCCCTGGACCCGAACGATGCCCCTTTCGACCTGGGCCGCCCAACCCGAAACCTCCTGGCCGAGGGTCAACGGCGTGGCGTCCTGAAGGTGGGTACGGCCGACCTTGACGATGTCGGCGAAGGCGCGGGCCTTGGCGTCGAGCGCCGCGTGAAGGTGGCGCAGCGCCGGCAGCAAACGGCTGTTGAGCTCGGTCGCCGCGGCGATGTGCATGGCCGTCGGGATGCTGTCGTTGGACGACTGGCTGGCATTGACGTGATCGTTGGGATGAACCGGCGTCTTCGAGCCGATGGTGCCGCCCAACCGCTCGATGGCCCGGTTGGCGACGACCTCGTTGGCGTTCATGTTGGTCTGGGTGCCCGAACCCGTCTGCCAAACGACCAGCGGAAATTGGTCAGAGAGCGTTCCGTCGATGACCTCGTCGGCGGCGGCGACAATGGCCTCACCAATCCTCTGGTCGAGCACACCGAGCGCCATGTTGACCGTGGCAGCCGCCTTCTTCTGTAGCCCGAGGGCACGAATCAGCGGCTCGGGCATGCGTTCCGTGCCGATGGGGAAGTTAGTCAGCGAGCGCTGGGTCTGCGCCCCCCAGTAGCGGTCGGCCGGCACCTCGACGGCGCCCATCGTGTCGGTCTCGGTGCGCGTGCGATCCGTTTCGGTCATCCGTCCAGTCCTCCTCCGATCTCCCCGAGGAAGTTTGTGACCACGTCGATGCCCTCGGTCCAGTTCTCCGCTTCGGTGCGCCCCGACGCGGCGCGCGGCTTGAAACCGTGATCGCCGTCGGCGAGCCAGTGCACACGCACCGCCGGTGCCAGGTCGTATCCGGGGACCTCGTCCGTGTTGCCGAAAGGATCGCGCTCGCCCTGCAGGATCAGCGTCGGGGTGCTGATCGCTCGCAGGTGGTCGATGCGTTCGCCGACCGGCTTGCCAGGGGGGTGGAACGGATAGCCGAGGCAGATCAAGCCGCGGACACCCGTCTCGTCGGCGATCATCGAGGCGATGCGGCCGCCCAGGGACTTGCCGCCGATGACCAGCGATGCCGCCCCGAGGTCGGCGATCACGCCCCGCCAGCAGTCGAGCAGGACCGGTGCCCGGTCCGGCGGCTTCCGGGAGCCGGTTTTGCGGCGTGCCGCCATGTAGGGGAACTCGAACCGACAGACCCGAAAGCCCTCGGCCGCCAGCCCTTTGGCGAAGGCGGCCATGAACGGGCTGTCCATCGGCGCCCCGGCCCCGTGGGCCAGGGCCACCGTCAGCGCCGGGCCCTCCGGGCCGTCGAACAGATACGCCGCCGCCACCCGGGCCCTACTTGCGGAACTCGGCGAAGAAGTCGTTGCCCTTGTCGTCGACGACGATGAACGCCGGGAAGTCCTCGACCTCGATCTTCCAGATCGCTTCCATGCCGAGCTCGGGGTACTCGACGACGTCGACCTGCTTGATGCAGTCCTGGGCCAACCGGGCGGCGGGGCCGCCGATGGAACCGAGGTAGAACCCGCCGTGCGTCTTGCAGGCGTCGGTCACCGCCTGGCTGCGGTTGCCCTTGGCCAGCATCACCATCGAGCCGCCGGCGGCCTGGAACTCGTCGACATAGGAGTCCATCCGCCCCGCCGTCGTTGGCCCGAAGGAGCCCGAAGCATACCCCTCCGGTGTCTTCGCCGGGCCCGCATAGTAGACCGCAAGGTCCTTGAAGTACTGCGGCAGGCCTTCGCCGGAATCGATCCGTTGCTTGAGCTTGGCGTGGGCGATGTCGCGAGCGACGATCAGCGGACCCGAGAGCGACAGACGCGTCTTGATCGGATAGCCGCTCAGCGTTTTCCGCACCTCGTCCATCGGCTGATTGAGGTCGACGCTCACCACGTCGCCGCCCAGATCGGCGTGTGTGACCTCGGGCATATACTTGGCCGGGTTGGTCTCCAGCTCCTCGAGATAGACACCCTCGGCGGTGATCTTGGCGAGGATCTGGCGGTCGGCCGAGCACGAGACGCCGATGCCCACCGGACACGAGGCGCCGTGGCGGGGCAGCCGGATGACGCGGACGTCGTGACAGAAGTACTTGCCGCCGAACTGGGCGCCGATGCCCATCTGCTGGGTCATCGCATGGACGGCGGCTTCCATCTCGACGTCGCGGAACGCCTGACCGAACTCGCCGCCCTGGGTCGGCAGGCCGTCGAGGTAACGGGCCGAGGCCAGTTTCACCGTCTTCAGCGTGAGTTCCGCCGACGTGCCGCCAATGACGATGGCGAGGTGATAGGGCGGGCAGGCTGCGGTGCCGAGGGTGCGGATCTTCTCGTCGAAGAACGACATCAGCCGCTCTGGGGTCAGCAGCGCCTTGGTTTCCTGGTAGAGGAAGGTCTTGTTGGCCGACCCGCCGCCCTTAGCCATGAACATGAACTTGTAGGCAGCGCCAGGCGTCGAGAACAGGTCGATCTGGGCGGGCAGGTTATTGCCGGTGTTGGTTTCGTCGTACATGGTCACCGGCGACACTTGGCTGTAGCGCAGGTTGGCCTCCAGATAGGCCTTGAGGATTCCCTGCGACAGCGCCGCCTCGTCATTGCCGTTCGTCCACACGTCTTGGCCCTTCTTGCCCATGACGATGGCGGTGCCGGTGTCCTGGCACATGGGCAGGATGCCAGAGGCGGAGATGTTGGCGTTCTTCAGCATCTCCAAGGCGACGAAGCGGTCGTTGTCGGAGGATTCGGGGTCGTCGAGGATCTTGCGAAGCTGGGCGAGGTGCCCGGGACGCAGCAGGTGCGACGTGTCGCGCATGGCCTGATCGGCCAGAAGGCTCAGTGCCTGCACGTCCACTTTCAATACCTCGCGTCCTTCAAACTTGGCAGTAGAGACATGATCGCGCGTCAGTAGGCGGTAAGGGGTTGCGTCCTCACCCAGCGGGAACATTTCGTGGTGCAGGTAGTTGCTCATTGTCTCTCCCCTCGATCGTTTCCTAACCGGGCGCCTCGACGCCCATGCACCGGGATCCGCGTCCCGGCAAAGACCATCGGTGTCGTGGAGCCGACTCCCGACGCGCTTATTTCTTGCGGAAGGTATCCAACGCGATGACTTCCCCCGTTGCTCCCCCGCCGACGTCCGCGTTCTTGCCCTCGGCTTCGGCCTGTTCGCCATCCCCATCGGCCGCGTCGGGCTGGGCCGGCACCATCTTGAGCTGAAGCCCGAAGTTCACCGATGGATCGGCGAACGCGGTGATCGCCGACAGCGGGACTCTGAGCCGCTCGCGCCGGCCAAGAAACTTTAACGTGACCTCGAAAGACTCGTCGTCGATGCCGAGATCCCAGAACTGATGCTGGAGCACGATGGTCATCTCGTCGGGATGTTGCTCCAGAAGCCTTGGTGCGGCCTCGATGCCCTCCGCATCCGTGCGGAAGGTGATGTAGTAGTGGTGCTCGCCGGGCAGCCCGTGTTCAGCGACATGGTCGAGGGCGCGGCGGATGACTCCACGCAGCGCCTCCTCGATCCAGCGGTCGTAGCGAATGGGCTCTTCGTCCATGGTGCCCGTTTGCGCGCCTTGCCCAGGGTCCGGGCGGGAAAACGAGTGGGAGGCTTCTGTTGCCAGGTGCCTCCCGAACCCCGCTCAGGCCTTAAGCGGCCAAAGCAAATGCCTCATTATCGTTGGCATCTGTGTGTTTGGCCCGATAACGGTGGTGCCATGCCGGGCAAAAACCCTACCTTTACCACGCGCGTCGATCCTGTTTCGCCCCCGCAAAACCGAACACCCGAACCGCCGGATGCCGGAAAAGGGTTGGTGGAGGCGCCGGGCACTGCCCCCGGGTCCGCAACGCCTATTCCGTAAGGCGTTTATCGCCATAGTCGATTTCCCGACACCTTCAATATAGGCCCGCCACCGGGCGAGGGGCAAGGCCGGGCCGGGGTCCGGCGGGCCGTTTCACGCTTCTTCTTCATGGCGTCACACGGCCGCAACAGAGTGCACGTGTCGCTGTCGCCGTACGCCTTTTCCATTGGACGGCGATTTCGGGCCGAGCGCCGCAACGGGCTTCAGACGGTGCGCTACAAAGGTTCTGCCGGGATAATTGCTTGCAACAAACGATCGATTTTTCGCCTGCGACGCGGAAGATCGTTTCGTTGAGCAAGAGGCGGTATCGATCGCCACGAGCCAGGCATCGATTTCCGCTGTAACGAAAGAGTGCGGCAGGGGCGGTTTGCGGTCGAGTACAGCGAGATGCCGGAGAAGCCGTCGGGCGCCCTGGTGTGGCCGGCTGGGGTTGGTGTTGTCGCTGCTGACGTTCCTGCTGTCGGCCGCGGCTGCGAGCGCCACTGACGCGACATCGGGCGCCGACGCCAATCGCCCCCTCGTCATCGCCATGGGGCAGGATTTCCGCCCCTTCCAATTCGTCGATGCGGCCGGAAAGCCGTCTGGTCTGATCGCCGATTTCTGGCGTTTGTGGTCGGAGAAGACCGGGGCCCCGATCGAACTGAAAACCGCGCCATGGGCTGAGACCCTGGCAATGGTCCGCGACGGGCGGGCCGACGTCCATGCCGGCCTCAATCTCACCGAGGAGCGCAAGACGTTTCTGGACTATGGCGATCCTCTTCTCGGCACCGACAGCCACGTCTTCTCCCCGGTCGGGATCGAGTTGAAGGGCGGGCCGAAGGAACTGGTCGGATTCCGCGTTGGCGTTCTCGCCGGTAGCCTCGAGGAGTCGTTGCTCCACGAGCGGGTCCCGGGTGCCGAACTGCTTCGGTTCGATACAGTCGACGCGCTCTACGACGCCGTTGCCGCCAACCGCGTACGTCTGTTCGCCGACGTCGAACAGACGGCGTTCTTCTTCCTTCAGCAGAGAGAGATCGCCAAGCGTTTCCGCTTCGATCCAACGGCACCGCTCGACTCCAACTATCTGTTTGCCGCCGTCGCCAAGGGCAACTCGGCGTTGCTGGAGTCGATCAACTCGGGACTCCGGACGATCACCGCAAGCGAACGGGCGAAGATCACCCGGCGGTGGTTGGCGCCGGTCGGCAAGGGGGCGGAAGAGACCCTGATTGTCGCCGTGCCACGGAACTACCCGCCGTTCAGCTTGATGGACTCGGCTGGGCAGCCGGCCGGTATGTTGATCGACATCTGGCGTCTGTGGTCACAGAAGACCGGTCGGAGTATCAAGTTCCGGGCGAGCGGCTGGGCCGACACCCTCTACGCCTTGCGCACCGGCGAGGCCGACCTGCATTCGGGCCTGTTCCGCAGTACCCAGCGTGCGAAATGGATCGGGTTCTCGAAACCGATCTACGAGGTGGTCAGCAGCTTCTACCACCGTGTCGGCGAGCTGCCGCCGAATCCCCAGGACGATTTGACCGGTCGCAAGATCGGCGTCGTTCTCGGATATGTCCAAGAGTCGTTCCTGCGCAACGCGTTCCCAAACGCCGAAATCGCGCCGCTACCGGACGACGAAGAGCTTCTCAAAGCGCTCGCGGCGGGGAAGATCGATCTGATCCTCAGCGAGGACCCGACCATCGAGGTCATGCTCGAACGCATGGGCTTGCGCGGGAAGATCGCCGGGACCGGGCGGCCGGCGATGCGCAACCGGCTGCATTTCGGGGCGCGTGCCGAGGACACGGACGTGCGCGCGTTGATGGACGATGGCGTGGACAGGATTTCGCTCGATGAACTGGCTGAAATCGAACGCCGCTGGATCGTCAACCCAAAAGCGCGCCTATACGCTGTCGACGACTTGGGTTTGGCGATCGATCTGACAGCTGAGGAACAGGCTTGGCTCGCGGCCAACCCGGTCCTTCGCGTCGGCATCGAATCGTCGGGTTGGCCACCCTACGAGTTGATCGGCGGGGACGGGTCGGTCAGTGGCCTGTCGATCGACCTCCTCAAGGTCATCGCGGTGAGTGCGGGCTTGTCGCTGGAATTCGTCCAGGACACCTGGTCGAACCTGCTGGAGCGGGTCAAGACCGGCGATGTGGATGTGCTTCCCGGCCTTTTCCATACGCCAAAGCGCGAGGCATTCCTTGATTTCACCTCGGAAACGCTTCGTGCGGTGAACGGTGTGTTCATGGGCCCAGGCCGCGATGCGATCTCGGGCGTCGACGACCTTGGAGGCCGTACCACCGCAATCGAGAAAGGCTACGCGAGTCGGGGGGTCGTCTCCGAGGAAGTCGGCACAACTTGGCTGGAGACCAAGGACACATTGGATGCATTGATTGCCGTCTCCAGCGGCAAGGCCGACGCCTACGTCGGCAATCACCTCGTCGCAAGCTATCTCATCGCCGACAACTCAATTCCCGGGTTGTCGTTCGCCGGACTGATACCTGGCGGGGTGAGGACGCTGCACATCGGTGTGCGGAAAGGCGCCGGCCCCCTTCGCGATATCCTCGATCGGGCGTTGCGCGGCATCGATCCTGCTGACCGCGCCCGTATCCTGAGACGGTGGAGCGACCTTGAGGTTTCTACGGCCCAGCCCGTTCTCGCCCTGACGCCGGAAGAGCGGGCCTGGATCAAGGATCACCCGGTCCTCCGCGCTACGGCGACGGCCGATTGGCCGCCGTTCGAGTCCCGCGCCGCCGATGGATCATATGTCGGTATCACGGCGGATTTCGCCCGTCTCGTAGCGCGGCGGGCCGGGTTCGAACTGGAACCCGTGTTCGACGAATGGACGTCACATCTCGAGAGTTTGCGGGACGGCAGAATCGACTTCGCCCCAGGTCTCTACCGGACGAAAGACCGAGAGGAGTTCCTCGATTTCACCGGACCGTTCGTCGAAATGTACGATGTCATCTTTACCCAGGCGGACCGCTCGGACATCGAATCGATGGACGATCTCGCCGGGAGAACGGTCGCCGTCGAAGACGGTTACGCGATCCACGAGTTCCTTAAGGCCGACTATCCCGACATTGAGGTGCTGGCGACCAAGAATGCGCTCGAAGCGCTGAAGGCGGTGTCCATCGGCAAGGTGGACGCATTCATCGGCAATCAGGTCGTCGCCGGCTACCTGATCAAGGCCAACTTGCTGCAAAACCTCAAAAGCGTCGGGTTCTTCTCAGAGGAGCCGAACTTCCTGACCATGGCGACGCCGAAGGACAGGCCCATTCTACGCCGAGTTCTCGACAAGGCCCTGGCGTCGATCACGCGAGAGGACTCGGACGCGATCATCGCCAGACACGCGTTGCTGACACCGCGGTCGTCGCTGGTGCTGGAATTGACGCCGCAGGAACGGCACTGGGTGCGCGAACATCCGGTGATCCGGGTTCACAACGAGTTGGACTGGCCGCCGTTCAACTTCCACCGGGGCAAGCGGCCAGCCGGGTTCTCGATCGATTACATGAACCTGCTCGCCGATCGTATCGGCATCCGGGTCGAATATGTCAGCGGACCGTCGTGGGACGAGTTCCTGGGCTCCATCCGGGCCAAAGACCTCGATGTCATCCTCAATATCGTGAAGACGGAGGATCGCTCGGAATTCATCGCCTTCACCGAGCCCTACATCGAGAACCCTTCGGTCATCGTCGCCCGTCGGGGCGATGAGTCCATTCGGCGGATCGACGACCTTTCCGGCAAGACCGTCGCGGTTCCCACCGGGTTCTTTTACCAAGAGGTCATCGAGCGCGACTATCCCGACACTAAACTCCTGCTGACCGAGGACCTGCTCGGATCCCTCAAGGCGGTGGCGTTCGGTGATGCCGACGCTGTCATCGCCGGCGTCGCCGGCGCCAACTACCTGATCGGCAAGCACGCGCTGACCAACCTGAGGGTCGTCGGAGAAGCCGAAGGCGAAGCCTTTGTCAACCGGCTCCGAATTGGCGTTCGCGACGACTGGCCGGTGCTTCGCGACCTGCTGAACAAGGCGATCGGATCGGTCACCGCCAAGGACTGGGCGGCACTCCAGAAGCAATGGTTCGGGGTGGTCCACGAACGACTGGCGCTGACACCCGATGAGCAACAGTGGCTCGAGCAGCACCGTGTCATTCGGGTGCACAACGAGATGGACACGCCGCCGTTTAACTTCAACGAGTTCGGACAGCCGCGTGGTTTCTCGATCGACTACATGAACCTGCTCGCCGACCGGCTGGGCATCGAGGTCGAATATGTCAGCGGTCCGACGTGGGGCGAGTTCATCGAGTCCATCAAGGCCAAGGACCTCGATGTCATGCTCAACATCGTGCAGACGGACGAGCGCGAGAAGTTCATCACCTTTACCAAGCCCTACCGGCGTCTCGTGACGGGCATCATCGTCCAAAAGGAGAACCAGAACATCCGCACCCTCGAAGACCTCGCCGGCAAAACGGTCGCCGTTCCGGCCGGGTTCTTCTACGAGGAAGTCCTCAAGCGAGACCATCCAAAGATAAAACTGCTGCTCACCGATGATCCGCTGGGCGCCCTGCAGGCGGTTTCACTGGGCAACGCCGACGCGGCCATCGGGGGACTCTCCGACACAAACCTGCTGATCCGGCAGAACTCCATCATCAATTTGAAGATGGCGGCGGCAATCAACGAACCGGCCTTCTCTACCGTGCTGCGCATCGGCGTCCGCGACGACTGGCCGGAACTCCGCACCCTCTTCGACAAAGCGATGCGCATGGTCGAGCCGGGGGAACTTGCCGCACTGGAGCAACGGTGGTTCGAGGATCTCAACCTGCGACTCGACCTTACTCCGGAGGAGCTCGACTGGATCACCAAGCACCGAAAGATCCGCGCCATGGTCGGCACGTGGCCGCCGTTAGCATCGATATAGGTTCCTGTGGCGACGCGCCCGTCGTTGGTCAGCATGCCATCGACCTCGAAATACGCGCCGGTCGTGATCGTGCCGTCGTTGTCGGCGTCACCGCTGACGAAGAGGTAGGTGTGATGTGAGTCGTAGCCCGCGGAGATGAAGCCCGTGGAAGCGTTGTTCAGGTCGCCGTCGTCGATTTCGATCATGTACCCGGCGATCAGTGAACCGGCGTTGTCGATGGTACCGTCGGTCTCGATTTCGTAGGCACCGATGAACCCGCCGGCAAAGTTGGTGATGCCGCCGTTCTGCACGTCGATGTCATCGTCGGTGAAGATCGATCCGGCGTTCTGGATGCTCTCGTCGATGTAGATGTTGTCGTCGACCGTCAGCACGCCGTTGTTGAAGAGCGTGTCGACCCGGTCGGAGGACGAGCCCAAGTCGCTCGACACGAAGGTCGAGCCGTCGTTGGTGATGTCGCCCGAAACCTTCAGGTCGTCCTCCACCGTCAGCGTCGCGCTGGCGCTGTTGGTCAGGTCCTGGGAAATCGTAAGGTCGTTGCGGACATACGATGTGCCGGGATTGTTGAAATCACCGGCGATCATCGCATTGTCATCGAGGCTGATGACACCGGGCCCGGCGTTGTTGAGGTCGCCGAACAGGGTGAGCTGCCCATCGGCCACATTCAGGGTGCCGGTGTTGTTGAGCGTGCCGTTGTTGGTGAAGAAGCCGGCATTGATCAGGCCGGCATTGTTCAAAGTGCCGTCCAGGTCCAGCGTGCCGGCGACGGTGATCGTCCCCGTGGCGGTGTTGGTGACCTCGCCACCCCCGAGGATGTTGAGGTCGGAGAAGGACGGGTTGCCGCCGGCAACGGTGAACGACCCGCTATTGGTCAACGTGCCGGGAATATCGACAAAGCCGAAGTAGACGGAGATGTCGCCGGTATTGTCCAGCGTGCCGCCGGCGGCGACGCTGAGATTGTCGAAGCTGACGATCAAGTCGCCGTTGTTGGTCAGCAACCCATCATCCCCGTCGCCAACGTCGAGGTCGTTGACGATGAGGCTGGCGCCGGCGTTGTTGATGACCGTCGCGTCGTCGTTGACCTCGAGATTGTCGCTGTGGGCGGTGAGGAGGCCGTTGTTGATCAGGGTGCCGTCGCCTTGGACATAGATGTCCTCGGTGATGCTGCGCACCGTGCCATCGTTGGTGAACGTGCTGTCGCCCTCGACCTTCAGCCTGCCGTTGACGTTCAAGGTCAACATGCCGTCGTTGACAAACGTCGAGTCGTCGAACGTGATGATCTCCGAATAGTAGGCGGTGTAGATGTGCCCGGCATTGGAGATCGCCGACATGTCCTCGGACTCGAGGTCGTACTCCTGCAGGACGGTCAGGCCGTCGGCCGAGTTGGTGAACGTCCCGTTGTCGAACAGGTCGAATTCGTCGTCGTGGAAAGCAGCGATGCCGTTGTTGACCAGCTCGCCCATGTCCGTGATCTGCGTCGGTGCGTCGAATGCGCCGAGGAAGTCGTTGTTGATCAGCGAGGCATCGCCCTCGATCAGCGGGTCGTCTTCCTTGACGGAGAGGACGCCGTCGTTGATGAACGTCCCGTCGCCGGAGACCGTCAGCCCGAACGCGTCGTTCAATCCGACGTCATGGCCCTCGACGAACAGCACGCCAGCGTTGCTGACCGAGCCCTCGACCAGCATGTCGCCGTGGACGTAGACCGGAACGTCACCGATGCCGAGGGTCCCGCCGGCCTGGATGGTCGCGTCGCCGTCGATCCCGGCGCCGCCCATGTCGATGCCGAGTCCGCCCGAGAGATTGAGTGAGGATACCCAGCCCTGACCGTTGATCCCGAAGGCGGACGTCACCACGCCGACCGTGCCGCCGCCCAGATCGACGACATCGAAGCGGTTGCCGTCCTGGCCTGCCAGGCTGACGGAAACGGCGTTGTCGCCGCTGCCGGCGGTGATCGTCGCCGTCTCGCCTTCGGAAATGCTGATGTCGCCGGTTCCGAAGCCGACGAACTGCAGCGTGTCGCCGCTGTCGAAGTCGGTAACCGTGTTCGCGCCGTGGCCGGCAAAGAACTGGAACGTGTTGTCGCCGTCGCCACCGGTCAAGGCGTCGTTGCCGGCGCCGCCGATCAGGAAGTCGTTGCCGAGCCCGCCGTCGAGGATGTCGTTTCCGGACGTGCCGCTGAAGAAATCGTTGCCGGCGGTGCCCGTGAACGTGCTCGTCGTCCGGTCGTACTCGACCATCGACATGAAATAGGAGAACATGACGCTCTCGCCGGCGCCAAGGTCACCGACGCCGAAGGTCATGTTCAGGCCGATGTCTCCGTCGCCCTCGCTGAACGGCGCGTCGAAAGCCCGCGCGTCGAACGAATCGGTGTTCGAGAACCCGAAAACGGAACCGCGCGCATTGGGGTCGGCGGCGATGAACTGGATCGCGCCGCCGAAGTTCGGCCCCGCCGCTTGTGCCACCGCGAGATTGGCCGCGCCGTCACCCGGGTTGGAGAAGATATCGTTGAACGTCGTCGAGCCGGCGCCGCCTGCGAGTCCGCTTTCCTGGTCGGGATCGATGTTGCGCATGTAGCGCACGTCGAACATGGTGTCGGTGTAGGTGTTGGTCAGCGTCACGTCGACCCGGATGAACGAGTCGCTCTGGCCGAAGCTGGACGTCTGGTCGACATCGATCAGGCCGCCGGCGACCGCGTCCGTCGTGACGGACAACAGGTCGCCGTCCGTGGTGTCGTTGATCGTGCCGGCCGGATTGACAAAGTTGGAGGTCGCACCGCCATCCGTCATCCGCAATCCGACGGTGATGTTGTCAACCAGGGTGCCCGGTTTGGTGAAATCCACCACCGTCGGCGCGTCACCAACGTCGAACCCGTCGAAGTCGACAACCAGGCCGAGATTGCTGTGCGTCGCGTGGTAGCCAGCCGGGGTCGGGACCTCTGCCAGGGTGGCGCCGGTCGAGCGGATACCGGCCTCGAGAAACTGTCCCTGCAGGAATACGTTGGTGCCGTCGGTCTGGTGATCGAAGTTGAGCCCGCCGTCGACGGTCCCCGGCGCCGGATCCGGAACCGGACCGGTGGCTGCCGCGAGCACTGCTGGCCCGGTCGTTTCGCCGCCGGTTACCAGATTGCCCTCTTCGTTGATGTCTTCGCCTCCGTCACCACCGCCGTCTCCGCCGTCGCCACCTGCGTCGCCCACCGGCGTGACGGCGAGGATCAGATCGCCGAGATCCAGGCCCGCGTCCGTGACCTCGACGTCGGCAGCGAAGGTCGCTACGACATCAGGAGCCGGCGGCGCATCGGGCGTCTCCTCGCCGGCGGCTGTGTCAAATCCGGCAATGTCGTCGCCGCCCCGCTCCTCGACGCCATAGCGGTTGATCTCCCGGCCGCCCGACGGCATCACGCCCAACGC
>Ga0056108_1000337_pt1 | contig 15239 bp, 13 predicted proteins | sample WorMetG1BERMUDA1_FD_83875 | JGI IMG/M metagenome (GOLD analysis project Ga0056108, IMG submission 83875) | Marine gutless worms symbiont microbial communities from Max Planck institute for Marine Microbiology, Germany - Inanidrilus... ... | reverse complement strand
CCGAATTTTCGCCCTGGAGCCGCCTGGGCCCGCACAGACGCCTTCTGAAGCCACCCGTCTCTTGCAAAATCAAAATCAGATATTTTCACCGTCCGCCATTTGGCGAGTTTATCAACAGTATCGCCTTGTCGCAGACATCGCTCGCTTCCGCGACCGGGAACCATGCGCGCTTCCTCAGGTTGATCTCGAGCCAAGTGTTCAGGACCTGGGTGACCGTCATCGGATACATATTGATCGTACAGACACCGCCCCACTTCTTCTGGCGGTAAGTGCCGAGGCGGACCGAATGCACCTCGCCGAGAACGCCCGCTTCTTCGCGCGCCTCGTTGGCGGCGGATTGTTCCTCCGTCATGCCGTTTTCGACAACACCCTTCGGACAGATCCACTTCGTGTCGTTGCGATTACGCACCAGCAAGACCTCGAGACCGCCGTCGCCGTGGCGGAACGGGACGACACCGGATTGACGATACATGAATGCGGGTTGGAGGGGCATGGGTCTCCAGGTGATTGCAGCCGTTTCAACCTGATCGATTGATCAGCTCACCCATTGTTACCGTCTCCGCCTGTGTGGCAAGTCGCGTGTTTCGCGCGCGGAATAGACCTCAAAGCGAGGCGATTTGGTGCGGCAGCGTCGAAGGCCGGCTGTAGGAGCCGGCTATAACCATCGTCAGCCCTTGCCCTTGAGTTTGCGCAGCGCCTTGATGCCTTTCTTGCGATGGGCCTTGGAGACCTTGATCGAATCCTGCAGGCGTTTCGTCTCCTTGCCGGAGGCCGATGAAAGGCTCTTTTTCAGTGAGAGCTCCTTTTTCTTCATCTTCTTCAAGATGTTTTGAAGGGCTTCCTTTTTGCGCTTCTTCTTATTCATGTCGAGAGCGTCGCGGAGGTCATCGATCATTTTCGGCATCTTCATGGCAGTCATCCTTCAATCATCTAACGCCTTAACAACTGGCGCCATGTCTACTACGCCGCGTCACTGCGCAGTTCGTCGACGTCCTCCTCCGTGAGCGAGAGGACATCCTCGACTTCCTTCTCGATGGCGTCATGGGCGCCATAGAGGGCCTTGCCCATATCGGCAAGGTGCCAGATTACGGTCTTGGCGTATCCGAGGTCGTTCATCAAGGATGTCGCCAACAGAGGCGGGAGCTTACCATCGCGGATCATGTCGTCCATGGCGTTCTTGAACAGCAGGTTGTCCTCGTCGATGGCAACCTTGAATTCGTCGAGAATCAGAACATCGCGTTCTTCGTCATCCATCTGCCCCAGTTCATGGATCGTGCGCATGATACCGGCGATCTGGTTGCGTATGAAATTGTATTGCCGGCGGACATCCTCGTTGTCGGAACGGATGTGTTCCAAGGTGTTGGTGCGCAGATGGTGGATGCCCTTGACGCTGAAGACGATGCCATGGCAGGCGTCACGGAGTTCGTAGAGGCGGCTGCCAAATTCGGCCGGGATCTCGTTGTGGGCCTTGCTGATGAACTCCAGAATGGCCGCGTAAAGCGACTTCACGGTGCCGACGTAGGCCTTCTCCATGTCGTATTCGTCGGGTTTCACCGGGGCCTGTACGTGGGCTTCGAGGTCGCCGTCCGATTGGATGACGGCGCGCTCCAGGGCCAGTCCCCGCGACATCACCTCAAGGGCATTGTCGTAAAGGTGCTGGGTTTCCTGGTGGACCGCATTGAGAAGGGTCTCCGGGAAGCCGAAGGCGGTATCGGTGATGAACCGCGGTTCCGCCGTCTCCACCTTCGGTTTCGGGATGACCCGTTGCAGGAAGCTGACCAGCCAGCCGGTCAGCGGCCACATCACGCCAACGCCGATGACGTTGAAGATCAAATGTGCCGCGGCCAGGCGTTTGCCCTGATAGTTGGAGCTCATGGAGCCGATGATGGCGGTGATGGTGGTGCCGATATTGGCACCGATGGCCAGTGCCAGAGCGTTTTCGTAAGTAATCTGCCCGGCCGCCAGAGCCGTAATGATCAGCACCAGGGTGGCGTGGCTCGATTGCATGATCACCGTTGCCACGGTTCCCATGAGGGTAAATACGATGAGGCCGAGGAAGCCCGGCATGGCGTATTCGGCCAGATCGATGGTCTCCCGGAAGACCTCGAACCCTTCCTTCATGTGATGGATGCCGAGGAACAGAAACCCGAGCCCGGCCAGGATATACCCGATACCCTTGAGCGCCTTTTGGCTCTGGAATACCAGAATGATACCGAACACAAGCATCGGCATGGCATAGGCCGAGATTTTCACTTTCAGGCCGAACCCGGCGACCAACCAGGCGCCCGTTGTCGTGCCGATGTTGGCGCCGAAGATGATGCCGATGCCCGAAGCCAGCCAGATCAGGCCGGCGCTGAGAAACGAAATGGTGATCACCGAAACCAACGAACTCGATTGCATGATCGTCGTCGTCAGGATCCCGAAGGCGACGGCCTTCCATTGCCGGTCGGTGGTCTTTTTGAGCAGCTTCTCAAGCAGGCCTCCGGTGAAGGCCTTGAAGCCTTCTTCCAGGAACAACATGCCGAACAGGAATATGGATACGCCGGCCGTGATTTCCTTGACGTTCGGGCTGACCCAGAAGCCGTAGCCGAGAATGACGAAAATAACGGGGAGAAGGATCTTCTTAAGCATGTCCGTCACCTTGTAAAATGGACGAACCCGATAAGGGGCCGCAACCGCCGTCCCGAACCCGTGACCCCTACCGGCTCAAATCGGCTACGATGACCGTCCTGACCCCTGGCGTCAGACCGATCAACCCCCGGCTCCAAAAAGAAGCCCTTCCAAATTGGCTGGAAGCCCCAATCGATTGGTTTTTGTTTTTCTGTAACTGCATACGAGGGTATCGCGCCTATAACGGGCGGCGCAATCATGAAATGAGACGTTAATGTTACAACCAGTGAACGTAACCGAGAGGTTGGTTTGGCGGGCCGGGTATCCGGCTAGCCGAACGGGCTTCACGAAGGCCTTTCGCAGATCGTGGCGCCGAACGCCGCCGGATCGGGAGGGCCCAGGCGTTAACCCTTCTTCAACGGCTGGCAATGAAAATGGCAAGTGGTACAAGGGGTTTTTCATACGCTTCCCATGACGGGTGTTTTTCCGGAGAAATGTGGTATGCCGGTATTCGGCATATACCGGCATTTCGAAAGGGTGAGGGAGTCGGGCAATGACCGATAGTGAGTCGAACCGGGTCGTCATTTTCGACACGACGTTGCGTGACGGCGAACAGTCGCCGGGCGCTTCCATGAACCTCGAGGAGAAACTGCGCGTCGCACACGTTCTGGACGGCATGGGTGTCGACGTCATCGAGGCCGGATTTCCGATCGCCTCCGACGGCGACTTCGAGGCCGTCAACGAAATTGCCAAGGTCGTCGAGAACGCCACCGTCTGCGGGTTGGCGCGCTCGACCCGCGGCGACATCGAGCGGGCCGCCGATGCCATCAAACCGGCCAAGCGAGGCCGCATCCATACCTTCATCTCGACCAGCCCGCCGCACATGAAATACAAGCTCCAGATGGAGCCGGAAGCCGTCCACCAGGCCGTCATCGACAGCGTCACACTGGCCCGCAACTATACGGACGACGTCGAGTGGTCACCCGAGGACGGATCGCGCACGGAACATGACTTCCTGTGCCGCTGCGTCGAAAGCGCCATCGATGCCGGGGCCGGCACCATCAATATCCCGGATACGGTGGGTTACGCCGTGCCGGATGAATTCGGCCAGTTGATCGCCATGCTGTTCGACCGAGTCCCCAACATCGACAAAGCGATCGTATCCGTCCATTGCCACAACGATTTGGGTCTTGCCGTCGCCAATTCACTGGCCGCCGTCAAGGCCGGTGCCCGGCAGGTCGAGTGCACGGTCAACGGTCTCGGCGAGCGCGCCGGCAACGCGGCCATGGAGGAGATTGTCATGGCGCTGAGGACGCGCAACGACTCCATGCCCTATACGACCGGCGTCACCACCGAACACATCATGAAGGCCTCCAGGCTGGTCTCGGGCATCACCGGGTTCGCTGTGCAGCCGAACAAGGCGATCGTCGGCAAGAACGCCTTCGCCCACGAATCGGGTATTCACCAGGACGGCGTTCTCAAACACGCCCAGACCTACGAGATCATGACCCCCGAATCGGTCGGCCTGGCGACCTCCGATATCGTTCTCGGCAAGCATTCGGGCCGGCACGCCTTCAAGGAGCGCCTCAAGGAACTGGGATATGAGTTGGGTGACAATGCCATCCAGGATGCCTTCAAGCGTTTCAAGGATCTCGCCGATCTGAAGAAGGAGATTTTCGACGAGGATATCATTGCGCTCGTCGACGACGAGGTCGTCCGTTCCAACGACCGGGTGCAGTTGGTCGATATGGAAGTCAACTGCGGTACTGTGCATCGCCCGCCGAAAGCCGATTTGACACTGCAGATCGACGGTGACTCGGCATCTTGCAAGGCGACCGGCGATGGCCCGGTCGACGCCGCTTTCAACTGCGTCAAACAGCTTTTCCCACACCACGCCCGGTTGCAGCTCTATCAGGTCCACGCGGTGACCGAAGGCACGGACGCGCAGGCCGAGGTGACGGTCCGCCTGGAAGAAGACGGAAAAACGGTCAACGGTTCGGGAGCCGATACGGACACCCTCGTCGCCTCCGTCCGCGCTTACATCAATGCCCTGAATAAATTGCTGGTAAAGCGGGAAAAAACGGCGCCAGGGGATGTTTCTCCCTAGCTCTTGCGGGAACGAATACTTATAAAGACGCGGGAGATATTAGAAGTGATCGGGCGCACAGCCCAAGTGGGGGCGGGGATATAGTTTTTGCGCATCGCGCGCATTCGAAGTTGTGAGGTTTGATGTTTTCTCGTTTGTTCGGATTTCTCTCGGCCGACATGGCCATCGACCTGGGAACGGCGAACACGCTGGTCTACGTGAAGGGGCGCGGCATCGTTCTCAACGAACCGTCGGTCGTCGCCATTGCCGAGGTCAAGAGCAAAAAACAGGTTCTCGCCGTCGGTGAAGAAGCCAAGCAGATGCTGGGCCGCACACCGGGTAACATCCGAGCGATCCGACCGCTGCGCGACGGCGTCATCGCCGACTTCGAAGTCGCCGAAGAAATGATCAAGTACTTCATCCGCAAGGTTCACAACCGGCGCAGTTTTGCCAGCCCATTGGTCGTCGTCTGCGTGCCGTCGGGATCGACCGCGGTCGAACGGCGCGCCATTCAGGAATCGGCGGAAAGTGCGGGCGCGCGGAAAGTCTATCTGATCGAGGAACCTATGGCAGCGGCCATTGGCGCCGGCCTGCCGGTCACCGAGCCGACGGGCTCGATGGTCGTCGATATCGGCGGCGGCACCACCGAGGTCGCCGTGCTGTCATTGGGCGGCATCGTCTACTCGCGTTCCGTGCGTGTCGGCGGCGACAAGATGGACGAGGCCATCATCGCCTACATCCGGCGCAACCATAACCTGCTGGTCGGTGAAGGCAGTGCGGCACGTATCAAGGAAGACATCGGTTCCGCCTGTCCGCCCGAAGAAGGCGAAGGCCAGACCATGGAGATCAAGGGCCGCGATCTGATGAACGGCGTGCCCAAGGAACTGATTATCTCGGAACGCCAGATCGCCGAGAGCCTGGCTGAGCCGGTCGGCGTCATCATCGAGGCGGTCAAGGTGGCGCTCGAGCATACGGCGCCGGAACTGGCCGCTGACATCGTCGACAAGGGGATCGTCTTGACCGGCGGCGGGGCGCTGCTGGGCAACGTTGATTTTGTCCTGCGCCATGCGACGGGCTTGCCGGTATCGATCGCCGATGATCCGCTGTCCTGCGTCGTCCTCGGTACGGGCCGGGCGCTCGAGGAAATGAAACGCCTGAAGGATGTCTTGACGACGATGTATTGAGTTTTTGTGTTAATTTGTTGTCAAGTTCCTCTAATTATATAGTTAAATAGAGAGTTGCTGTTTTATTGCTCCGACGCTCGCGCCTGTGGCGCTGAGCGCATAACGATAATATGAGGTCGGTTTGAAGGAAGGTCCGCGGTCGGTAAGCCGCATCGCCGCTCCGATCAAGAACCTGGCCCAGCGCTTCGCTTACTTGACGCTGGTGTTGAGTACGATCGCGTTGATGTTTCTCGGCAAGATCGATGCCGTCGTCGTCGAGAAGGCGCGTGTCGTCGTCACCGACTCCATGGCGCCGATCCTCGATGCGGTGTCCCGGCCCGTCGAGGCGGTCAACAAGGTGATCCAGGAAGCGCATGATCTCTATGCGCTTCGCGTTCAGAACGTGGAACTGAAGACGGACCGCGAGAGGCTGCTGCAGTGGCAGGCCATTGCGCGGCGCCTGGAGGCCGAGAACGAAACGCTTCGCGGACTACTCAATTTCGTGCCCGACCGCGATCCGGGATTCGTCACCGCACGGGTCATCGCCGATACGGCCGGTTCTTTTGCCAACAGTTTGATCCTCAATGCCGGAGACCGGGTCGGTATCCGCAAAGGGCAAGCCGCGGTGTCGGGTGAGGGCTTGGTTGGGCGGGTCGCCGATGTCGGCCGGCGCTCGTCCCGATTGCTGCTCATCACGGACATCAACTCGCGGATTCCCATCATGGTGCAACCGGGCGGCGCGCGGGCCATCATGGCCGGCAACAACACCGGCACGCCGAAGCTGGTTCACCTGTCTCCCGGATTTTCTGTCGCCGCCGGCGATCGGGTGGTCACATCCGGGCACGGCGGGGCTTTTCCGCAAGGCCTGCCGGTGGGTGTTATCGCGTCGAATGACGAGAACGGGATCGCCGTTCAGCCCTATACGGACCAAGAACGGCTGCAATACGTTCGCATCCTGGATTACGGCCTTACGGGCATCATTGAAATGCCGCCGACCGAGACCGGAGGTGCACGACCGACGGATCGCGGGGCGACGCATCGATGAAACCGGGTGTCTGGAACCGCCTCGACGTTCTTACGCGGAAAATGACGCCCGTCTTGTTGACCTTCCTGTTGGTCATTTTCAACGTCGTACCGTTGTATATTCCCGGCCTCGCCAAGATCGCGCCGTGGTTGCCATTGATGGCCATCTATTACTGGTCGATCTACCAGTTCGAATTGATGCCGGCCTATGCCGTATTCCTCATCGGGCTTTTGCACGACGTCCTCACTGGCGCGCCGCTCGGCGCCAATACGCTGATCTTTCTTCTGGTCTACGGGGCCGTCGTCTCCCAGCACCGGTTTTTCGCCGGGAAGGCCTTCTGGGTCGTATGGCTCGGCTTTTCCCTGGTATCCGGCGGCGCACTGCTCCTCGACTGGGCTCTGATGTCGGCCTGGAACCTGGCCCTCATCGCGCCGGAGCCCAAGGTCTACCAGTATTTCCTGACTCTCGGAGCCTTTCCGGGGCTGGCCTGGCTGTTCATGCGGTGGCAGCGGGCTTTCCTTAGGCAGGTCTGATGCATCGCGATTCCGAACGCCATAAACAGTTCACGCGCCGCGCCCTGATGCTGGCCGGCGGCAAGGCGGCCCTGGTGTCGGCCCTGATCGGACGTATGTATTACCTGCAAGTCGTCGAAGGCGAACGCTACCGGACTCTCGCCGATGAAAACCGCATCAACCTCCGGCTCCTGGCGCCGCCGCGCGGCCGCATTGTCGACCGCTTCGGCGTGCCGATCGCCGATAACGAGCAGAACTACCGGGTTCTGCTGATCTCAGAGAACACAACGGACCTCGGCCGCACCCTCGACGTGCTCGCCAAGATCATCCCGATCGGCGACGGTGAACGGCGCCGCATCCTTCGCGACGTCAAACGCAACCGCAGTTTCGTACCGGTCACCATCCGCGAGAACCTCAACTGGCAGGAGGTGGCGCGGATCGAGGTCAACGCGCCGGATCTTCCGGGCATCTTCATCGACGTCGGCCAAAGCCGCAGCTATCCGCATGGTCGCGAAACAGCCCATGTGCTCGGATATGTCGCCGCCGTGTCGCCGAAGGACCTGAGCGGCGATCCGTTACTCGAGTTGCCCGGTTTCCGTATCGGAAAGGCGGGCATCGAGAAGGTGCACGACCTGGCCCTACGCGGATCCGGCGGCAACTCGCAAGTCGAGGTCAATGCCTTCGGCCGCGTGATCCGTGAGTTGTCCCGCCAGGAAGGACAGCCGGGCGCCGAGGTGATGTTGACGCTCGATCTCGAACTGCAACGTCTCGTCAGCCGCCGCTTGGCCGGCGAAAGCGCGGCTGCCGTGGTTATCGACGTCCGCAATGGGGACGTCCTGGCCATGGCGTCGACCCCGGCATTCGATCCCAACGCCTTCAATCGCGGCCTCAAGGACGAGGAGTGGAAATCGCTCGTTTCCAACCCCATGGCGCCGTTGATCAACAAGGCTATCGGCGGACGCTACGCGCCGGGCTCGACCTTCAAGATGGTGGTCCTGTTGGCGGCCCTTGAAAAAGGCATCATATCGCCCTCGACGGAACTCTTCTGCAAGGGACACGTGGAGCTCGGTGACGCCAAGTTCCACTGCTGGAAAAAGCACGGACACGGCCACGTCGACGCGAAAACAGCCATCGTCCAAAGCTGTGACGTCTACTTCTATGAGATCGCCAAACGCACGGGCATCGACCGGATTGCGGCAATGGCCCGGCGCTTAGGCCTCGGCGCCAAACTGGGCATCGACCTGCCCGGCGAGCAGGGTGGCCTGATGCCGACCAAGAAATGGAAACGCGGCGCCCTGGATGCCCCCTGGCACCAGGGTGAAACCCTGATCGCCGGTATCGGGCAGGGATATCTGCTGGTGACCCCGCTGCAGTTGGCGGTGATGACGGCGCGGCTGGTCAACGGCGGCTTCGCCGTCGAGCCGCGATTGACCAAGGCGGTCATCCAGAAAAGCAGTTCCGGACCCCAGAGCTTCGCCTTTCCCAACATCGGCCTGCCGCGCTCCCATCTCGATATGGTGACGGCGGCCATGACCGAGGTCGTCAATTCGCCGACCGGCACGGCCTTCAAGTCGCGCATCGAGGACGAGGGCATGGGCATGGGCGGCAAGACGGGCACCGTGCAGGTGCGCCGGATCTCCAAGGCGGAACGGGAAAAAGGTGTCCTCAAGAACGAAGAACTGCCTTGGAAGGAGCGCGACCACGCTCTGTTCGTCGGCTATGCGCCCTACGACAACCCGCGCTATGCCGTCTCCGTGATCGTCGAGCACGGCGGCGGCGGGTCGAAGACGGCGGCACCCATCGCCCACGACATCCTTTTGGAGGCGCAGCGGCGCGATTCGGCGCGACCGGCGACCGTGGCGACGGACAGGCCCGGGTCCGGGAAAGGCGTGGGCGAAGGATGAGCGAAGACCTTCTCAACCCGCCTGAATTATCCTTCCGCCAGCGGTTGTGGCACATCAACAGGTTCTTCGTGATTCTGCTCTGCGTCACCGTCGGCGTCGGCGTCGCCATGCTGTTCTCGGCCGCCGACGGCAGTTTCGATCCCTGGGCAAAACGTCACGCTACACGCTTCGGCGTCGGTCTCGTGGTCATGGTCGCCGGCGCCTTGGTCGACATTCGGTTGTGGCTGCGATACGCCTATGTCTTTTACGGCGTCAGCCTGGCGCTGCTCGGCGTCGTCGAGGTCGCCGGCACCATCGGCATGGGGGCGCAGCGTTGGATCAGCCTCGGTTATTTCAACCTGCAGCCGTCGGAACTGATGAAGGTGGCGATGATCCTGGCCCTGGCGCGGTATTTCCACGGCGGCAGCATCGAGGACGTCGGGCGCCCGACCTTCCTGATCGTACCGATCCTGATGATCGCCGCACCGGCCGCCCTGGTCCTGCGCCAGCCGGATCTCGGCACCACGCTGATGCTGATCATGACCAGCGGCGCCATCTTTTTCGTCGCCGGCGTGAAATTGTGGAAGTTCGGTGCGGTGCTGCTGGCCGGCATGGCCGCCGCCCCCGTCGCCTGGCAGTTGCTGCACGACTATCAGCGCCAGCGGGTGCTGACATTCATCAATCCAGAAAGCGATCCGCTGGGGGCCGGCTATCACATCATCCAATCGAAAATCGCCTTGGGTTCCGGCGGACTGCTGGGCAAAGGGTTCATGCAGGGCACTCAGGGCCACCTCGACTTCCTGCCGGAGATGCAGACCGACTTCATCTTCACCATGCTGGCCGAGGAATTCGGCCTTATCGGCGGTCTCGGCCTGATGGCGCTCTACGGCCTGATCCTGGTCCAGGGCTACGCCATGTCGCTGCGCTCGCGCAGCCAGTTCGGCCGGCTCGTCGGCATGGGCGTGACGGCGACCTTCTTCATCTACGTCTTCATCAACATCGCCATGGTCATGGGTATGATCCCGGTGGTCGGCGTGCCGCTGCCGCTGATCTCCTACGGCGGCACGGCGATGATGACGCTGCTCATCGGTTTCGGGCTCCTGATGAATGTCTGGGTGCACCGTGATTTTATGATCGGCCGGCGCGGCGGTTCGGAGACCTGACCCGCTGCCGACGAGGCCGCGAGCCGTCGGTCCCGAACCCGGCGCCTTCTATCGACAAGCCCCGACACCTCTGCTATATCGGCCGTCCCATTTCTAAGGGCGTATAGCTCAGTTGGTAGAGCAGCTGACTCTTAATCAGCGGGTCCTAGGTTCGAGTCCTAGTACGCCCACCACTCCGTCCAATGCCGGCAAAGAAAAAGGGCGGGGAAATCCCCGCCCGAAGTTTGGAGTGAGATTATTATTGGGGAGACTAGGCGGCGCGTACGGCACCCAAGAACTTGTCGACGAACGATCGCAGGTTGGTCGATTGGTCGGCCATTTCCTTTGAGGCGGAGAGGACTTCACCAGCCGCCGAGTCCGTATCGTTGGCCGCTTCGCTGACGATGACGATGCTGCGGTTGACTTCTTCCGTCCCCGATGCCGCCTGTTCGACGTTGCGGGCGATCTCCTGGGTAGCACTCGATTGTTCCTCGATGGCCGACGCGATGGTTGTCGTCACCTCATCGGATTCACGGATGGTGCTGCCGATTTCCTCGATGGCACCGACGGTTTCGCCCATGGCACCGAGTACGCTTTCGACCTGGGACCGGATCTCCTCGGTCGCCTTGGCGGTCTGGTTGGCCAGGTTCTTGACCTCGGAGGCGACCACCGCGAAACCCTTGCCGGCCTCGCCGGCCCGCGCCGCCTCGATGGTGGCGTTCAGGGCCAGAAGGTTGGTCTGATCGGCGATATCGGTGATCAATCCGACGACCTCCTCGATGCTGTTGACCTTGTCCTGCAGGCCCTTGACCGTCCGTGCCGCATCATTGGTCCGTTGGACGGCGCGGTTCGACATCTCGGTCGACTGGGCGACCTGACGACCGATCTCGTGGATCGAGGCCGACAGTTCCTGGGCTGCCGTCGCCACGGTCTGAACGTTGCTGGACGCTTGCGTCGCCGCCGCCGAGACCTGGGAGGCCTGGCTGTTGACCTTGTCGGCAGCGCTGGTCATGCCGCCGGCCGTCGATTCCATTTGTTGGACGGAGGCGCCGACGGAAGACAGAACCGCCTTGACGTCGACATCGAACTCGTTGGTCAGGTTTTCGATCAGTTGAGCGCGTTTTTCCCTGGCGGCGCGGTCGGCTTCCTGGCTTTGGCGCAGGGCCTCGGCGTCGCGCAGTTGTTCCTGGAAGATCTTCAGGGCCTTGGCCAACTCGCCGACCTCGTCCGAATTGTCGACGGCCGGAACAAAGGCCTCGAGGTCACCCCTGGCCAGTTCGTTGGTGGCATCGGTGACCGAGCGCACCGGTTTGGTGATCGAGCGCACGACCAACACACCGAGAGCGATGAAGAAGACGGTGATCAGAACCGTGCTGACGACCATCGTCATATGCAGCCACTCGGAAATTTCATGCTGCTCGGCGCGGGCTTGTTCGGCACCTTGATGAGAAAAGTCATAGAGAGCATCGAGATGCGGCGTGATCTTCCGAAAGATGGCGCTGAGCTCTTTGACTTCCGTAGCTTGCGTCACGCTCAACTCACCGAAAGCGGCGAAATCGTCCTGGTAGGACTTCATGAGCTTGGTGATTTCCGTCTTGTCGGCGGGCGGCAGGTCGGTATCGGCCAACAGGGTTTTGAACTCGCCGTGACGTTTGACCACGCGGCCCAGGTATTTGTCGGCGCCCCGCAGCATGAAGTCCTTCTCATGGCGGCGCATCATCAGCATCTTGACCGTCAACGCGTCGAGGTCGGCGGCCTTCAGCTTTTTCTCGACGGCATGGACGGACCCACGCAGACTACCGCGCAGGCCGCTTTTCGAGTCAAGACCGAGGGTCTTGGCGTTATCGGTCACGGTCGCGAACTGCCGTTGGTGCTTTTCGACGCCGGCGATGGCCTTGCCGATGGCCTCGCCGACCGGTTTGGCAACCTCGAGACCACGGATCTCATTCAGGTAGCCGGTCACGCTGGTGGCCGATTTGCCATACTTATCAATGTACTTTGCCGTCTTGCGAAGCAGGAAATCCTTCTCGTTACGGCGCATCTGTAAGGCACCGGACTCGACCTTGGCTGTCAGGCTTTCGAGCTTGTTGAAGGCTTCCAGCTGGGCGACGGAATTCTCGAGTTTCATGTCGCCATAGGTGAACACGCCAGACATGGCGAGAAGCGAGACAATGCCCAGGCCAACGAGGCTGGTGATACGGGTCGATACTTTGAAGTTACCGAGAAAAGTCTTGTTCGCCTTAACCGCTTCCGGTTTGTCGATCAAAACCTCGGGGGTGTTTTTTTCGTCGGGGTTCGGAATTTCAACAGACATCTCCAGGTCTCCCTACTAGTGGTGGCTGTACTTAATAAAGCGTTGGATCAAAGCGCGGATCGAAGCGCTGGACTGCCAAACACCCTATGGAAATGCCGTGGCAGCGTCTGCTGACCGGAGGTACAGATCGGGCGGTTTTCAAGTATGGGGGATAGGTATACCCCCTATACTTACGATCGCATGGAAGGGGTGCGCGTCTGATGGCGCATTTGTCCGGAAGGCGGAAATATGAATAACTCCGTCGGCCGAAAACCGTGACGCCGTCGGTCGTTCCGAGGGCGGTCCCGTACCTCCGCCGGTCGAACCGGACCAGAGGTTGGTCTCAAGAATTAGCTGGCCCTGACGGTATCGCTGGGTAGGTAGTCCTCGACCGTCTTCACAAGTTCGTCGAGGGGGATCGGTTTTCTAAGCACGGTGACGGCGCCCAGTTTTATCAGGCTGTCACCGTAGTCGTACGGCGTGTCGACATATCGGCCCGTCATACCCACAACGGGGATCCAAGAATACTTTTTTCGGATCTCCGTCGTCAGTTCGAAGCCGTCGCAGACGGGCATGAAGATGTCTGTGATAACGAGATCGACGTTTTGATCACCCCATTCTTCGATCTGCTTCAAACAGACCGAACCGTTAGGTGACACGGACACCTGATGGCCCTCGCGTGACAACGCGATTTCAATATAAGAACTGTGTTCGGCATTGTCGTCGGCTACCAATATGAGGGCCATCGGATCGACCTTTAGGGGATTGAGATACCAACAAAGGATACGCCCGAATGCGGGCTTTGTTTGTTAGCCGAAGGGATAGTGTTGGAGGTTTATTGGTATGGGGTGCGGTCGATTCGGGAGCGGATCGACGCTAGCGGTCGAGAGCCCGGCGGCTCAGTCACGCGTCGCTACGTCGTTTCATAGAGGCCGGCGTCCATTGCCGCCTTCGCCGCCTGGACACGGTTCTTGACACCCAATTTCTGGAAGATACGCCGCGCATGAAGTTTGACCGTGACCTCCTCGATTTCGAGGTCGCGCGCGATCTCCTTGTTCGATTGGCCTTCGATGATGTGAGCCAGGACCTCGTTTTCGCGAGGCGTGAGGGAAAACGTGTCGTGGCGCGATTGATGATCCGCGTTATCCGCGTCGTGCCCCTCTCCCAAATAGTCCGTGGGCACAAACGTACCGCCCGCCGCGATCAGGTTCACCGCGGCAACGAAAGCACCGCCGTTGAGGGTCTTGGGGATGAAACCCTTGGCGCCGGCATCGATCACCGCCTTGACGTCGGCCGGCAGGGCAACGCCGGACATGATCGCGATGTTTGCTCCGGGGTGGCGCGCCAACACTTTTCGCACGCCTTCGACACCGTCCATCCCGGGCATGGAAAAATCGATGACCAGGACGTCGAAAGCCGACAGTTGATCGCCAAGGTTCAGGACGCTTTCGAGGTTTTCGCCCTTGTTCACGGAGATATCACCGCCGGCACGGTCGACTTCCTCGCATATGGCGTCGAGAAAAATCGGATGATCGTCGGCGATGAAGACTCTCATGATACCTCGTTCAACACCGAACGGCAGTCACCCGCAATTGCCGCTCCATAGAATGCCTTTCGAGTTTCGTCCCGATACTTTGGCACATATGGAATGCAGCGCAAAGTCCTCGTGTCGTGCTCCGGCATCCGACCCCGAGTTGTTCTACCTTTGATATGAGAAACGGAGCCGGCAAAATATCACGGTCAGGTCGGCTTCGGCCGCCGTTCACAAAGATAGAAACCGATAAAATCCAAGTGAATAGTAGCCTGAACAATCAGGCCTATCGAACTTTACCTTGTGTATAATAAATCAATTAAACGTCGTTCGCTCCTGGATTAAGGTTGTTCGATGTTAAAGCGCATTTCAATTTTGGCGATCCTGATTGTCTGGACCTTTCCGATCTCGGCGGCCGAGGGAGTCGTCCACCTGGCGACTTCGACGAGCACCGCGAATTCCGGACTTCTCACGGTTTTACGGCCGGCCTTCGAAAAATCGAGCGGTCTGGCCTTGAAGGTCACCGCGGTCGGTACCGGCAGGGCCTTGAGAATGGGGCGGCAAGGCGCCGTCGATGCAGTCCTGGTTCATGCACCGGAGGCGGAAAGCCATTTCGTCTTCACGGGCTACGGGATCGACCGCCGGCCCGTCATGTTCAACTATTTCGTCATCGTCGGTCCGGAAGGCGACCCGGCCGGTGTGCGCGAGGCCCATGACATCCAGGAAGCGATGGCGCGAATCGCCGATAGCGGCGCCGGTTTTGTTTCCCGTGGCGACGATTCCGGAACCCACAAGCGGGAATTCAGATTGTGGGACGAAGCGACCATTGAGCCTTATGGTAACGCCTGGTACCTGGAACTCGGCGTCGGTATGGCGAATGCGCTGAAGTCTGCCAGCGATAGAGGGATACTGTTGATAAACTCGCCAAATGGCGGACGGTGAAAATATCTGATTTTGATTTTGCAAGAGACGGGTGGCTTCAGAAGGCGTCTGTG
>Ga0056108_1000335_pt1 | contig 15322 bp, 12 predicted proteins | sample WorMetG1BERMUDA1_FD_83875 | JGI IMG/M metagenome (GOLD analysis project Ga0056108, IMG submission 83875) | Marine gutless worms symbiont microbial communities from Max Planck institute for Marine Microbiology, Germany - Inanidrilus... ... | reverse complement strand
GCCAACCAAAGCCAAAAACCGCCGCAGCATCTGCCAGTGGCGGCGAATAAACGTCCGCTCTTAATAGAAGCGGACGCCCAAAACACTCTTTCGGACGAGTTTATCAACGATATCGAGGGTTTCCAATCGCTCGCCGATCGCCTGCGCCGGGCCGTCCTGGAGCCGATCGAGCTCGCGGGTGCGGAGACCTACGCGGCCGTTGATCTAGCGGCGGCGGTGGTAATGCCGTCAGCCGACGAAACGCCGGCAACCCAGTACTTCGACGACGGTTTGCGGGCGACGGCCGACAAACTGGTGCCCGGCAAGCAGTTGCCCGCCGACCTTTTGACCCAGACCGGCCAACGCCTCCTGACCAAAGGCACGGTCATCACCGATGCCATGTGCAAGCGCATCAGCGACATCGAAGAGACTTTCGGACTGCGTTGGGGAGCCTGAGCGGTGTGGCATCGACTACTGTACGATCATCGGCACGAAACCCAATAGGGTCACGTCGTCGCGGCGTTCCTCGTCATGCTGGTAGTCCTCGAACTCCCGCATCAAATGGACCCCCTGCCTCTTCATCGACATCTTGTGGTAATCCATGAGGATCGACTTCAGGCGACGTTTACCGAAGCTGCGGCGTTTCTTCCCGCCGATCTGGTCGGTGATGCCATCGGTAAACAGGTAGAGCGCCGTATCGTCACCAAGAACGACGGTCCGGTTCGAAAACGCTCGATCGCCCGGGACATGGCGGTATCCAATTCCGGTGCGGTCGCCCTTAACCACGTCCATGGTTCCTTCTTCGATCACCCACAGTTCAAACCGGGCGCCGGCGAATGTCAGCTTTTCCTGCCAGTGATCGATCTGGCAGACGCCGCACTCGAGCCCGTCGTCCGATTCGCCGGTGGAGCCTTCCTGCTGGCCCAAGGTTGCCTTGACCAACTGGTTGGTCCGTTTCAGCAGCTCGGCGGGGTCGCCGCCCGGGTTCTCGACGAGTGCCTGATCGAACGATCCGGTGGCGATCATGGTCATGAAGGCGCCGGGCACACCATGGCCGGTGCAGTCGGCGACGAACAGGAGCGTGCCGCCCAGGCACTTTCTAATCAGGTAGATGTCGCCGCCGACCACGTCCTTCGGTTCCCAGAAGACCAGGTGATCGGCAAAGACCGCCTTCAGTTCCTCCTCGCTCGGCAACACCGAACGCTGGATACGGCTGGCGTATTGGATGCTCTCGTTGATTAGCTTCATGGCGTCGGAGATGATGCGCTCGGCGTTCTTGCGCTCGGTGATGTCCGTGTAGGTGGCGATCAGGCCGCCGTCGGAGAGCGGCGTGCTGTGCACCTCGAGACTGCGCCCGTCGCCAAAGGACAGATCAGCCCGGGTTTCGCCCTGCCACAACTGCTCGATGCGTTCGCGGGACATGGCGTCGATATCTCCCTCTCCGTAGTCACCGCGCTCGGCAAGATGGCGCGTGATGCTCTCGGCCAGGGGTCTATCCTTCAACAGGTCTTCGTCGATGTTGAGGAACTCCGGGAACCGCGGGTTCCAGGCGATGATCTGCCGCTCGTCGTCGCAGAGCACGACGCCCTGCTGGATGTTGCGGAGGATGTTGTCGAGCTGGGCCCGTTGCGCCTCGATCTGGCGCTCCGCCTCCTTGCGTTCTGAAATGTCGTAGAGCCAGATCAGGGCCGATTGGCGGTGGTTGAAGCGGATCGGGCTGATCGACATCAGGGTCCACAGTGTCTCGCCGCCGCGGCGGTTGACCTTGACCTCCATGTCCATCAGGGCCTCGCCTCTATCGAGTCGGTCTTCGTGATCCTCCCGGTCCCTGCCGGGTGGCATGAATTCCTCCGTCCGGGCCTTGCCGATGTCATCCGGATCGAAACCGAGCATTTCGAAAAAGCGGCGGTTGGCGAACTGGATGATGCCGTCCTCGTCCGAGTTGTCGTCGACGGAAATGGCAACGGCGATGGGGCTTTCCTCGAGGACCCGGCGGACCTGTTTCTCGCTCTCCTTCAAAGCGTCTTCCCATTGCCGGCGTTCGGTGATGTCGGTGTAGGTGACGGTCAAGCCGCCGTCCGGGGTACGGACGCTGTGGGCATCAAAAACCCGACCGTCGCCGAACGACAGGTCGGTGCGGCTTTCGCAGCCCCAGATTTTCTCGACCCTTTCGCGCGCCAATTGGTCGGGATCACCCTCTCCATAGTCGCCGCGGGTAGCAACGAAATGCGCAATATCGTAAAGCGGCAAGCCCGGTTTGAAGAAATCCCCATCGATGTTGAGGACGTCGCAGTAACGGTCGTTCCAGGCGGCCAGCCGCTGGCCCTTGTCGAAGAGCACGATTCCCTGATGGGTGTTGCGCATGATCTCGTCGAGTTGCGCCCGCTGTGCCTCGATCTGGCGCTCCCAGTTCTTGCGTTCGGTAATGTCCGAATAGGTGACCAGCAGGCCACCGTCCGGCGTACGGGTACCGTGCACGTCGAAGACGTGGAAGCCATCGAAGGTCAGTTCCCCCCGGGTCTCACCGGCCCAGAGCTTGTCGACCCGCTCCCGCGCCAATTCATCGAGATCGCCGTCGCCATAGAAACCGCGTTCGGCCATGTTGCGGGCCAGGTCGAACAACGCCATGCCCGGTGCGAAGAAATCCTCGTCGAGGCCGAGAACATCCGGAAGCCGCGCGTTGAAGGTGATCACGCGCTGGTCCTTGTCGAACATGATGACCGCCTGGTGGATGTTGCGCATGACATCATCGAGCTGGGCGCGCTGGGCCTCGATTTGGCGCTGGGACTCCTTGAGTTCGGTGATATCCATGGCAACCGATATGACATGGCCGTCGGTGGCCGGCATTCGCGACAACTGGATATAGCCGCCGTCCTGAGCGCGGTCCTCGAAGGTCGACGGCTCACCCGAGCGATAGGAGGCCATTCGCCCTTCGACGATGTCATCGACAACACCGTCGCCTAGTAGCCCCACTTTGGCTTCTTGCATGACGATCTTTTCCATGGGCGTACCCGGCTTCACGATGCCGCCGGAATCACCATAGAATGCCTTGTACTGATCGTTGGCGAAGACCAGGTTGAGGTCCTTGTCGACCACCCACATGGCACCCGGCATGTGTTCCAATGCCAGGCGCAACTGCGCTTCCTTGGCTGCCAACTCGCGTTCCGCCGCTTTGCGCTCTGTGACATCGGTCGCGAAGGTTATGACGTCGCCGCTTGGCGCCTTGCGGCGGCGAAGCTCGATCGAACGTCCGTCGGACGTGTCGTACGAGATCGGCTGGCCGGTCGGGTTTCGTACCGACTCCATCCGACTTTCGACTTCCTCATCGATGTCCGCGTCCTCCCCGAAATACCCGTTCTCCGCCATGTAACGGAGGATCGCCTCATGGGAAACACCAGGTTTGATCATGTCCTCCGGATAACCCATGAACTCCGCAAAGCCGGTGTTCATGAGCTTTAGATTGAGATCCGTATCGGTGACGCCCATGCCGCCCGGCATGTAGTCCAACGTTAGGCGCAACTGGGCTTCTTTTTGGCTCAGTTCCCGCGTCGCCGCGTCGACGCGCATCATGATCGTCTTGTTCTGCTGCAACAGGAAGGCCAGGAACAGCGACAAGACGGCGCTGCCAATGAGGCCCGAAATCATGGTCAGGTTGGCCAACTCCTGATCGGGTCCGCCGGAATACCGTTCGTCGAAGTCCCAGATGATTTTCAGCTCGGCGCCGGCAGACACCGTTCGTGTCGGCACCGAGAATTGGGGCCGGTCGATGCGGCTTGCAATGATATCGCGTTCCGGACCCGGCCCGCCCTGTTCGGGAAAGCGGCCGGTGACCCGGACCGAGGCGCCTTCCGGCACCAGCAGACCATAGAGACCCTCTATCAGTTCGCGGTAGTCGACAAGACCGACCAGGGCCAGTTCTTCGGTCTTGCTGAAAGTGCCCAGCGCCACCGGTGAGACGGTGGCGCCGGTCGGGTCGCTTTTGATGGGCCTGGCTAGGATGATCTCGCCGAACCGGTCCTTGGCGACACGGATCGCTTCCAGGACCTCCGGATATTCGGCCAGCGGCGTCTCGGTCGACAGGGCGCCCTCGAAATCCGTCGAGTATCGGATTTGCCAATCGCCATCGATTTCGACAGCCGGTTCCGCCAAGGCCGCCGCCTCGAGGAAAAAGGCGGTAGCGCGCGCCTCCAGACTGTCAAAGCCGTTGAGGAACTCGTTCTCGCTGACGTTGTCGGAATTCTCGACCAGGGTGGCGAGACCGGAGACCGGCGCGTAACTCTCCTCGAGCCAGTTGAGCAGTGTACCGGTCAAGGCGCCGGCCGTTTTCGTCGCCTCCAATTGCCAGCTCTGACGCGCCTCGTCCCGCAGGGTCTCGCTGGCCAGGAAGGTGCCGGCGACACCGATGACGGCGACGGCGACAGCGATCAGACCGCGGATTCCGAGCATCGCTCTGCTCACCAGATCTTTTTGACCGAAGGGCGCACTGTCTGTCTACCAATCGTTGACGCTAAAGATGGGCCGGAACCCGCGCGGCGGCAGCGACGTCGACGTATCGAAATCGCGCACGGTCTTGCGGTCGACAATGACGACTTTCGGCGCCACGTGTTTGAGGTAGGTTTTGCCCTCCAGCGCCCGGACCGCGAGATCGACGGAGATGCGCGCCTGCAGGTCGGTCGGCGCAGCGATGATGGTGCCGCGCCGGATGCCGCGGTGAACGCCGGGGCCGTAATAGTAGGCCAGGACTTTGACCTTGCCCTTGAGCCCCTTGCGCCGCATCAATTCGATGGCCGCGTTTGCCGTCACCGTGGTGCCGACGATGTAGTCGAGGTCCGGGTGCTGTTCGAGGGCCGCCTCGACCAGCTTGCCCTGTGTCGCCCGGCCGGTATCGCCGCGGGCCGAAGTGACGATCTCGATGGCGCTGTCCTTGACCGCCGTGCGAAAACCCCTGTCGCCCTGATTGACCCAGGCCGCCCCGTCGGGACCGGGGAACCAGGCAACGCGAACCGGCCCTGCCGCCTTTTCTTCGAGTTTTCGGATGTAGTCACCCGTGAGGAAGCCGGTGTCCCAGAAATCGACGCCGCAGCGCGCCGTGATGGTGGTCGACGACATGCCGTTGATCATGTCGATGACGACCTTGCCGTCCTTGGTGTATTCGGCAACCAGGTCATTGACGCCATCGGCACTGATGGCGCTGACGATGAGGGCGTCAGCACCGCTCGCCATGCACTCGACGATCTGCTTGCGCTGTACTTCGAGATGCCCGTAGCCGCCGGCCTCGAACAATCTGAGCCCGACGCCGAGGCGCTTGGCTTCGTCGATCAGGCCATAGTTCACGGCGGCCCAGTAGGGATCCTTCAGGTGCGGGATCGACGTGCAGATGCGCCAGGGTTTCCCGGCCTTGTCGAGCGGTACATAAGTGTCGGTGCGGCGCTTCAATTCGCCATTGAACGGCGGCTCCCAGACATCGACGGAAAGAGGATGCCATACATCAGCCGCCTGACCCAAGGAAGCCGTGGAGATCCCGATCAGCGCCGCCAGCGTCATGCCGATCGAAGACCAACGGCCAAGGCGCACAGAGGTGGTCAATTTGCCCATAATCCGCTCTCTGAAACGGCGTCTCGTCAACGGCCATATTGAGCGAAAACAACTGCGATGAAAAACCGCTTTTCCATAAACACCCGTGGTGCTCATTCCCGTAAGGCGCACACTCATGCTAGGCGATCAATCGCGCGATCCGACGGAATCGACAATGGGCAGTACGGTGGTGAACTTGGTGCCCCCTCCCGGTCGACTTTCGCAGTGAATCTCGCCGCCGTGGGCCCTGACGATCCGAAGGCGGTCGACAGGCCGAGACCCGTCCCCTTTCCCTGTGGCTTGGTCGTAAAGAACGGGTCGAATATGCGGGCCGCGGTCTCCTCGTCCATGCCGCTTCCGTTATCGGAGATGATGACCGAAACCGTTGACGGCCCGCCGGCCAGACGAACGAGAATTTGCCCGGGCCCGCCCTCGAAGGAATCGACGGCGTTGGACAGAATATTGATTAGGACGGACTGAAGCTCCGAGGCGTCGGCCAGAATGGTCACGGCCTCGGTTTCGAGATCGGCGGAAACCGTCACCTGGGAGGGCAATGTCGCCTGCAAGAGTGCCAGGGCCTCGAGGACAAGCGCGTGGATATCGACCGTCTTCTTTTCCGGTTCTTCCTTATGGCTGAACAACAGCAGGCGACGGACCAAGTCGGTCGCGCGTTGGCTCGCCAAATGGACGATTTCAGCGTTTTTGCCGTTCGAATTATCGTCTGTTGCGTCGTTCTTCATCTGCCAGCTCAAGGACACAATCGGCTGCAACAGGTTGTTCAGGTTGTGGGCGATTCCGCTCGCCAATCCGCCCAGCGACTCGAGCTTCTGCATTTGCAACAGATCGGACTCGGTCTTGCGCCACTCCGCCGTCACCCGCCGCAGCTGGTTTTCGGCTCGGTGAACGATTAGGAACAGCGACACATAGAGAAAAATGAACAGGACAAGCACGATCGATACGATCTCCAAGGTCCTGTCGTCGATCTCATTGACCAACGAAGTGACGTCCGTATAGAGCTCGAGCACGCCCTGGACACCGCCGTCCGGGGCCCGGATCGGTACGTAGCTTTCGACGATGTTGCGGTCTTCGATGCGGCCCTCGAAGGCGTTGAAGGTATCGCGGAAGGTCAATTTGCTGATCGGCATCATGCCGTCTCGGGCGGCGCGGAACCCCTGCCCCCGGCTTTTGTCGACACCGATCTCGGTGGCATCGGTCGAATAGGCCGTGATGCCCTCGGGTGTGAAGACCTTGACCTTGACCACAGGAAAGGACCGGGTCCGGTCCCTGATCATCGAGTCCATTTCGCGAACGGCGGTTTGCCCGCTCCCCGTTGGCGCACCTTGTTTCGACACGCCCGACAAATAGACAGCGAACCGCGGCCAGATCGAATGCGACAGAGATCTGGCGAGGTCGACGTTGCGTTGTTCGGCACCGCGTATCAGAAAGGCGGATTCCCTTTCGTACTGGAAAAAGCCAAGCCCCAGCACAGCCAGGCCGATAATGACGGCGCTGGTCAGGGAAAAGTAGCGGACCAAGTTGAATTTTTTGCCTGGCGGCGCGGCTGTAGTCACGTGAGGAAGCCCGTTTCTCGTTTCTCAACACGCCGACAGACGTTGTTTCCCAACTGTCCGGCGTCCGTCGTTCCAGTTCGCCCCAACCGGCTTGATCGCCGCATCTTATTCTACCCATGGGTTCATGCAACCGCCAATTTGCGGCCTGTTTACAATCGTTTACACGAGCGGCTGCCACCAGCCATTCATCCCGGCCGGATCGGCAGGTTGCCCGGGTTCACGGCCCGGCCGTGAATAATATTGTGTGAAAACCCATGTTCCCGGTTGAGGAAATCCGCCATTTCCTTTTTAATTTTCCTATGAGAAGAGATGGGCGGACGTTCGCCCGTTAGCGCTCAGGCGTTACGGACGGACACGGGCCTCTGGGAGGAGGCCATCGGCGCAGGGAACGGCAGACTACCGCCCGTAGACAAACCAGAACCCGGAGACGGAGGGATTAGCGATGGTCTCCTTCGACGACCTGCATACGCAAAATCACCAGATCGCCGAATTGGCGAAGGTCCTCAACTATCTGTTCGAGGACCGCGAGATGTGCGACACGGAACTCGCCTGCGAGCTCTTCGAGCGCTACCGCGAGAAATTCGAAGACCACATGGATCACAACCGCGAGATCTACTCGGCGCTCTATTCCGGCGGCGGTCACGAGGGCGGCACCACCGCCAACCGCTTCATGGAGGGTGAACGTGAGATCAAGCGCGTCTTCCACATCTACGCCAACAAGTGGTGCAAACGCGGCCTGCACATCGACGACCACGGCCAGTTCTGCCGCGAAACGGAGAAGATGTTCCAGTTGATCCACGACCGCATCCAGGCAGAAAGCGAACAGCTCTATCCCCTGGCCCGCAAGGCGATGGCCGCCGATAGCTGACGATCCGCTGCGGCGGACGTTCCCCGGCCCACCCATTGACACGGCGCCGCCCGCTGTGTCATCCCCGGGCCATGACCGATCTCGTCATCCGCGAATACAGGCCCGCCGACCGCGACCGCGTGATCGCACTGGCCCGCCAGTTGCAGGCCAAGGAGGCGTCTCTCTACGATCGCATGAAGCCGCCCGAGACCATCGATGGCTGGTACATGGATCACATGCTGGCGGCCTGCGCCAAGGCCAAGGGCCGGATCTTCATCGCCGAAGCCGGCGGAAAGGCCATCGGTTACGCCGTGCTTCTCGGTGAACTTTCATCGGCCGATGAAATCGACGAAATCGATTACACCTACGCCCAGGTCAAGGACCTGGCCGTCGACGAAGCCCATCGCCGCCGGGGCATCGGTCAGGCGCTGCTCGACCATTGCGAAAAGACGGCCCGGGACGCCGGTGTGCGCTGGCTCCGTCTCACCGTGCTCACCGACAACGACGCTGCCCGGCTCTACGAGAAGGCTGGTTTCAAATCCATGGTCATGGCGATGGAGAAAACCCTCGAATGACCGCTTAACAGGTTGCCGCGCCGAAGGGCGGTCACCAGTTGTAAGATCAAGGCCACGACCCCGGGGGATCGACGCAAAATGCTGGAACTCTATTACGCGCCCGACACCTGCGCGCTGGCGACCCTCATCGCGCTCGAGGAGGCGGGCATCCGCTACCGGCTCAACCGCATCGATTTTGACAAAAACCAGCAACAGGGCGCCGATTATCTGGCGGTCAATCCGAAAGGGCGCGTCCCCGCCCTGGTCACCGAGAGCGGCATCATCACGGAAACACCGGCGATGCTCGCCTTCATCGCCCAGGCCTATCCCGTGGCGCGCCTGGCCCCGGTCACCGACGCCTATGCCTTCGCCCAGGTCCAGGCCTTCAACAGCTACCTGTGCTCGACCCTGCACGTGGCCCATGCCCATCGCATGCGCGGCCATCGCTGGGTCGACCCCGAAAACACCGAGGCGATCACCGCCATGCAGCGCAAGGTTCCGCAATCGGTCGGGGATTGTTACGCCTATATCGAGGCGCATGCCTTTCAGGGCCCCTTCGTCATGGGCGCGGCCCATACCATCTGCGACCCCTATCTCTTCACCCTGGCCCAGTGGATGGAGGGAGATGGTGTCGACCCGCAGCAGTTTCCCAAGGTCGCGCAGCATCGCGCCATGATGGGCGAGCGGCCGGCCGTGCAAGCGGCACTGGCGGCAGAGGCATCGTCTGGATAAGTGGCATACGAGCAAACCGACGTGTATTTTGGTTGTCGGAATTCGATAATCTGGTTGGTCAATCAAACATGTCCGGTGACGGTGGCGCACAATATATCGAAGCCTGGTTGTCGCGACTGCGCATGCGCCGCCAGAAAGATGCGGGGTCCGTTGAAGAAGCCGACCGTATGCGCCGGGAAGACAGCGAGTCCGAGTTCAAGGGGCGCCTGCTGGCACTTCTTGTCCTAATCGCCTTCGCACTGGCCGTTTACCTGTTCCGGTAAACAGACGATCGCTAACGACAATTTTAGACAACGATGTCGATCTGCGGCGGCGCCACGTAGAGCCCTTCGGCGACTTGAATGAGCGTGACCAGGGTTCCGGCCTGGTTGCGCCGCAGTGCCGCCTGCGCCTGGGCCCGGTCCTGTTCGGCGGCGAGAAGGGCTTCCTCGGCCCGGCGTTCCTCGGCCGCCTGTTCCCGGGCGGCCCGGCTTTCATCGTCCTCGTCGAGTGGCTCCAGGCCCTGCAGGATCAGGAAGGAGCGCAGCGACAACTGCAGGCGGTCGAAGCCGGAAGACGGCACCGGCTGGACCTGGGAGGCCGGCGTCTTGTCCTTGAGCGGAACATGGTCGGCATCGCGCGCCCACCTTGTGGGCCGGCGGCGAATAGATCGGCAAAGGGACAATCTTGACATGTCCCTCGGCCGTCACCGGACCGACTGCCAGCAATGCCCCCTCCCCGGAGCACCGATCGTCAGCGCCTCTCTCTAAGGCCTCTCTTGATAATTATGGTTAATGAGTGTGCGGGGCGGCTGAAGCAGAGTCGAATCACGTTTTGCTTCAATTGTGCTGGGTTCGCCTTTCCGGGTGCTCGGCGCCGTTGGAAATGGGCATCGATACGGTCACCGTGGTTCCCTGGCCGACCCGGCTTTCGACCTCGAGACTGCCGTCGAGGCGGTCGACCAGGGATTTGACGATGGCCAGACCGAGGCCCCAGCCCCCGCCGGCGTGGTACGGGTGTTTTTCACCGCGGACGAACGGCTCCATCAGCGTCGTCAACCGCTCCTCGGAGATACCCTGGCCGGTATCGGCAACGACGAAAGCGACGCTGCCGTTTTTGCAGTCGGCACTCAACGTGACCCGCCCGCCCGGCGGTGTGAACTCGACGGCGTTGGCCAGCAGGTTGAGCAGAATCTGCTTCAAGGCCTGGCGGTCGGCATAGACGGTGGCCGGGACTTCCGGCAAGCCAAGCGCCACATCGACGCCGGCCGACTGTGCCCGCGGCCGGATCACCGTTTGGCATTCCGAAACGATTTCACCGGCGTCAAGGTGGTGTTTCTCGATCGCGACCTTGCCCGCCTCGATCGCCGACAGGTCAAGAATGTCGTTGACCAGCGACAGCAGATGATCGCCGCTGTCGCGGATATCCCGGGCGTAATCCCGGTATCGTTCGCCAAGCGGGCCGAACAGTTCCTCATTGAGAATGCTGGAAAAGCCGACGATGGCGTTCAAGGGCGTCCTCAGGTCGTGGCTCATGGTCGCCAGAAATTCCGATTTGGCCTGGTTCGCCTCCTCGGCGATGCGGAGTGCCGCATCACGGGCTTCTTCGGCCTTGCGTTGTTCGGTGACGTCCGTGCCGGTACCCCGGTAACCGACGAACCGGTTCTCACAGTCGAAGACCGGTTCGCCGTTGATGCTGATGACCAGGGGGCTGCCGTCGGCGCGGGTCAGTTCGTATTGGAAAGTGCGGAACGGCCGGCGGTGATCGAGATCGTCGAGATGGCGGCGCCACTTTTCGCTCATGGTGTTCTCGGGGGTGATTTCATGGCGCGTCTTGCCGAGGTAAATGGACGGATCGAAACCGGTGATCTCCCGGTTGCGTTCCGAAAAATAGGTGAACCGCAGGTTCTCGTCCGTCTCCCAGAACCAGTCCGAGGCGACGGTGGCAAAATGGCGGAACCGGGCCTCGCTGTGTTCAGAGGCGCGGGCATGGTCGCGAACCGCGGCGAACTGACGCACCACCTGCATGACCGTCAACGTCAGACCGACAAGGATTAGGACGGCTGCGGCACTGTTGACATACCAACTGTAGCGTTCGTGGACCAATACCATGGCGGTCATGGCTCGGTCTTCGCCGACCATTGTCGGGAGTACCGTCATCGTAAAGAGATCCGCGGCGTAGAGGGCGACGCCGACCCACAGGCCAGCCAGGATCAGGACCACGCCGAGCACCGCGCCGGCTTCCTTGAGCGTCCGCCATTTCAAGACGACGACGGCCGTTCCGGCGAAAGCAAGAGAAAGCAGGAAGACGTCGGTCAGCAACATCGTCCACCAGGACGGAAAACTCTCGTGATGGTGAATGCTCTGCATGTCGACTAAGCGAACTCTATCGGTGCAGCGGAACCGCCCCAGCGCGGACCGCCTCGTCGTCTCTGCTGCCGGTCATTGGCTTTTTTCGATTCCGCACAGCACCCGGCTCGAAGCCGGTGCCGCTCCGGGTTATGGTATTCTCGACGGAATCGTCCGTCCTGTGTGTTTCATTCGATTTCAGTTCGCTACGGTCGCGTTACCTCCGATCCCGAGAATTCGGCTGTCGCAGCGTCAAGACCATCGCCGCCGATGGTCCGGCTCGGAGGCTTGGGCCGGCCCTAGCTGGCGGCGGCGCGGTTGACGTCAAGGCGGGCGTTGACCAGGGCCACCGTTTCTTCGGTCACCCCCGAGCGCATGCCGAGCGATTCGCCGATGGTCTTCACCAGGAGGTCGACGCCCGACCCGTCGCCCGGGTCGAAGCGGATGTCGAGGATGTCCTGTTCGATGCGCCTGAGGATCGCCGTATGGCTATCGTCCTCGAAGGCCGCCACCTTGGAGTTGGTGGGCAGGCTGACCTGCAACACGTTGAGCGGTTCATCGGGCGGCCGGAAAGCCTGCGGGTCGGGACTGGCGATCGTGAACCGGGCCGGATCGAAGTTGGCCCAGACGCCGGCGTCCGTATAGCAATGGTCGAGGGACAGGTCGGCCAGTGCCGGGATGCGGACCCGGATGCCGTCCGCATTGATCAGGTCGGCCTCGTCCGGAAGGCAGATCAGGGTCGCGTCATGGCCGGCCGGGACCAGTTTGGCGGCCAGCAGCGAACCGTAGGAGGCACCGAAGATGAGGACGTGATGATGTGTATCAGACATGGCGTTCATGCTCCCCATGAATTGCAGACTTCTTCGACCGACGGAGCCCGCCCGCAGGCCGATGCGTCGGTTAAGTTCTTCAGGGCGAGCAGCTGATCGTGCGCCAGCCACGACCGGGCGGAGTTCCGAAATGGGGTTGTCCGCCATCGCTCCTCCAGCCGTCACAAAGTCGTCCCGTTGGCGAGACGTGGGAAGGGCCCCTCGCGGTAAAAGTCATTTTCCGGGGTTGGAAGACGGCGCTAGCGCGGATCCGGCTTTCGCGCATCAAAAACGAGATAGGTGTCCTTGCCGGTGAGGATTTCAAAATCAATCTTGCTCGAGCGGATATCGGTGAAGCCCACACGCGACAGAAGGTTCAGCCACATGGTTTCTCCGAAGACACTGTAGTGGTTCGGATTGGCCTCGTGCTTGGCCGCCGTGTCCGGACACGGAACCTCCATATAGATGGCGCCGGCCGCTTTCAGCAGGCGGTGCATCTCGCTCAAGGTGAAATAGGGCATAAGGCTGTGTTCGATGACGTGGCGGCACCAGGCCAGGTCGAAGTCGCCATCGGCAAAGCTGGTGAAGGACATGTCCTCTTCGACAACGTCAAATCCCTTGTCCCGCGCCATCGATGCTTCCTCACCGAAGCCGAGACCGACCGGGTTGCAGCCGTGGTCGCGGAAGACCTCCAAGGCGAGGCTGGTCCCACAGCCGACATCCAGGACCCTGGCGCCTTTCGGGACATCGTAGTGACTGAGAATTGCCGGGACCATCTGCCGCGTGATCGCAGCGGCGAGTTCGCTCGACTCCTCCGGATAGATGTCTTCTTGGCGTTCGTCCAAAAACGCATCGAGGCGTTGGAAATCTCTCACGCGGTGATCCTCGATCGATGGGGTATTTAAGCTCATACAAGGAGCGGCCATCCATGGTGCCGTCAAAGCCTTAAGGTCAGATGAATGAGATTGGAGAAGGGGCCGGCCGGTTCACGAGCGGGCCCATTGTCCCGGCGGGAAACGCTGCGACCTCTGCTCGTTCCAGGCCTCAAGAAAGACCCCGGCATCGATAACGTGATCACCGACATGGCTTCGAAAAAAAGTACGAAACCTATTACGTGCCCGGTTTTCTCGCGTCTCTGTTCAGGAGTGTTTTGGCCAGATCGAACGCTTGTTCGGTGACGGTCGCCGGTGTCTTTCCGAAATCGAGTTGCTCGGGCGACAGATGCATGATGAGTTCGCCAAGTTCCTTGATGGTGGACGATCCGGCGAGTTTGAGGGCATCGATTCGGGCGTCGTAGAAGGATGCCAACCGCATGTTGTATCGGTACAACGTCACCAGGATCTGAACCAGAAACAGCAATATGACGATCAGGGCTGCCCTTGTGCCCAGGGAGGACCAGATTTTCGTTTCGCCCCCGGTGTCGGCCGCGGCTTTCAGGGCCTTTAACTCTCGCTCCCAATCCGAGATCTGAGCCGCCAAGGTCGTCTGGGCATTTTCGATCAAATTCGTGGCCTTGGCGTTATCGACCGTAAGTGTCCCGACCGTGCTGCGGATGCCGCTTATGTCCAGCGCCATTTTTTTTACTTGGTCTCTGGTCGCATTGAGGCCGGTGGTGAGTTCCGCCGAAGACGCTTTTTCCGCAACGAGGAGCTTTTCTCTCTTCGCAATATCACCATTAATTTCCGAGAGTTTTGCTTGCGCCTCGGTGATTCGATTTATTGCGCGAGTCTGGTCTTCTTTGTTTGCCAACATAACCTTGTTGGCCTGGTCAATTTCCCGAAGGATTTCATTTTCTGCTCGACGGGCGTCCTGAATATCGATGCCTAGGCGTTTGATATCGATTTCAGGTCCATCCTTTTCTTTTTCAGTTACATTTCTCCGATCTAGCTTTTCCCGTAATCGCTCGAGAGTAGTTTCGCGATCATTGATGAATTTTTTGATAGAAAGAAGTCGATCGGATAACTCATCGAGCCGCTCTTCTGCCTTGAGGCCGCCTTTCGACCCCATCAACCTTCGTTCGATAACTGCCAGTAGGTCTCTATTGTCCTCTAGGGCCTGCTTCGAAGGGTCGCGCTTGAATCGCAAGGACTCCAATTCAGCCTCGAGCTGTGCGACCCGGTCCCGGCCCTCCCGAGCCTTGGCGAACGATTCCTCGATACCGATCACCGGTTTTTCGGCGAACCGTTGCAGGATGGCGTTCGTTTCCGCGATTTTCGAGTCCTTCGAGATCGTTTGCTTGCTGACCTCTTCGACGAGCGATTTGATGTCGCCTAATCGCCCAGAAGTTTCGGTGATATCGAGTTGGACGCTTTGTTTCCCCAGAATCTCATCGATATTGTAGAGCATGATGCCGCCACCGATGAGTAGCACGAGGATCATCAACAATGCCGCCCCGGCATTCCGCTTGAGGCCTTTCGAACGTTCCTCAAGTGTTTCGATGATCTTTTGTGTTTTCGAGGTATCAATCCTCGTGCTGGTGTCATCATCTTCGTGATGGTTGCCGTTGCCAGTTTTTACTGGCGCGGATTCCGTTGTTGCATCTGTCGCGGTCTGCTTGTGGTCGGCCATCGTGCTCTCCCCCTCTGGACGCATACCGTAATTTATAAGTAGAAAGCTGTCGAGGCACACCCTCCAAGCGTGCACAGAAGGATGCGGCTCCGCGCCAATCGTCATTCAACGCTTGTTGAATTTTCCAACGGAATTGATGGCTGGATCGGGTCGGCAGTGGCCCGTGTCGGAACGAACGAAAAAATACCAACAAGGCGGGCTAATCGGCAGCAGCCATCCTGCGTACTTTTGTTGTTTATTTTGAGAGCTTTGCATAAATCCGTTTGGTGTGATTCCTTCGATTGAGGATAGAGGTTGATCGGGGGTTGTGATGTCGCATCGTCTGACGGGTCAGTTGGGTTTTTCGGAGGCGGCCTTGTCG
>Ga0056108_1000325_pt1 | contig 15730 bp, 15 predicted proteins | sample WorMetG1BERMUDA1_FD_83875 | JGI IMG/M metagenome (GOLD analysis project Ga0056108, IMG submission 83875) | Marine gutless worms symbiont microbial communities from Max Planck institute for Marine Microbiology, Germany - Inanidrilus... ... | reverse complement strand
TAGGCCGGACGGCCCCGCGCAGACCCATAGATGTCGCTCAGCAAATCCCGGAACGGACGCCAGTCAACCGCATCCGAAAGACCCTGCAAATGCCGAGACGCCTTCGTGCCACCCGACAAGGCCACCTCCGAAAAACCCAACTGACCCGTCAGACGATGCGACATCACAACCCCCGATCAACCTCTATCCTCAATCGAAGGAATCACACCAAACGGATTTATGCAAAGCTCTCAAAATAGCAACATTCGATCGATCATCAACCAAAACTGACTTTCCTTTCCCCCCACACAACCCAAAAATTGACAGCAACCGCAAAACTCATAGGGTTGTATTCATGGGGGATGATACGGAATTCGCGGGCAACTTTCGGGACGCCGAGGTCAACGTTAAGTCGACCATCGTTACATCGTTAAGGCGTTTGCCGAGGCGTCACCGTCCGAGATCGCGGCGGCAGAACTGAAAGCGGCGGAGGAGCGTCTCGCCGAAATGCCGCTCGATAGGGTGCCGACGCCAGCGCCCCTGCCTGTCGGTTCGATGATGCCGCTCCCGGCCAACCCCTTGTTCGTCGGGCGCGAGGATGATCTGGTGACCCTGGCAAAAGCCCTCGCCCTGGGCGGTACGGCGGCCATCGGCCAGACCGCTGCCGCCACCGGCCTCGGCGGTATCGGTAAGACACAACTGGCGGCCGAGTTCGCCCACCGCTACGGACCTTATTTCGCCGGCGGCGTTTTCTGGCTCGGCTTCGCCGACCCCGACGCCATTGCCGGCGAGGTGGCGCGCGCCGGTAGCGTGGCCGGAATGGGCCTGACCGACGACTTCGATAGCCTGCCCCTGGACCGGCAGGTGCAGATGGTCGGTGCCACATGGCAGAATCCGCTGCCGCGCCTCCTGATTTTCGACAACTGCGAGGATGAGGCCCTAATCGCGCCCTGGAGGCCGAAAACAGGCGGTTGCCGTTTTCTGGTTACCAGCAGACGTATGGAATGGAGTCCACATCTCGGCATTCAACTATTTCCGCTCGGTGTACTGCCGCGCAATGAGAGCGTCGAGCTATTACTCAAGCACCGGAACGACCTAAAATCGGATGATGCCAATCTTGATGCCATCGCCGAGGAATTGGGCGATTTGCCGCTAGCCTTGCATATGGCTGGCAATTTTTTGCGGCTCTATCGGCATGCGCCTATCGGCGATCCGATAAAATATCTTGCCGATTTGCGATCACCCCACCTGCTTGTCCACCCATCCTTAATCACCGAGGGCGAATCGCCGACCGAACATACGCAGCATGTCAGTCGCACCTTCCAGTTGAGTCTACAGCGCCTCAGTAAGGCGAACGACATAGACGCACTAGCCCTTAAGGCTTTAGCACACCTTGCCTGTTTTGCGCCCGGCGAACCGGTTCCTCGATTCCTGTTACTGGGCAGCCTAGAAAAGGACGACGACGATACGGCGCAGATACAGGCGACCGACGCGCTTCGCCGACTCGTGAACCTCGGCTTAGCAGAATCCGAGGGCGCCGGTGACCTAGTTCTGCACCGGCTTCTCGCAGCCTTCGTTGCGGCGACAGCGGAAGATTTTTCCGAAGCGCGGGAGGCGGTAGAGGTAACGGTCGAGGTAGAAGCTGACCGATTGATCGACGAGGGGTATCCGGCCCCCCTACAAGCCTGGCAGGGACATTTACGGGCGGTGACCGAAAGGGCCGCCGATGTTGATAGTAATCACGCTAGCGATCTGCTGCTAGTACTGGGAAAGTTTATGAGAGAAATTGCAGCGTTTGATGAAGCACAGGCTGCTTTTGAACGCGCCCTCGTCATCGAAGAAGCTACCTGGTGCCGACCACCCGAACGCCGGCACCGTCATTAACGAATTGGGAACCGTCCTAAGTGCCAAAGGCGACCTCGATGGTGCGGCCGAGGCCTATGAGCGAGCCCTCGCCATCCACGAGGCCTCTTTCGGGCTTTTTCACCCTCGCGTCGCCACCGGAGTCAACAATCTTGGGCGTGTGCTTTACGACAAGGGAGACTTAGATGGTGCAAAGGATGCGTTCGAACGGGCCCTTGCTATCGACGAGGCGTCCAATGAGCCCAACCATCCGTCTGTTGCCGCCCATGTCAACAATCTGGCTATGGTACTCCATGAAAAGGGAGACCTCGATGACGCAAAGGCTGCTTTCGAGCGTGCCATCGCAATCGGCGAAGCGGCCTTTGGCCCCGAACATCCAACAATCGCTACCCGCGTCAACAACCTTGCTAGCGTCCTCCGCGATATGGGCGACCTAGATGGCTCAATAGCTGCATTCGAACGTGCCCTTGTCATTTGCGAAGCCACCTACGGTGTCGATCATCCTACGGTAGCCACTCTTTTTAATAACCTAGGCTACGTACTCCATGACAAGGGCGAACACGACGACGCCAAAGCTGCTTTCGAACGCGCTCTATCGGTTTTCGAATCCGTTCTTGGGCTGGAACATCCAAGTACGCAGCGCGTCAAAAACAACCTGGATAATCTCACGGGCCAAGCACGAGAAGCGGATACAGGAAGGAATACTCTCTCTATGACTGACAACACAACCTTCTCCGGCGACTTCCGCGGGGCCATCGTCAATTACAAGAGCACGCTCATCGACGTGCGCCAATCGGTGAAGGCCCTGCCCAATACTGACGATACCGACAAGGCCGAACTCGACCGCCTGCTGGCCGAGCTTACGGCGGCGCTGGAGGCGGTGCCGGCCGACAAGAGCGACGGTGCCGAGGCGGTGGCCGTGCAGGCAAAAGCGCTGGTCGACGAGGTCTGCAAAGAAAAGCCCAATAAGACGATGCTCGGCATCTCGTCGGATGGGTTGAAGAAGGCGGCGGAGACTATCAGTGACGTGGCGCCGAACGTGTTGAAGGTGGCCGGTCAGATCGTCGAGTTCTTCGGGAAGTTCGGTGGCTAACAGCAGGATTTGGCTTTCCGCTTAAGCGCCCCGCTCCTGGACCTGGTCAGCGACCCGTCGGACCCGAGCGCGCGACCTTGGCCTCCCTCAACTCCCCAACACCGGGCTGCGTAGCCCCGTCCGGATGACGACGACGCGCAGCACGGAGACCAGGACCAGGCCGCCGAAGGCGGCGAGGTCCGTTCGGGTTGCCCCGCCGATTATGGGACGTCGCACCGGTCGCCGGGATCGGCGCCGAGACAGCCATTTTGGAGAAGCGGACACCCTCACCCGGCCTGACGGAACCCTGACCCGGTCGGCCCGGATTCCGCTCATCCCGCGAAGACGCGATCGATGAATGGCCAAGAAAACGACCGTTTCATCTCAGTAACCCACATCATGCTTGCCGAAAATGTTCATTTTATGTTCTATTCCCTAGACTGCTGTCTAAACCGGTGACCGAGGAGAACGAGATTTGGCAACCAAGACAAAGCTCAATGACACTCTCCGGGCGTTCATCAAAAGACAGCCTGTCTTTTTTGTTGCGACCGCTGGTCGCGACGGTCGCGTCAATGTTTCACCCAAGGGCATGGACACGCTTCGCGTGGTCGATGACAGCAGGATCGACTGGTTGAATTTGAGCGGTAGTGGAAACGAGACTGCGGCCCACCTCCGCGACCAAAATCGCATGACACTGATGTTTTGCGCCTTTGAAGGCGAAGCCATGATCTTGCGTGTTTACGGGCAGGCCGACATCATTCATCCCAGAGATTCGGAATGGCAGGACGCGGCGGCGGATTTCCCGGAGATCGCGGGTAGCCGACAGATCTTCATCATGAGTATTGACCTCGTCCAAATCTCCTGCGGCACCGGCGTCCCAATCATGAAGTTTGTGGAGAGCCGTGCCGAGAAGGAACTGGTTCCTTACTACGAGAAGATGGGACCTGACGGTGTCAGGGATTATTGGCACAGAAAAAACCTACGCAGCATTGATGGATGGAACACGGGGATTTTCGACGATGATTGATGCCTTGTCCGCATGTCATTTTTTCGATCGGCAAGGATCAATAGACCAATGATATTCGCGACAGGTTTTTCCGGTGGCGTGATGGGCCGGCTACCCTGTCCGGTTCTCTGACGATAAGACCTACCCGACGATGTGCCGCCTCGATGATTCCTTAGGGGATTGGGTTGCCGAAATCCGGACCTATTTGAATCCCGTCCGGTCTACACATCAGGGCGGACGACCGCTACGTCGAAGCGCATCCCGATGGTCTGGACGTCCGGAACGTCCCAACAACAGACTTTCTCATGCACATCGTCATCACCGGGCTTGACCCGGTGATCTGCGCTTATTGGAGAAGCGGTCGTCCGTGACAAAGGCGTGGATGCCCGGGCCGGAGCCCGGGCATGACGAATCAGGGCGGCCAAAACCCACTGCGATGTCGCATTGGGGTGGGTGGCAGACAATGGCCGGGTTGTCGACTTTCGGCCGCTTGCGATACCAAGGCAGGCGCGAGTTGCGCCGGCGAGCATGCGGGCGGTTCGGATCTCGGGAACATCCCTGAGGCCGACGAACCCCAGGTTCTGGAAAACAGCCGGCGCTCTCATACCAAGCCGACGTCAACGCGCCGGCGCCGCAGGGGCCGGAGATGGTCCGACGCTCATCTCAACGCATGACGAACGGATCGGGCATCGGCGCATCGGAGGTGTTGAACCAGACGGTTTTGGTCCGGGTGTAATCATGGATCACGTCCATGCCGCTTTCCCGCCCGTGACCGGTCTCGCCGTTACCGCCGAAGGGCGCGGTCGGCGACACCACACGCCAGGTGTTCATGTAGGTGACGCCGGCCTTGATCCGCTTGCCGACCCGCATGGCGCGGCCGATGTTCCGGGTGAAGGCGCCACTGGCATAGTGGTAGGCCGAACTGTTGGCGAGATGGATGGCCTCGTCCTCGTCATCGAAGGTGCGGACACTGAGGACCGGGCCGAACAGCTCGCGCTCGAAGGTCTCCAGACCGTCCGCTTCGGTGGCGATGATAGTGGGTTCGAAATAGAAGCCGCGGTCAAGGCTCGCGGGGCGGGTGCCGCCTGCTATCACCTCGCCACCGGCGGCGACGGTCCGGGCGATGGCGGCCTCGATGTAATCGCGTTGGCGGGCGGTACAGAGCGGGCCCATCTGTGTCTCGGGCCGAAGGGGGTCGCCGATCCGGATCGCCGCCGCGCGTGTTGCCAGCCGTTCGAGAAAGGCGTCCCTGACTGGCCGCTGCACGAGCAGGCGCGACCCGGCGACACAGGATTGGCCGGCCGCGGCGAAGATGCCGGCGACGACACCGTTGAGCGCGCTTTCCATATCGGCATCGTCGAACACGATCACCGGCGACTTGCCGCCGAGCTCGAGGGACAGCACGGCGAAGTTCTCCGCCGTGTTGCGGACGACTTCTCTTGCCGAATGGGTGCCGCCGGTGAAGGCGACCCGCGCCACGTCCGGGTGCGACGTCAGGCGCCGCCCGCAGGACGGGCCGAACCCGGAGATCACATTGACGACGCCGGGCGGGAATCCGGCGGCGTCGATCAACTGGGCGAACTTAAGCAACGTCGCCGGCGCGTCTTCCGAACATTTCAGGACCACGGTGTTGCCGGCCGCCAGGGCCGGGCCGAGCTTGGTCGCGGTCAGGAAGATCTGAGAATTCCACGGCACGACCGCGGCGACGACACCGATGGGTTCGCGGAGTGTCATGGCGACCATGTCGGGCTTGTCGACGGGCGGCACGGTGCCTTCGATCTTGTCGGCGAGGCCGCCGTAGTAGTGATAGTACCCGGCCATGTATCTGGCCTGTGCCACGGTCTCGTGAATGACCTTTCCGCTGTCGCGGGTCTCGATTTCGGCGAACTCTTCGGCGCGCGCGCTCAGGAGATCACCGAGACGCCGCAACAGATGACCGCGCTCCGTTGCGGTCATCGCCGCCCAGTGCCCGGTCGCAAGCGCGCGCTTGGCCGCCGCAACCGCGCGGTCGACGTCGGCCTCGCGGGCTTCCGGGACATCGATCCACCGTTCCTCGGTCGCCGGTTCGACCGACGCGAAACGGTCACCGCCCGCCGCGTCGCAAAACTCGCCGTCGATATAGAGTTTCGGGTCAAACATGGGTTTGTTCCCTTGCCATGAACGTTCTCAGGGCCTCGGCGACGCGGCCCGGGTCTTCGATGGGGGCGCCATGGGCCAGGTCTTCGAGGATCCGGCATGTGCCGTCCGCGACCGCGGCGGCAATCTTTCGGCTCATCTCCGGTGTCGAGTTCACGTCGTTTTCCCCGGTCACGGCCAGAACCGGGCACAGGATCCCGGGCAGGCGCGCCGCGGTCTTTTCGTCCGCCGTGGCGAAGGTGCCATAGGCCCGCTGATAGGCGCCGGGGTCGTTGGCCAAAAGGACGCGCCTCACCCCCTCGACGGCCTCGGGATGGGCCTCAATGAAGGCGCTCGAGAACCAGCGGGCGACGGCGGCATCGGCGATCGCACCGAGGCCGTTCCCCGCCGATTGGTCCAGGCGCGCCATCACGGCGTCGCGCGCGGCCCGGTCGCGGCGGTGAACGGCATTCATCAACACCAGTCTGTCGACCCTGTCCGCATAGATCTCGGTGAACGCGGCGGCGACCATGGCGCCCATGGAAAACCCGACGAGGCCCATGGGATCCGCCGACAGGTCCGACAATTGTCGCACCAGGTCATGCGCGTAATCGTCGATGTCATCAGGCGGCATCGCCGCCCGCCCGCCGTGCCCGGGCAGGGTCACGGCGAGACAGGCGAAATCGTCTCCGAGTTCGGCGACAACGCCCTCCCACATGGAGGCGTCCAACCCGACGCCATGCAGGAACACCAGGCGCGGTTTCCCCCGTGCCGTCAAACCACCCGCTCCAGCGCCGGCGCAGCGGCAAATGCGGGGACGACCTCGTCGATGAAGCGGCGAAGGGAAGCCTTTTTCCGCTCATGGCTCATGCCGCTGTCGATCCAATAACTGTATTGGTCGTAGCCCATGGCCTCGTAGTGCTTGAGGCGCCGGATCACCTGGTCCGGGGTGCCGATGACGTTGTTGGCCCGCATGTTGGCCGGCGAGAACATCTCCATCTTGGACATCTCATCGTCGCTCAAGCGCTGGATGATGCCCTGCGAGACCGGCCGCTCGTTCTTGAACCAGGCGCCGAAGTGACAGTAGAACCGGCTGATTTCGGCGGCCCCCACATCGGCGTCACGCTCGCTGTCGGCGACGTACATGTGGCGCAGCAGCATGATTTTCGGACGCGGCAGGTCGGGGTGATTGAGGCAGGCGGCATTGAAGCGTTTCATGAGCTCATCGACCTCGCCGTCGTCCTGCCAAAGCGGCGTCACCTGGACGTTGCAGCCGTTGGCGACGGCGAACTCATGGCTGTTGGGGTCGCGCGCCGCGACCCAGATCGGCGGGTGCGGCGTTTGCCGCGGCTTCGGCGCCGAGGTGGTCATCGGGAACTGCCAGCGATCGCCTGCGTGGGCGTAGTCGCCCTGCCACAGTCCTTTCAGGGCCGGTACCATTTCGTGCAGCGCCTGGCCCGCCGACCACGCGTCGAGATCGGGATCGAAGCGTTCGTATTCATAGCTGTAGGCACCGCGGGCGATTCCTAAGTCCAGACGGCCGCCGGTCAGGACGTCGGCCATCGCCGCTTCGCCGGCCAATTTGATCGGATGCCAGAACGGCGCGACGACGGTGCCGGTGCCGAGCCGCACGTTCCGGGTGCGCCGGGCCAGATCGACCAAGCAGAGGAACGGGTTCGGCGAGATGGTGAAATCCATGCCATGGTGCTCGCCGGTCCAAATCGTCTCGAAACCGGCATCGTCCGCCATCGCACATAATTCCAGGAATTGATCGTAGAGACGGGTCTGATCCTCGTCTTCGGTCAGGCGTTCCATATGAACGAAAAGTGAGAACTTCATGATTGGACTCCTGCGGTCTGAGGCAGCGAACCAGGCGCTTCGAGGAACGAGTAGCGGCCCCGATGGTAGCAAAGCGGCACCGCATCGCGTGCCTGGAAGTCGACGACCCGGCCGATCAATATCCCATGGTCGCCGGCATCCGCCCACTGATGGGGAACGCAATCGAAATAGGCGGCGACATCCGACAGGACCGGCGCCCCCGTTGCGCCGCTTCGCCAGGCGACGGATGCGAACTTTTCCGCCCCACGGGAAGCGAAGGTGTTGGAAACCTCTCTCTGGTGATCGGCGAGAACGTTGACGCAGAACCGGCTGGCGGTCCGAAACGCCTGGTAACCGAGGGCGCTCTCGGCGATGCAGACGAGCACCAGGGCCGGGTCCAGCGACACGGAGGTGAAGGAATTCGCCGTGAAGCCGACGGGCTCGCCGGCGTCGGTCAGCGTCGTGGTAACGGTAATGCCGGTCGCGAACGCGCCGAACGCGTCGCGAAGTGCGCGCGCATCGGGTCCGACATGGGTAAAGAGAGTCGAGTTCTTGCTGTGGTGGTGCATGGTGCCTCCGCCCTATCTGTAAAAACAAACGGACGGCACACACCTATTAACCTCACTGCGTGCCCACTTGAGCACCGAAGCGAAAAGCGCTTCGGCAAAGTCTTCAATACATCCGTTTCATCTTTCGCGTCAATATGAAGTGACGACGACCGCAGGGCCTGATCGCGGTGAACCGGTTGGGACACCATCGATTTCGGCGCAACGGTTCAAATTCCTACGTGGCGCTGCGGCGGGTTTCGCCTGTCGGATAAGCCTGCTTTAGATGCGTTTCGCCAGCGCCTTGACCTCACCTCGAAACCAGATATGGGCGGGGTCGTTCTGCCGGCGTGGATGCCAGAGCATATCCACCCTGAACGTCGGGGATGGGAAGGGAGGGTCGAAGGCATCGACGGCATCGGCATGGAGGTCGGCGATCCGGCGCGGCAAAAGGCACAACGCGTCGGACCTGGCGACGAGGGGCGGTGCCAACAGGAAACTCGGAAGGGAGACCGTGACGGTGCGGCTGCGGCCCATGGCGGCAAGGACCTTGTCGGCGGCGCCGACGAACCCGCCGCCTTCGGGGGACACCAGGATATGCGGCGCGGCGCAGAAGGCACTCAGGGTCATTTTCCTTTTGCCGCGCGGATGGCCTTTGCGCTGAATGACGCGGAAGTCCTCTTCGATCGCCGATTGCGCCTTGGCATCCGGAAGCGCCATGCCCGTCACCAGGGCAATGTCCGTCTTATCGTCTTCCAGGGCCGGCCATAGGGTCTTCGGATCGAACGACAACAGAGCCAGGCGGGCGTTGGGCGCCCGTGACCTGAACCGGGCCTCCAGCTTGGCGGCCAAAACGGCATGAACATAGTCGGTGCCGGTGACGCGGAATGTCTTTCGCGTCGTCGACGAGTCGAAGGCGTTGTTTTCGCGGACCAGGGCGTCCAGGTCCTGCAGATGCCGCTTGAGATCGTCCTGAAGTGAAAGCGCCCGCGATGTCGCCACCAACCGGCGGCCGGACGGTGTCAGCAAGGGATCGTTGAACAGATGGCGCAGCCTTTTCAGCTGCGCCGACATGGCCGGCTGGCTGATGCCGAGGCGATTGGCGGCCAATGACACGCTTTCCTCGTCCAATAACGCGTCGAGCGCCAAAAGCAGCCCGAGATCGCCTTGTTTAATATCCATTTTCCTTATATCTCATATACGAAAGAGAAATTTCATTTATAGATAATAAAGGCCTATCTTCGAACCATCAAATTCAAGCCAAATTCAACGAGGTGGTTATGAAGATCGGAATCATCGGCTCCGGCGGCATGTCGAAAGCCCTGGCCGGGAAATGGAGCGCCAAACACCAGGTCATGCTGTCCGGGCGCGATCTCGAAAAAGCGGCCGGCGTTGCCGCGGCGGTCGATGCGGAGGCGGGCACGGCCGCGGAAGCCACCGCGTTCGGTGACGTTGTCGTGCTGGCGACCCGTTCGGAGGACGTCTTCGACGGCATCGCCAACGCCGGCGGCGCCCAGGCCTTCGCCGGCAAGGTGGTCATCGATATCAACAACCCGATCAGCCTCGAGACCTTCCGGACGACCCGGGACGACGGCCGCTCGCTGACCGAGGCGATTGCCGAGGCCGTGCCCGGGGCGCATATCGGCAAGGCGTTCAACATGGCGCAAGTCGCCGTCTGGGAAGACCCCGACATGACCTACGACGGTCGCCAAATGGTGACCCTGTACACGGCAGACGAGGCCGCGGACGGCATCATCTCGGAGCTTATCGCGGACGTCGGAGCGGCGCCCTTGCGGCTCGGTGACAACGCGCACGCCTACCAACTCGAAGCGGCGGCCGCGATGGTCATCAAATTCCTGTTCGCCGGCCGCGACCCGCACACGATTTTCAACTTCATCCAACCGGAAGCGAAGCCCATTCGCTGAGCGGATCACGCTGAGGTGGATCGACATGTTTAATCTCGACGGCAAAACCGTCGCCATCGTCGGCGGCGGATCCGGGATCGGCAAGGCCATCGCCGAGACCGTGGCCGAGCGCGGTGCCAGTGTCGTCATCTCAAGCCGCGACACCGAGAAGCTGGAGATAGCGGCGCAGACCATTCCGCGATGTGACGTGATCGGCCTCGACATGACCGACAGGATCGCGATCGACGCCTGGGCGTCACACCTCCCGGACATCGATCATCTCGTCATCAGCGCATCGAGCGCCGTTCACGGGCCGTTTTCCGAGTTGGGAGAAGGCGCCCTTCGGGCCATGTTCGACGCCAAGTTCTTCGGCCCCTACCTGACGGTGAAGGCGGCGCTCCCGAAGGTGCGGGACGGCGGCTCGATCACCTTTTTCAGCGGCGTCCTGGCGAGACGGCCGGGCCTCAATTGCAGCGGTTTGGGTGCGGTCAATGGTGCCGTCGAGAGCCTGTGTTATGCCCTTGCCTTGGAACTGGGGCCCCGCCTCCGCGTCAATTGCCTGTCGCCCGGCATGACCCGCTCGGACGCCTATTCGCATATGGACGACAGCGCCCGGGAGGGAATGTACGCCTCCACGGGCGAATCGCTGCCACTCGGCCGTGTCGGAACCGTCGATGAAGCCGCAGAAGCCGCACTGTTCCTGATGACGAACACCTATACGACGGGCGTGGTTCTGGATGTGGATGGCGGACACATGATCCGCCAATACGCCAAGCGATAGCGGGCGGTTTGGCGCCGGAGGCGGCGACCGCCTCGTAGAGCGCATCGATGAAAGGCTGTCACGTTCGTAGCGGTGATCGGATTAGGGATCGCCATGGGGAATACCCGTTAATTCAGCGGATCGAGTCACTCCTCCGGATTGATCGTCACGGTCGTCCAGCAGGGCTCCTGAGCGGTTCCCGCAGCGCCACCGCCACCTGATCCAGCACACTCCCCCAATCGGCTGGTCTTTCCTGCCGGAAAAGACGCATCGACGGATACCAAAGCGCGTCCGTCCGTTCCTGGAACCAACGCCAGTCCGCAGCAAAGGGGATGATGTTCCACACCGTTGTCCCCAAGGCGCCGGCCAAATGGGCTGAGGCGTTGCTCATCTGGATGACGATGTCGAGATTTGCGACCAATGCTGCAACCTCGTCAATGTCACGACGCAAATCAAGGTCTGGCCAGTGATGTAACGACGAACCGCAGACCTCTTCGAACTCCAAAATTTCGGACGGCGTGGTGTCGTACTGCAGGTTGACCCAATGAATGCCTTCGACGGCCAACAGATCGCACCAATCGGAAAGGCTTGTGAACCTTCGTCTGCGCTTGCTGACACGTCCACCACCACGCCAAGCTATTCCGACCTTCAGGCCATTGCCGAGAGTCGAGAGTCGCTGAGACCAGTCCTCTACTTTGCCGATATTCGGCAACAGGCGTATCGGGTTGTCCGGAAAATCCGAGAAACTTCGTCGATACCGTTCGACCAGCCCTCCCATGGACACGTGAACATCAAACGGCAGCGTGACCAATTCGTCTTGGGTGTGTTCCTGACGCTCAACCGGGAAGAACTCGATTGAGGGATAAGTCCTTTCGAACAACGGCACCAAGCGAGGATCGCACGCCACGAGGCACCGCTCAGGTTTCCCCTCGTCGAGTAGATTCTGAAGGCAGGTCGCGAACATGATCTCATCGCCCAAACCCTGTTCCGGCCACACCAGAATGGTCCGCCCCGTCAAAGACGAACCGTCCCAACCAGACCTGTTGATCAGACTTCGTTCGATAGGGGACACCTCGGTCCGGAACCGCCAGGCATACTCCGCCCAACCAGCGCCGAACGACCCCAACGACAAAAGCAAGTATCCCCGGTTGAGATGGGCCGCCGCATATTCCGGGTCGATCGACAAGGCCGCTTCGAAGTTCTCGCGGGCTGCCTGGAAACGTCCTTGTTCCGCGCAAACGGTACCCATGTTGTTGTACGTGGTCGGGTCCAAAGGGTTGAGTGCGTTGGCGCGAATAAGGTGCTCGATGGCTCGATCGAGTTCGCCGGACGCACGGAGGGCAGCACCCAGATTGGTCAAGATTTTGGCGTTCTCGGGCTTTAGGCGGTGCGCGGTTTCCAGCTTCTCAACGCCTTCCCGGGGGCGATACATGTCGATGAGCAAGTTGCCGAAATTGGACAGCACGTCGGCCGAGTCAGGAGATAGGGCATTCGCCTTTTCATAACATCGGTACGCCTCGTCGAGCTTCCCGAGCGCACGTAACGTAGCGCCCAGATTCACCCAAGCCCCGGTGAATTTCGGATCGATCCGGATGGCACGGCGGAAACAACGGGAAGCCTTTTCCCAGTCTTTCTGTTGGGAGTAGTGACGCCCAAGTTCATTAAGCGCCCGAGGGTCATCGGTTTCGGACGCCAACGACTGGAAAAGGGCGGTATCGTCAGTGTCGCTATCGGTGTTCACAACGAGGGCCGTTTCCGTTCTTCGATCGGCAAATTACCAGGGCACCTAAACTATCCCGCGTTTTGTCTTTGCGCGATCGGAGTGTTTTGTCCAGAAAATCGAAGGGTTTCGATAGGTCGATGGGCAACAGGTTGGCGCCGCCCACGGCGTTCAGCAGAACCTCCTCAATTCCCCAAAACCGGGCTGCGCAGCCCGGTCCGGATGACGACGACGCGCAGCACGAAGACCAGGGCGAGGGTGAGGGCGATCGAGCCGACGATATAGAGGAAGCTGTGCCCGACGATGTTGGCGAGCCACAGGAGTCCGACCAGGACCAGGCCGCCGAAGGCGGCGACCTCCTCGTAGAGCTCGCCCTTGAGGACGTCGGATTCCTTGGCCAGAACGATGTCGCTAAGGATACCGCCGCCGGCGCAAGTCATGGCGGCCAGGATCGGCGCCCAGAACCAGTCCAACTGGGCGACCAGGGCGACCTTGACGCCGATGACCGTAAAGGCGGCCAAACCGACCGTGTCGAAGAGGTCCAAAAGGAGTTGCAGCAGCTTCTTCTTGCGCCCGGAGGCCAACACGGTTTTCGACAGAACGGATCCGACGATGACGACACCGAAGACGATGTAGAGGTAGGTCGGATCGTTGAAGATGAAGGGCGGGTGGCGGTCGCCGCCGACGAGAAGGTCGCGGAGCGTACCGCCGCCGACCGCCGGAAGCGCGGTGAGGACCAGGGCGCCGAAGTAGTCGTACTTGTGCTGGTGGGCCTTGAGGAAACCGGCGACGGCGAAGGCGAAGGTGCCGATCAGGTCCAGGTAGTAGAACCACCGCATGTCCACGGCCTCTTCGAGGCTCGTGAGAACGGCCGGGGTGAGAAAGAAACCGTCCGCCGCCATAGCCTGCTGTCCCCGTCGTCCCCGCCATCTTCGGCTTTTTGCAATACGCGGGGCGGGTTACCGAACCGAAGGGCGATCCCCGGTTCCGGTCCCCACCCGGCATCGATAGTAGCCAAACGGCGCGGTCTTTGGAACCGACTGCGGCGCCCCGTGCTCCCGACAACGCCATTGCGATAGGTCCCGGGACCAGTGTATTCCGATAGTCATGGTTGCGGAAACCGACAGCCTTCTACCGGAGACCTTTCCGCTGTTCGCCGATCTCGACGCGGGCGAACGGGGCGAACTGGCGCCGGGGATGAAACCGTTCGCAGCCGCGAAGGGTGACACCATCATCAGCCAGGGCGCCACGCCCGACGGTGTCTATTTCCTCCATTCCGGAGACGTCACCATCTCGACCCGCATGCCGGGCGGCGGCGAGACCTTCATCGCGGCGCTCGGCGCCGGCACTATGCTGGGCGAACTGGGGCTGATCGATCCGTCTCCCCGGTCGGCCACGGTGACGGCGGCTTCCGACGCTTCCGGCCTGTTCCTGGAGCGCGCCTTCTTCAACGGGGCGCTGGACCAGCGCGCCCCCTTCGCCATCAAGATCATGCGCCAGATGCTGCGCCTCATGTGCGAACGTCAGCGGGCCCTGAACGCCCGGGTCGTCGGCAACCCGAACCGGGAAATCCTGACCACGGCGGCGGACGGTGAGGAAGCGACGGCCGGCAATACCAGCTCGGCGTCCTCGGGCCCGGGCGCATGGTCGGGCCCAACGCCATGATCGACGGCGGGCGCTCCGGCGCCACGGCGACGGTCCGCTCCGCGGGCGTCTTTCTCGAATTGGACAAGGCCGGTTTCGACCAACTTTGGTCCGGCTCCTCGCGAACGTCGGTCTCTTTCCTCAAGGCGGTCGGCGCCAATCTGGTGCAGAACGTGGTCAGGACCAACAGCGACCTGGCCCGCATCACCGGCTACCGACAGATCCTCGAGAACCTGGCGGCCGATTGAGGCGGCCGGCAGACGATGGGCCTGGCTGCTCCGGCGCCTAGAGGTTCAAGTAATGGATATTGCTCTCCAGGCGACCGTCGACGGTGTCCACATGGAGCATGGAGTACTCGGGAACCTCCAGCCAGGACGTGGTGTCGCGGGTCAGCGGCTCCGAGGCAACGATGACGGAATCGGCCGAATCGCTGCCGCCGATCATCTTCCATTCGTCCTCGTGGAAGCCGAATTCGCGGCCCGATGTGTACCAAAGGCTGAGATAGGTCAGGTTGGCCTCATGCACGCCGCCCGGGCCCTTGGCGATCGGGAAGCGGCCGAAATCGAAACAAAAGCGGACGGCGGCGAGCGTATTGCCGTCGGCGATGAACAGATTGGCCGACGATGAGACGTCGATGCCGTGCTTGCGGCGCAAGCGCTGCAGGATCTTGAGCACCGCCTCGACCGCTTCACGGATCGCCTGCGCGTCCTGATCGGCGGCGGGATCGTCGAACTGCGACATCAGGAGCGCATAGATCCACTCGCTGTCGGTGGTGCCGCTGATGTGCCGGCCGATGGCCGGGTCGATGAATTCCAAGAGGTCGGGCTTCATCTCGTCGATGCGGTTGAGGTCGCCGTTGTGGGCCATGGCCAGCCGGCAGCCGGGGAAACAGAACGGGTGCGTGTTCTGGTTCGATATGGTCGCCTTGGTCGAGTACTGCACGCCGCGCACATGGGCGAGCAGGCAGTGGGCCTCGATCTTCTCGGCCATGGCCTTCAGGTTGCGGTCGAACACCGGCAGTTCGGGCGACGAATAGGAAAAGGGTTTCGTCGGATCGAAGGAGCGGTCGTCCCAGGCCATCATGCCGAATCCGGCCAGGTTCAGCATGGCCAGCTTTTGCGGCATGAAGGACTGTTTGACGAGCGAACTGTCCGGCTTGAACAGCAGGTCGTCGACGAGAACGGGTTGACCCAGGTAGACCAGGGCTCGGCACATGACGGTCGTCTCCCGGCTCAAACCTGCATCCTGGACGATCGGCCGTCAATGGCGTTCAGCCGTGCCCCACAGCCACCCCCTCGAGCCCC
>Ga0056108_1000324_pt1 | contig 15813 bp, 15 predicted proteins | sample WorMetG1BERMUDA1_FD_83875 | JGI IMG/M metagenome (GOLD analysis project Ga0056108, IMG submission 83875) | Marine gutless worms symbiont microbial communities from Max Planck institute for Marine Microbiology, Germany - Inanidrilus... ... | reverse complement strand
CGGCGATACCGAGCTTGGCGGCAATGTAATTGGCTTGTCCGAAATTGCCGATCAGGCCCGAGGTGGACGTCATATGGATCATCCGCCCGAATTCCTGCCGTCGCAAATGCGGCGCCGCGGCGCGGGCGACGTTGAACGCGCCTTTCAGATGAACCGCGACGACGGCATCCCAATCGTCCTCGGACATTTTGTGGAAGATGACGTCGCGCAGGATGCCCGCATTGTTGACGACGATATCGACGCGGCCGAACGTGTCGACGGCCTGCGCGACCATCTGCTCAGCAGCCGTGCGGCTCGCGACGCTGCCCGTATTGGCGCAGGCCCGGCCGCCAAGGGCCTCGATCTCGCCAACGACCTGCGCCGCAGGACCAGCATCGGCACCGGTGCCATCCGTGCCGCCTCCCAGATCGTTGACGACGACGCTTGCACCCTGCGCCGCCAGAAGCAGGGCGATGTCGCGCCCGACGCCCCGGCCGGCACCCGTCACGATCGCGGTGCGTCCGGCGAGCAAACCCATACTTTTCTCCCTCTGGGAACGCTGTTCTATTCGCACATTATTAATTTGCTTGCAAATAAATAGTAAGCGAATTATTTATCGCTATCGAAAACTGTAGTGTGACCGGAGATGGAAGCGAGCTGGCGATGGGCGGACGGATCATCTGCACCGACACGGTCTGGACCGCGGACGCCGTCGACGCCCGGGCGCGGCGCGGCGCGAACGCCCTTGCCGCGCGTGGCGCGGAAGGCCAGCGGGTCGCGCTGCTCATCAGAAACGACATCGCCTTGATCACCGCGAGCGAGGCGGCTCTGTTGGCGGGCGCGTCGCCGCTGCCGATCAACTGGCACTTCAGCGCCGACGAGGTCGGCCATATCCTCGAAGACAGCATGGCCCCCGTTCTGATTGCCCATGCCGATCTCTGGCGCCGGATCGCGCCCGACCTGCCGCCAGACCTTGTCGACCGGCTGGACGTGATCGTTGCGCCGACGCCGCCAGAGATCGCCGTCGCCTATGGCATCGATACGGAAGCGACACGCGTGCCGGCAGACCTACCCGCCTGGGACGCGCTGTGCGGCGACACCCCGCCGATCGAGCATCCCTGCGGCAGCGCCGCCTTTCCGCTTCTTTATACGGCGGGAACGACCGGAAGGCCCAAGGGCGTCCTCCGTCTGGCGGCCGGCACGCCGGCACCGGTCGGATATGATGCTTTCTTTGAACCCGAAATGCGCACGCTGGTGTCGGCTCCGGTCTACCACTCGGCGCCGAATCGGTTCTGTTTCGGCACCTATACGGCCGGTGGCACGGTTGTTCTTCCGGCCCGCTTCGATGCCGACGACACGCTCTCGCTCATCGAGCGTCATCGCATCACCACGGCGTTCATGGTGCCGACGATGTTTCATCGCCTCCTGCGTTTGCCCGAAGCCGTGCGCGGGGCCTACGACCTCAGTTCGCTCCGCCAGGTCGTCACCGCCGGTGCACCCTGTCCGCCGGCGATGAAGGAAGCGCTCATCGACTGGTGGGGACCTGTGATCTACGAGTATTACGGCTCGACCGAGACAAGCGCGCTCACGCTGTGTTCGAGCGAGGAGGCTTTGGCCCGGCCCGGAACCGTCGGCCGCGCGGTACCGACTGCCGAGCTTGCGATCTACGACGACACGGGGCGCCGCTGCCCTGCGGGCGTGACCGGCAATATCTACGGCCACCGCGCCGATATTCCCGATTTCACCTATCTCCACCACCCCGAAGCGCGTGCGGATATCGGTCGGGACGGGCTGGTCACGATTGGCGATGTGGGCTGGCTCGACGAGGACGGTTATCTGTTTCTGAGCGATCGCAAGAGCGACATGATCATCTCGGGCGGCACCAACATCTACCCCGCACAGATCGAGGCGGCGCTTCTGGAACATCCGCGCGTGCTCGACTGCGCCGTCTTCGGCATCCCCGATCCCGAGATGGGGGAGAGCGTGGCCGCGGCGCTGCAGACCGGCGACGGTGAGCCGATCGATCCGACCGACCTCGACAATCACCTGCGTGCCCGCATCAGCACGATCATGGTGCCGCGGCGCGTGATCTATCATCGGGCGTTGCCCCGGGACGCCAACGGCAAGATCCAGAAGCGGAGACTTCGCGCGCCTTTCTGGGAGGACGCTGAGCGCCAGATATGACGGCTAACGTGCCGCGCTCTTTGCCGTCCCGGCTTCGGCATCATCGGGCTCGAGCGCTTGGCGCAAATTGCCGCGGATCCGCCGCATCAGGCGCAGCAGCGTGTCCACCTCGCTGCGGCTCATCCCCTCGAACGAGACCTCATTGACCATGGCGGCCGCCTCGCTCAGCACCTGTTTCTTCGACATGGCGGACGGCTTGAGCCAGATGCAATTGGCGCGTCTGTCATGCGGGTCCGGCCGCCGTTCGACCCAGTCATTTGCTTCCAACCGGTCCACCATGCCGCTGACGCCGACGGTTCCAATTCCCAGGAGCCGGGCAAGTTCGATCTGGCTGCGCCCGTCTTCGCGCAACAGCCAGTTCAGAAGAAACACCTGTGCCGAGGTCAGCCCGTGCGGTGCCAGTGCTTCATCGAGAAGCTTCACGCGCTGCCGCGCGACATGCTGAAAGATAAGACCCACTTCGTTTTCGGGCAGCGTCCCGTCCATTGATGATGTTGTGTTCAAACCACCCAACCCTCCTGATCCGCCAACGGGCGGTTGCCAAATAAATAGCATCCGTATAATACATATGCGAACTAGATACTCAAGCGCGTTGAAGGGAAAGGACGGCACATGACCGATGATCCACGCCCGCTTCCCCTCCGCATTCCAGAAGCCGATTTCTTCTGGGATGGCGCGGCACGCGGCGAACTCCTCCTGCAACGCTGCCGACGGTGCGACAAAGTCTATTTTCCGCCGCGGCCTTTCTGTCCCGACTGCGCAAGCCGCGATGTCGGCATCTTCAAGGCATCCGGCAAAGCGACGCTTTACAGCTATATCATCAATCATCTTCCGGCGCCTGGCTACACGCCGCCATTCTCGATTGCGGTTGTTACTTTGGAAGAAGGGCCGCGCATGATGTGCAACATCGTCGAGTGCCCGCAGACGCCCGAGGCGCTGATCCTCGACATGCCGCTTGTCGTCACGTTCGAAGCCCGTGGCGACGTGACGGTTCCGCAGTTCCGTCCGGCGGCGGCCGAATGACGGTGCGCAAGGCTGCCATCGTCGGCGCGGCGGAAACGACGGATCTCGGCAAGATCCCCGATCTCGGACAGCTCCAGCTTCACGCCGACGCGGCGCTGAATGCGCTTGCGGATTGCGGTCTGACGCCGCGCGACATCGATGGCGTGGCCACCGCCGGCCACGATCCGGCGGAAATCGCGCATTACCTCGGGATCGAGCCCGACTGGGTTGACGGCACGCCGGTCGGCGGCTGTTCGTTCCTGCTGCATCTGCGTCACGCGGCGGCAGCGATCGCCGCTGGCCAGTGCACCACGGTGCTGATCACCCACGGCGAAAGCGGACGCAGCGGTCACCGCACCCATCGTCCGCTGTTTCCGCTGCAATTCTACCGGCAGTTCGAGGAACCGTATGGCGTCACCAGCCCGCCGACGAAGTTCCCGCTGCCGGTGCTGCGCTATCTGAAGGACACCGGCCAGCGCCAGGAGCATCTCGCCCATGTCGCCGTCGCGCAGCGCGCATGGGCGGCCCACCATCCGCGAGCCGGCCGGCGCGACCCGGTGACGGTGGATGACGTGATGGCGGCGCGCATGATCGCCTATCCGTTCCGAAAGCCGATGTGCTGTCTCGTCTCCGACGGCGGCGGCGCGCTGGTGGTGACCGCCGCCGAGCGGGCCGACGCGTTTCCGGCGCGGCCGGTCTATCTCCTCGGCGCCGCCGAAAGCACCGAGTCCTCCGTCATCTCCCAGATGGAGGATTTCTCCAGTTCCCGCGCCTTCCGAAGGACGGGACGCCACGCCTTCGCCGAAGCCGGAATCCGTCACGAGGAGGTTGACCATCTCATGGTCTACGACGCGTTCGCACATCTGCCGCTCTACGGGCTCGAAGACCTCGGCTTCGTGCGCCGGGGCGAAGCCGGCGACTTCATCGCCGAGGGCCACACGGGACCGGGCGGTTCGCTACCGATGAACACCAATGGCGGCGGGCTCTCCTACGCCCATTCCGGCATGTACGGCATGTTCGCGCTTCAGGAGGGTGTCCGCCCGATGCGCGGGACCTCCCCGGCGCAGATCGAAGGCGCCGAGGTGTCGGTGGTTCACGGCGTCGGCGGCATGTTCACGGCTGCAGCCACGGTGGTCTTGTCCAATGTCGCCTGATACCGCTCCACTGTCGCCGGACGCCGCCTTTTCGACGGCCGCGGCAAGACGGTCTTCGTCTCAGGGGGAACCAGCGGGATCAACCGCGGCATCGCCCGACGCTTCGCCGAGACCGGCGCCTCGATCTTCGTGATCTCGCGCTCAGCCGACAAAGTTCTCGATACCGTGGCCGAACTCAAGGGGCTGGGCGTACAGGCTGACGGCACCGCCGCCGATGTCCGCAACGCCAAAGCCGTCGACGCCGCCTTCGCGCAATGTGCCGAACGTCTCGGCAAGATCGACATCCTGGTCTCCGGCGCGGCCGGCAATTTTCCGGCGCTGGCCCGCGACATCAGTCCGAACGGCTTTCGCGCGGTCATGGAGATCGACGTCCTTGGCACCCACCACGCCATGCTGGCGGGCTACCGTCACCTGCGCCGGCCCGGCGTCATCCTGAACATCTCGGCCGCCGCGTCGTTCCGGGCGATGATCGGCCAGGCGCATGTGTGCGCGGCAAAGGCCGGTGTCGACCAGATCACCCGGACCCTTGCGCTGGAATGGGGTCCTGAGGGCATCCGCATCAACTCGGTCATTCCCGGTCCCGTCGCGGACACGGAGGGGTTCAAGCGCCTTGCCCCGACGCCCGAGGCCGTGGCGGAGCGTGTCGCGTCCGTGCCGCTTCGCCGCGCCGCGGAGAGCCGGGAGGTCGCCGATCTTTGCCTGTTCCTGGCGTCGGAACGGGCCGCCTACATCACCGGCGCCGTCATCCCGGTGGATGGCGGGGCGATGCTAGGCGCGCCGGCGGATCTCCTGGTACCGGTTTTGGCGGCAAACCCATAATCGACAAATCACCGTGGCACGAATCTCCGACCGTCAAGGTCACTGCCGTTCTACGACTGCGAGGCTCCGTCGCCGGTCTCCGGTCAAGACAGGCCGCACCGGTAGACTATCCGCGGGTCGCCGGACGCTGCTACACGGCCAAACCGAACAATTCGGTTGCGGCCATGGTTGTTTGCCCGTAACAACAAGCGGTTGCCGTCCGTAAGGCACCGCCCGCGATCGCTCATGAGCAAGCCGGAACCGACGAAGAAGAGCACACGTACCACGCTGGCAGATATCGCCCGCGAATTGAAACTGTCCGAAGCGACTGTTTCACGCGCGCTGCGGGGACATTCGGCGATCAGCGAGCAGACGCGCGGACTCGTCAATCACGTGGCCAGGGACATGGGATATGTGCCGAACGCGGCCGCGCGCAGCCTTGTCGATCAGTCGAGCCGGACCTTGGGCTTGATCGTACCGGACATGACCGATCCCCTGCACGGGCAGATCGTTGCGGGTTTTGGCCGCGCTGCCAATCGGCGGGGCTACACGGTCATCATGCTGGAAGGCGCCCGCGACGACACGCTGCGGCAACGCGGGCTGAGAACCCTGATTGAACACCAGGCCGAGGGCGTTGCTTTTTGCGGCGCGCCCGTCGCCACCCGCGATGCCATCCGGCAGGTCTCGTCCCACCTGGTCTTCATCATGCCCGAGGGCCATGATGCCGACATGGAGAGCGACACACCGCTTGGCCGTCTAAGATCCGATGACGCCGACGGCATGCGACGGGTTGTGGAGCATCTGATCGCACTGGGCCGAACCCGACTCTCCTATGTCAACGGACCCGATATCGCGAGCAACCGCATCCGTCGCAATGCGGTTTTGCGCGCACTCGAGACGGCCGGAATAGAGCCGCGTATCCGCGAGTACATGACCGGTCGGACCATCAGCGGGCTTGCTGACTACGACTTTGTCGAAATCGCCAATCTCGTCGCCCGTGAGCGTCCCGATGCACTGGTCTGCTATGACGACCAGATCGCCCTGCACATGCTGGATGCCCTGCGGCAGACCGAATTGACGGTGCCTGGCGACGTGGCAGTCACCGGTTTTGACGGCATTTCTTTTGCCGGTCTCTCCAATCCGCGCCTGACGACGGTGATCCAGCCGGCCGAGCAATTGGGCCAGCTTGCTGCCGATGCGCTGTTGCGCGCCATCGAGACCGGCGCGCCGCCAGACGATGTCACATTGCCCGTCTCGCTGGCGATACGCGGGAGCACGCGCCGGAGAACTGTCGAGGATCCGGCTTCGAATGCTGCCATCGACCATGGCAATGGCCGCCCCCAGTCGGCGTGACCGCCGCCTTTCTTGTGAACGCCTCCCGTTCAGCAAGCCGCCGAAACGACCCGCTAAGCCGTCATGTCAAACTTGGCGTGATCGATGGCGTCGAGCCGGCGGAAGGTCCGTGCTTTGGGATCTGCGCCGTTGAAAACCACTTCCGCCGCCGAATGCAGATCAGCGACGATATCCTCGATATCGGCCTGGCCGTGGAGGGGGTGCGTGGCCACCATGATGGTGCGGTTAAGAATGTCGATAGAGGTCGCGCAAAGGCCGTCCGGATACTCTTTGCGGCACTCGGCATTCTCGGCCAATCTGTACGGATTCAATGCCGGGTGCGCTGCACCCTCGTGCATGAGCACCTGGTCCCACTGCTTGAAATTGTGGCGCCCGGTCTTGCCGGCAATGACACAGGGGACAAGTGCGGCGAACTTCTCCGCGTCGGCCGCCGACGGCAGCAGAAACATCGCCTGGGCGCCACAGTCGTGGTCGGGACTGTTTGTCGGCGATGGCGTGAGCCCCAGATTGCCGAGACCCGCAACGCCATCGACGATCTGCCGTCGCTCGGCGCGCATCGCCTCGATCATGCCATCGAGCCGGTCGAGCTGGATGTTCAGCATCGCGCCCATCAGCTCCGACGCGCGCGCGCCGACGCCGGAAAAGGGCCTGACGCTTTCGCTCCGCCCATTCCAATAGAAATGACACGGATCGATCGCACAGCGCGCCCGTTCGGCCACATGATCGTCGTTCGTGGCGATCCCACCGCCCTCGCCCGAGGTCATGTTCTTGTAGTAGTTGAAGCTGAACGCGCCGGCATGCCCGATCGAGCCGAGCTTGCGCCCCTTATAGCTGCCGCCGACCCCCTGACACGTGTCCTCCAGCACCAGAAGATCATGCTCTGCGGCAATGTCCATGATGGAATCCATGTCGCAGGCCGCTCCCCACATATGCACGGGGATCACGCCACGCGTGCGTGGTCCGATGGCTTCCCGGATGCCCGAAGGACTGATGGTGAGACTGGCATCGATATCGACGATGACCGGAATGGCGCCTGCCGCAAGCACCGATGTTGCGGTGGCCATATAGGTGTGTGCCGGGATCAGCACCTCATCGCCGGGACCGATGCCAAGGCCGATCAAACCGGCCGCCAGGGCCTGCGATCCGCTTGCAGACAACGCAAAGTGGCGAACGCCGAGATCACCGGCGTAGCGATGCTCGAACCGCTCGCACGCACTGTCATCATGATATCGAAACAGCTTGCCGGAACGGATGCTATCCGCCAGTGCATCGATCTCTTCCTGCCCGACCACGTACATGAAAATCATCTCCGTCTGAATTTTATTAAAACGTTTGCATAAATTTCCTTTCTTGCAAACCCCGAAACTACGCAAAACAGCCGTCGGGGCACGTCTTCACATGTGACCGGCTTTCACACACTGGGGCCGTCAAGCGCGCCTTGCCGCCGCTGCTGCGATAGTTTTCTCCCATAAGATTCTGTTTTAAAATCTTTTTTTCTAATCATAGCGTGCGGAAACTCAGCGGATTTCGGCTTCAGAAATGGGATTCAGGAGATCGGTTGTCCCGCCAATTGCGGCGTGGCGCAGACGGAGATGAAAGATTGATCGCCGTGCGGCTTCAAGGCCGACTTGCGTCATTCGAAACGGGTGTATGCAAGCGCCTGCAACTAGGCCGCCACGGCCATGGCCATCAAGACCAACCCAACCACACCCACGGTCCAGATCAGCGACCGCAACACCGGAATGCCGAGCACATAGGCCGGAACATAGGCGATCCGGCAGACGACGAAGATCTGCGCGCCGAGCAGCGCGCCCTCGATTGCATGGCCAAGCAGTGCCAGCGGCACGAACAGAATCATCGCTTCGCCGGCATTGCGCAGCGCACGCTCGGAGCGCGCGCCATAAACGCCGATCTCCGGCGGGTCATCGCGCGAGCCGAGCGGCGCCAGAAAGTGGGGGTCGGGTCTCAGCATGTAGCGAAACAGTGGCGGCAGCAGGGTTTGAACGAAATAGAGGCCGAGGGCCAGGAGGATCCAGAATGTCATGACAGGCTCGCATCGTTGGTTTTGCGCGCACTGTGCACAGGGGCGCTCGTCGAAACAATTCCCTCACAGGGAAGGGAAATCGCGTTGGAATTCGGCTATGCTGTTGTCATGAGCATCGCGACGCGCACGCCCGATTTCGGAGCCCTGCTACGCTCCTGGAGGGCCGAGCGCCGGCTGTCCCAGGCCGGACTCGCCCATGCGATCGAGACGCCGCCGCGCCATGTAAGCTTCCTTGAGACCGGCCGGGCCAGGCCGTCGCGGGAGATGGTGACGCGGCTTTCGACCGCGCTGCAGATCCCGCTACGCGACCGCAACCTGCTCCTGCGGGCCGCGGGCTTTGCCGATCTCTACGCCGAACGCGACATTTCCGCCGCCGAGATGGCGACGCTGCGCGAGGCGGTCATACGGATGATGACGGCGCATGATCCCTATCCGGCTTTCGCGGTGGACCGTCACTGGAACATCGCCGATCTGAATGCGTCAGCGCGCCGGATGATGGCGCCGGTGGCCGATGCCTTCCCGCTCGACCAGCCCGACCGGCCGGTGAACATGCTCGATCTCACCTTCAGCCCGGACGGCATGCGGCCGTTCATCACCAACTGGGAGGATTACGCCCGCCAGGCGATCCAGCGCCTGCATCGCGAGGCGCTGTCGCCGGCGGATGTGCGCGCCGGCCTCGACCGCCTGCGCCGATACCCCGATCTGCCGCGGGACTGGTGGGCCTTCGATGTGCGCTATGCGGTGGCGCCGGCCTTTACGATCCGCATGCGCATCGGCGATCGCGCGCTTGCCTTCTTCTCGGTGATGGCGTCGATCGCCGTGCCGACCGACCTGCTGGCTCAGGAGTTGAGAGTGGAAACGCTGTTCCCGACGGATGCGGAGACGGAGCGCGCCTGCCGGGAGGCCTGAAACCGTTAAGATCCTCGCTCGCCTTGGCGGCGATAGATGCCCATCACAACGCCGTTCGATGTCGCCGCCGACCGCATCAAGGTCAGTTCCCGTCGCGCCAGGCCGTCGCCGAACAGCCGCTTTCCAGAACCGGCGATGACCGGGAAGGTCCACAACCGGAATTCGTCGACCAGATCGTTGGCGAGCAGGGTCTGGATCAGCTGCCAGCTGCCATGAACCTGCAGCAATGGCCCCTCTTGCGTCTTGAGCCGCGCGACCGCGGCGGCGATATCCCCGGCGACCGGGCGCGAATTGTTCCAGTCGAGATCCGTCAGCGTGTTCGTGGCGACATATTTCCTGGACCGGTTCAGCAGGCCGGCCTCGCCGTTGCCATCTCCCGCGCCTGAGAAATGCGGCGCAAAAAGCTGATAGGTCTTGCGTCCGAGCAGCAGATCGTAAGGCGCGACCATCGCCGTCTCGCCGACCTGGGCCATCACCTCATCCCAATAGGGTTTGGCCCATCCACCATGTTTGAAACCGCCGGAGACATCTTCGCCAGGGTCTGCCGGCGCCTGCATGACACCGTCGAGCGTGACGAAGGTCAAGAGGGCGAGTTCGCGCTTGGGGATCGTCTCCATCAGGCTATCCTTTCCCGATCGGCCGGGACAAGATGGCGGTTCAAACTGTCCAGCGCGCCCTCCCAGCCGTCTTCATGGACGCTGCAGGCGCGATCGGACGGTATTCCGTGATGGGTGATTATCACTTCGGTTCCGCCGCCGTCTTCGAAGAACTCGAAGTGAACGCGCATCGGGATATCGGCGAGCGGATCGGGCGCCTCCCACACCCATGTACAGACGATGCGCCGCGGTGCCTCGATCGCCTCATAGATCCCGCCAACCACCGGATGCCGGCCGTCCGGCATGCGGTAGCGGAAACGAAACCCGCCGCCAGCCCGGAATTCGAACGCCATGATATCGAGCAGGATGTCAGCGCTTGGTGTGAACCATCGCGACAGCGCGTCGGCACTGCTGAACGCCTTGAAAATGCCCTCGCGTGGCGCCGCGATCGTCCTGCGCACGATCAGCGGAATGGGTTCGGCCATCATGATGCGTCCTCCGGTTCATCGCCGCTAAGCACGAAGTCCTCGAGCCGCTCCAGCGTGCCTCCCCAGAACTGCTTGTGGCGTTTGATCCAGTTTTCGGCTTCGTCGAAGGGCTGTTGGACCAAACGAAACCGGTGAACGCGTCCGCCGATTTCCCGCCGCACCAGCCCGGCCTTTTCCAGCACCTTGATGTGCTTTGAGATCGTCGGCTGCGCGGAGTCGAACAGGCTGCCCAACTCGCCGGCGGTGCAGCTTCCGTCGACAGCAAGCTTCGCCAGCATGCGTCGGCGCGACTCGTCACCAAGGGCATGAAAGGTGCGGTCGAGAGGGTGGTGATATTGTATAGCCATATGACTATACAATATCACCCGATGCGTATTGTCAAGGTCGTGTCAGCCCGACTGAAACCTTCGGCGCATCGCAGCACACCGCGACCGATGTGTCGGCGCCGTCTTCTCGGCGATGTGAATCTCTACCGTCGTCAGCGTCCGGACACGGGCACCGTGAGGTCAGGTCTACAAATCCTGACCGTTCCCAGGCTGTGGTGACTACATCGTCACCCGATGCTCTCGCTTTCATGAGCCGGTTGCGGCCGGCGCCGGCGAAACAGGCCGACCGCTTTTATGACGGCAACGTAAAAGACGGGGACCAGCAGAATGCCCAGAATTGCCGAGAAGATGATCCCTCCCAACATTCCGGTGCCAACCGATTTTTGCGCCTCGGCACCGGCACCGTCGGCAAGGACCAGCGGCGTGATGCCGAAGCCGAAGGCAACGGATGTCATGAGGATCGGCCTCAAGCGCTGACGCGCGGCCTGGATGGTGGCCTCGATTACGTCCATTCCACCGGTCCGCAGCGTCTCGGCAAATTCGACGATCAGGATAGCGTTTCGCGACGCAAGGCCAATGATCGTCAGAAGGCCGACCTTGAAATAAACGTCGTTTGAAAGGCCGAAATACCACGTCGTCAATATGGCGCCGAGAAGTCCGACCGGAACGGACAACATGACGGAAAAAGGCACTGTCCAGCTTTCGTACAAGGCGGCCAGACACAGGAACACGATCAGTGCGGAAAGCGAAAAGAGGATCGGCTGCTGACTGCCGGAAAGGCGTTCCTGATAGGAAAGCCCGGTCCAGGCGACGCCGTAGCCGCCTTGCAGATTGCCAGCCAGTTCCTCCATCGCCTCCATCGCCTGGCCGGAACTTCCGCCCGGCGGGGCGGCGCCAGAGACTTGAATGGCGTAGGCGTCGCCATACCGCACAAGAATTGGGTAGGCCTCGGTCCAATCCTTTGTGACAAAGGCGGAAAAAGGCACCATTTCGTTGTGGCTGTTGCGCGCCGACCACGCATCGATATCCGCCGGCTGCATGCGCCATTGCGCATCGCCTTGCACCATGACCTTGCGCAGGTCGTTGCCCAGTCTGAAATCATTCACATAGCTGCCGGCGAAAATCGTCGCCAGCATCCCATTGATGTCCGCCAGAGTGAGGTCAAAGGCCTCCGCTTTTTGCTGGTCGATATTCAGCCTGAGTGTCGTCTGCTTTGCCCTGTCGCTGCTGCGCACACCCATAACACGGTGATCTGTCTGGGCCGCCGCGATCAACTGGTCCACCGCAGTGTTCAAGGCCTCGATGCCGGTTCCGGCCCGGTCGGTCAGGTACATGGAGAAACCGGATGTGGACCCGAGACCCTGGATCGCAGGCGGTTGAAGAAAATAGATGAGTCCCATGCGATTGGTGATGAAGGCGGCATTCGCGCGCGCCGCGATGGAGGTGGCGTCAACGCCCTTGCGTTCCTGAAACCCCTTGAGTTTGATGAACATCATCGCTTTGTTCTGGCTGATGCCTGAGAAGCTGAAGCCGAGCGCCGAGAAAACGGAAGTGACGGAATCGGATTCCTCGTTGAGCAGATATTGCTCAACCGCCTCCACGGCCTGCAGGGTCCGGGCGGTCGCGGCGCCCTCGGGCAATTGCACGACCGCCATCAAAAGGCCCTGATCTTCGGTCGGAACAAAGGAAGACGGCAAACGTTCGAAAAGCCAGAACGCCCCATAGCCGATGACGAAAATCAGCAGGAGCGTGCGAAAAGCGCGACGCGCCAGCACCCCGACGACGCGGCAATATCCGTCCGTCAACCGATCCAGACCGGTGTTGAAAAGGCGTAACGGCGCGAGGCGGGCCTTTCCGTGTCTGGGTTTCAAAAGGTGGGCGCACATTGTCGGCGTGAGAATGAGAGCAACAAAGAGCGACAACACCATCGCCGTAATAATGGTCACGGAAAACTGACGGTAGATGACTCCGGTCGACCCGCCCATGAAGGCCATGGGCAGAAACACCGCCGAGAGCACGAGGACGATTCCGACCAGCGCGGCGGAAATCTCGTTCATGCTCTTTTCAGTAGCTTTGAACGGGCTCAGCCCCTCCTCTTCCATCAGCCGTTCGACATTTTCGACCACGACGATCGCATCATCCACCAGGAGGCCGATGGCCAGCACCATGGCAAACATGGTCAGCGTATTGATCGACATGCCGAACAATGCCAGCACGCCGAAGGTTCCGAGCAGCACCACGGGCACGGCGATGGCTGGAATGAGCGTTGCCCGCCAGCTCTGCAGAAACAGCAGAGTGACAAGGGATACCAACACGATGGCTTCGCCAAGTGTGCGATAGACCTCGTTGATCGAATCCTGCACAAAGGGTGAAATGTCAAAAGGGTATTCGACCGTCACGCCGTCGGGCAGGGCGCTTGACAACGAGGCGACTGTTTGCCGGACGCCCTTGGCCGTGTCCACGGCGTTTGCGCCGGCCGCAAGATTGATCGCGAAACCGGCCGCCGGTTTGCCATTGTACCGGCTGGAAGTTGCATAGCTCTCGGCCGCCAGTTCGACTTTTGCCACATCGGCAAGATAAACGGTTGAGCCGTCCTCGTTTTCCTTAAGAAGAATGCCCTCGAAATCCTGCACCGTCGACAACTGCGTTTGCGCGGTGAGCGACATGGTGATCTGTTGCCCCTGGACAACTGGCTGATCGCCAAGCGAACCCACTGTGACGTTGGTGTTTTGCTCGGACACGGCATAGGTCACGTCCGACGGGCTGATTTGGTATTGATAAAGAAGAGTCGGGTCGAGCCATATCCGCATCGCCAACTGCGTGCCGAAGCTGCTGATGGATCCGACGCCCTCCACCCGTTGAATCGGGTTTTGCATCGTGGCGTTCAGCATGTTTCCCAACTCGACCGAGCTATAGGCGCCGTCTTCCGAGACCAGGGCGCCGACCATCAATATCGACGAGGTCGATCGGGTGACGATGAGCCCCGCGGTGATCACCGACCCGGGCAATTGCGCCTCGACAAGCTGCAGTTTGTTTTGCACCTGCACCTGGGCGACATCGGGCTCGACGCTGCCGTCGAATGTCAGCGAGATGCTCGCCGACCCTTCCGACGAACTGGAGGTCATGTAGGTCAGGCCGTCGAGCCCGGTCATGCCATTCGCGATCACCGCGGTCACGGCATTGTCGACGGTCTCGGCCGAAGCGCCCGGGTAGCTTGCCGATATCTGCACCGTGGTCGGCGCGATGTCGGGGTACTGCGAAATTGGCAATGTGAACAGGCCAAACACGCCACAAAGCATGACGACAATCGCTATGACCCAGGCAAAAACGGGACGGCGGAGAAAAAAAGAAGCCATCGAACCCGTTGCTCAGCTTTGAGTTTCAGCAGTGTCGTATTGAACCAGTCCGTCTGCATTGATCGTCGCGTCGACCGGGTTCACCTTGGCGCCGGGTCTCATCGCCGTAAGGCCATCGACGATCAGTTTGTCACCTGCTTGGAACCCTTTTTCAACCACCCAACTGTTGTCGTAAGCACCGCTGTCGAAGAATTGGACCTGTTTGGCGGTGCCGTCCTTGTCCACGATAAACGCCGTCAGCCGCCCGGCGTTGCCGCGGACAGCCGCGCGCTGGGGAACCAGGAACGCCCGTACGGTTCCGATCTGGACGTTTCCGCGCAGAAACATGCCCGGCAAGATCCTGTTGTCGGGGTTGTCGAACCTGAACCTCAGCGAAGTCGTTCCCGTGGTCGTCGACACCGAGGTCCCTGCCGCCACGAAGCTCCCTTGGCTTGCAAAGGCCTCACCGTCCTCCAGAATCAGTTTTGCTTCCAGGCGATCGGTTAACTTCAACGTGCCAGCCTCGACCTGATTGCGCAGTGCCAACACCTGGGAGCTGGATTCCTGCATTGTGACCTCGATAGGGTCGAGCTGTGTGACGACGGTCAACGCATCGGATTGTGCGTTGGTCACAAGATCGCCCACGGACACGTTCGCAACGTCGGCCATCCCCGGGATCGGGCTTGTAATGGTCGTCCAGGACAGTTCCGTCTTCGCATAGTCAAGCTTTGCCTGGGCAGCCTTTAGGGTCGCCTGATCGGTTTCCCACGTCGCTTTTGCCTTCTCGACATGGGCGACCGAGGTGGCTGTTCCCTCCAGTGCAACCGACCTCTCGTGAGCTGCCTTCGAAACGGTCACATTCACCTTGGCGGTTGCGAGGTCGGCTTCGGCCTGGGCGACCGCGGCCGTATAGCTTGCGTCATCCAGCTTGAAGAGCGGATCACCCACCTTCAACGTAACCGTGGGATCATACAGGATCTTCTCAATAACGCCGCTGACCCGCGGTCGAATATTAACTTGCTGTTAGGCGACGGCGCGGCCCGGCAGGCTGAGGATGCGCGGCACGTCCTGCTCGGCCATTGTCACGACCCCAACGTCCTTCGCCGGTGCGTTGGCCTGCGCGAGAACCACATCCGGTGCCGCCAGACAGAAGCTGATCGCCGCCGCGATCCAGAGTCTCACGCAGCCGGTTTCTTTGCATTTCGATCCGAACATGTCTGCACCACCCCTTGTTGCTTATCTACGACGCCCGCAACCCCTGAAGGGTTTTTGCGACGCCACCCTAATGCATTTTACGCGAACATTGAATCAATGGGGTTCCGTATCGGTGTTTTTTTTATTGATTTTCCTTATGACGTCGGCGGCACAGTCGGCCAAGGTGAACGCCTCGTTTGCGCCGAGAGCAACCGCTCCGGCCAGCGGCGCACGGTCCCAACAGAAAAAGCCCAGCCGCGGAGGAACGCGGCTGGGCTCGAAACTGAAAAACGACATTCAGCCATTCAGGCGTTTTGCCATCGCTTCATTAAGCCCGCATTCCCCAGATGAACGGCGCTTCAGACCAATAGCCACACATGATAGTATGGGCAAATCAATAGCTTAACCATGATGGATCTGTGATTTGGCGGTGAACGCAAAGGGTGAAGCG
>Ga0056108_1000323_pt1 | contig 15825 bp, 15 predicted proteins | sample WorMetG1BERMUDA1_FD_83875 | JGI IMG/M metagenome (GOLD analysis project Ga0056108, IMG submission 83875) | Marine gutless worms symbiont microbial communities from Max Planck institute for Marine Microbiology, Germany - Inanidrilus... ... | reverse complement strand
TAGCGCGGTCCATCACGACCAAGCCTCTGACGATCCAGCCACCGCCGCTGCACGCCATGTTGAGGTGGCGTGCAACGGCTTATTCTTCGCAGAAATAGCCGGGAGAATCATAAGACAAGTATCCTGTGATCAGCCGGACGGACACGGTGCCGCCGGGCGCGAACCGTATGTTCGGCTTCGCAGATCACGGAATAGGCGCGGCGATAGAACACCTCTTCGGGAAGGAAGTATCCCGTTCCGTAAAGCCGATACGGGGTCTCGAAGGTAAGCGGCAGCGTGTAGGGCGTGTCGGCGATGGCCGCGAGCACACGTTCGAAGGGGATGCAGCCGTCGCCCGGAAGCAAATGCTGATCGTTCCGGCCATCATTGTCGTGGAGATGGGTGGCGACGAGCCTCTCGCCGAACGTGTGCAAGAGAGTGAGGCCACCGGGCTCGACAATCTGGGCATGGCCGGAATCGAAACACAGTCCGACGAAACTGCCGTCGTGGCGAGCAAACACGCGATCGAGAAGTGTGGACATGTCGTCGATGGATAGAGACGGTATGTTCTCAATCGCCAGGCGCACGCCATGCTTTGCGCAGTCATCCTTGAGATCGTCCAACGATCGATGCAGGATCTGGAACGCCGCCTCGCCGGTGTCGCGATCCCGATAGACTGCGTCGGGAAACTCCACATGCATGACCACCGACCGCGCCCCGATCGCCGCCGCCAATTCGATGCGGTTGCGGATCAGATGCAGGCCGGCCTGCCGTTGCCACTCATGCGGCGACAAATAGTCCTTTCGACCTTCGATGAAATGGCCTTCGGCACCGCGTGCCGCGATCTCGGTCAGGTTGTTTCGGCCGTTCGATCCATGCACGGACCAGCCGCGCAGACCGGCATCCGACAGCATCGCGGCGAAATAGTCGATCTCGGCGGACGCGTAGACATAGGACGATCCGGCGTCGACATTCCAGTTCACATGGGTGAAACCGGCCTTTGCCATGGCACGCATCGAGGCCGCTAGCCCCTCATCATACCAGCGCTCATGATTGGCAAAGTGCCACAGTGTCATACAGGTTTCGATCATCACATCACCATGGGTCTCAATGACCGCCACAGCCGCGCTAAGTCAGGAGGCGGCACCTTGCAGCGACCCCGGAAACGCTCCGGAGCCGCGTGGAACCGGCGGCAATACGGCCGAGCCGCCGCTTCTATTCCTGGGTTTTCGCAAAGCGCTCCAGCAGCCGGTTTCCCTCGACCTCAATCGTCTCGAATGCCGCATCAAGAGAGGTTTCTCCGGAGACGTAACGGCCGAACTCACGGCTCATAACGTCGCGGATCTGCAGATAGAAACCGAGGCGGTAGCCTTTCGACCAGTCTCCGCCGGGCAATGAAAGCTGCTTGATGGGAATCTCAGCGGGCGGATTTTCTTCGTAATAGCCCTGCGCCCTGGTCAATTCATAGGCAGCGGTCGTAATCGGGACATAACCGGTCGCCTGGTGCCAATAGGCTTGTATCTCGGGGCTCTTTTGAAAAGCCAGAAATGCCGCGGCCGCCTCGTATTCCGCCGCGGTCTTGCCAGACAGAACCCACAGGGCCGCGCCGCCGATAAAAGTGTTTTTTGGATTGGGATTTAAGGATTCCCAGTACGGCAGAAAGGTCGCCGACCAGGGCATCGTCATCGTCTGGCGTAGTGTTGCAATGGAGCCGGAGGAGCCGATCCACATCGCGACATCGCCATTTTCGAAAGGCCTTTGATTGTCCAGATAACCGGCGCCGTAATAGCCGAAATAGCCCTCATCGAGCCACCTTTTCACCTCGGAAAAATGCTGCTTGACGGCCGCGTTGTTGACCATGAGCCGGGGTGTGTGCGGACCATAGCCGTTGTTTTGCGTCGCGAACGGCAGATTGTGGCGACTGTGGAAGTTTTCCGCGAAGATCCACGGCAGACTGGATTGGGACAGGGCGATGAAACCGGCCTCCTTCAGCGCCGGCGCCGTGACGTTGGCGAACTCCTCCCAGGTCTTTGGCGGGGTGACGCCGGCCGTCTGCAGGGCCTGCTCGTTATAGTAGAAAATCGGCGTCGATGAATTGAACGGCATGCCGATCATCTTGCCGCTTTCGTCGGCGTAAAAATAGCGCGCACCGGGAATGAAATCGTCGCTCTCGAAGGTCCAACCATGGTCCCTCAAAAGATCTTCGACCGGCATCAGGACACCTTCGGATCCAATCAGGGTGGCGGCACCGATTTCATAAACCTGCACAATGGTCGGATGATCGCTGGCCCGGAAGGCCGCGATCGTCACCGTCAGGGTTTCTTCGTAATTGCCCTTGTAGATCGACGTTATGGCGTAATCATCCTGCGCGGCGTTGAACCGCTCGGCAATTTCGTTGACGGTCTCGCCCAGCGCACCGCCCATGGCGTGCCACCAGGTTATTTCGGTTTTTGCAAAGGCTTGCGGGACCGCAAGGCCGATGGTGGCCAGAGCGCACAGGCCGGAGAGCAATCTGCTGAAAAACATGGACTTGTCCTTTCGCGGCGTCTCGCCGCTTTCTGTGGAGCGGCCTCCAGGGAGGAAGCCATGTGCACGAAGCCGTCATCGCGCGGCCGCTGGGCGGGCGCATCGATGCTCACAATGCATGAAAGTCTTGGCGTGGTGCGCCCGCGGGCACACCTGATCCCGGCGCTTGTTCTCCTGCCTGGCCGGTTTGAACACGAAGACCATAACGCAACGGAATGATCGTGACCAATGCCGATGATTCCTTTATTGATGTATCGTGTCTATTAATGTCATCCATTTGAGATCATTCTGGCATGTCGCCCGGGCGGGCAGCTTCTCCCGTGCCGCACGGGCTCTGGGGGTGTCGCAACCGACACTGACCCGGCAGGTGATGGCGCTTGAGACCGGCTATGGCGTGCTGCTTTTCGAACGGTCGACCCGAACGGTGCGCCTTACTCAGGAGGGCTATAAGCTGCTCGAACTGTGTCGACCGATTTTCGACGGCTTGCGGGATGTCGAGGATTTTCTGAGGCTGCAAAACACACGCACAGTGCGCATCAGCTCGGTCACCTACAACAAGATCTCAGAGTTCCTGGCGGTTGCCTATCGAAGCTTTCCGAAGCTCCGGTTCGAACTCGATATCATGCCGTCGACGCAAGTGCTCGATGCCGTGTTGCGACGCGATTGCGATTTCGGATTGCTCACCCTGACCGACCCGCCCGCGGAGATTCGTTTTTTTAAGGTGGCGCAAGGCAAGATCATCGCGCTCGTGCCGCCGGATCACCCCTGGCGCCAGCGTAGCACCATCTCGATCCGCGAATTGCAGGATGCCCGTATCGTGATCGCCTCGCCGGCCGGACAGTCGCGGCGCCATTTCGACGACAGCCTTGATTTTCACGGCGTCACGGTTTCGGTCGTTCAAACCGTCGATTCAAACGAGGTGTTGCGGGATCTGGTGCGCCGCGGAGTCGGCATCGGTATTATGGGATACACCGGTCTCGCCGATCAGCTCGCCGATCACTATCTCGACTTCCAGGAGGAATCGTTGAAGGTGGATGTGCACTTCGCCTGCCGTCGCGAACGTCTTCGCACCGCCGTTTTCGAAGCCGTCTACGAGACCGCGCGCGCCCATCTGGTAGAGGCGTGACGCCTGTGAGCGCAGTCACCCAGTAAGGTGTATCAAGCGCCGGCGAGCATGGCGCTGATTTCGTCCTTGAGAACCATGCGTTTCTTGCGCAGTTCGGTCGAACGCATGTCGGACGCCGGTTCCAGGTCGGTCTCGATGCGGTGAATCTCACGGTTCAGCGTGTGATACTCCTCGGCAAGCTTGGCGAAATGCGCATTGTTCATCTTCAGCGCATGGAGTTTTTCGACCTGATCCGGAAATTCTTCGGCCAGTTCATGGGGAACGTGGGACATGTGGGTTGTCAATCCTCTCATTCAGATGTGCGGCTGCGCTGCCGGCCTGGATACTGGAACGGTACGCATGCCGCATCAATGGGCCTTGATGCAAGTCAAAATGTCGATCGCGACGTCGGCCCGCCAAGCGCCTTGCGAAAAACCACCTTGTCGTCGCCATCCCGGTAGAAGTCCCGAATGCGCGCCTCCTCGCCATAGCCGTGCTTGCGGTATAGCCGGCGCGCGGGCTCGAAGGCATTGAGGCTCGACGTTTCGATGATCAGAAGACGGGCGCCGCGTCGCCGGAGCACCGCTTCCACATGGCGCAGCAGCGCGCCGGCACGGCCTTGTCTCCGGTCCACCGCCCGCACGCCGAGAAAATAGAGGTTCCATACCCCGTTCGCCATCGGCTCCGGCGCGTAATAGGCGGCGGCCCTCACACCGTCATCATCATCGACGATCCATCGGTGGTCGCCACCCAGCGCGCCTTCCAGCCCTTCGGACAGAAGGCCGGCGAACGCGTCAAGCTCGTCGCGGCTGAACATGCCGGTTTCCCCGGCAAGAGCCATCAGCTCAGGCCTGTCGTCCAGCGCCGCGGGACGAACCGTCGTCTCTTTCCTTTGCATGGTCATCATCTCCTTTCTCAGCGATTGTCGGCCTGCGACCGCACGGACTGCCAGCCTCTCTGGCTGATGTGATACGGGCCGCCATTGCGTGATTCGATCAACCGGCGGCGGCGAAGACGCAGGAATACGTCCATGGTGCAATCGGACAGGATGAACCCGTCCCGGGTCACGCACATGATCTCGACGATCTTGCGGCCATAACGCTCGTGCTGAATCCGCCCACCGCGGGCGAGCACGTGCAGCACGCGCTGTTCGCGTTTCGAAATGTTCATGGGATTGTCTCGAAGTTGACGTCAGATCCGGCGGCCGGGCACAGGCACGCGCGTGCGCGTGGCCATCATGGCCGCCCACACTGTCTCCTCAGGCGGGAGACAGGAATGCTATCCTACATTCTCTGACATCAAGGCTCCGATTACGGCCGGACGGACCATCCGGCGCGGACGGCATGCTGTTAACAGCCGCGACCCGGCATGGCAAGCCGTCAATAGCGGATCGTTTCGAACCGCGCCGCAAGCGCGTCGTAAAGCAGGAGCCGGCCGACCAGCGGCTCGCCGATGGCGGTGATCAGCTTGATCACCTCCATCGCCTGCAGCGTGCCGAGAACGCCGGTCAGAGCGCCGACAATACCGGCCTCGGCGCAACTCGGCACGGTGCCGTCCGGAGGCGGTGCGGGAAAGAGATCGCGATAGGATGGATTGGGCCTGCCGTCGGCGCGGCTCTCGAACGGCTTCAGCACCGTCAAGGAGCCGTCGAAACGGCCGACTGCGGCCGTCACCAGCGGCTTTTTCAGGGCGGCACAGCGGTCGGCGACCAGATAGCGCGTGGCAAAATTGTCCGAACCGTCGACGACCACATCATAGGCTTCGATCAGCCGCGTCGCGCTGTCCGCGTCGAGCCTGCTGGCGTGCGTTTCGACCACGACATGCGGGTTGATGCCGGCGATCGCCGCGCGTGCGCTGTCCGTCTTGCCGCGACCGACGGCGCCCGTGGCATGGATGACCTGGCGCTGCAGATTGGACAGCGACACGGCGTCGTCATCGACAATGCCGAGCGTGCCGACGCCGGCCGCCGCCAGATATTGCAGTACCGGCGCGCCGAGGCCGCCCGCACCGACCACCAGCACCCGGGCCTGCTTCAGCTTCTGCTGGCCGGCGCCGCCGATTTTCGGCAGTACGATATGGCGGGCATAGCGCTCCAGTTCTTCGGATGTCAGCGTCGCACTCATGCGAGCGTTTTAGGGCGATTCCGGAAAAAAGAAAATCAGGCGGGTTCGACGCGGCCGGCAGCGACGCTGAAATGCAGGGCGCGGGAGCCGAGCGCGGCGAACATGACGGCATCGGTGCCGGTCATGAAGGCCTGTCCGCCAAGACCGTCGACAAGATCGAACAGGGCGGCGCGTCGGCCGGAGTCGAGATGGGCGGCGATCTCGTCGAGCAGCATCACCGGCGCGGCGCCGCAGATGCTCCGTGTCAGCCGCGCGTGGGCCAGCACGAGGCCGATCAGCAAGGCCTTCTGCTCACCGGTCGAACAGCGCGCCGCCTCGATGTCCTTCGCGGCGTGGCGGATCAGCAGATCGGCGCGATGCGGCCCCAAGAGCGTGCGTCCGGCGGCCGCGTCGCGGTGTCGCGACTCGCGCAGGCTGCGGGCCAGGCCCTCTTCCAGCTCGGCCGCCGACAGCGCGGCCGCAATCCCGTCCTCCAGTGCGATATCGGCCCTGGGAAAGGGTCCCTCCTCCTGACCGTCTTCGATCTGGCGCGCGAGCATCGCCACCAATTCGCGACGGGCGAGCGCCATTGCCGTCCCAAGCGCAGCCATCTGCAACTCGATGCCGTCGAGCCAGGCCGGATCCATGCGGCCTTCGCCAAGCAGGCGGTTGCGGCTGCGCATAGCGCGCTCATAGTCGAGCACGCGTTTCCCATGGCCTGGGTCGATCGCCAGCACCTGGCGGTCGAGAAACCGGCGGCGATCGCCGGCGGGACCTGAAAACAGGCCGTCCATCGACGGGGTCAACCAAACCAGGCGCAGGTGATCCAGCAGCGCGTCGGCCGAGCGCGCGTTGGCGCCGTTGATCCTCAGTTTGCGGCCCGCGGTCTCCGCCGCGGCGGCAGTGCCGATCTCGACCGGTCCGGCCATGCCCTCCAGGGCGGCGAAGACGGTGAAACCGCAATCCCCGCCGACCCGCACGACATCGCTATAGGCGGCGCGGCGCAGGCCACGGCCGGGCGACAACAGCGACACCGCTTCCAGCAGATTGGTCTTGCCAGCGCCGTTCTCGCCGGTCAGCACCACATGACGCCGGTCAAGATCCAACGCCAGTTGCGCATAATTTCTGAAATCCGTCAGTTTGAGGCGCGTCAGATAAACAGTGTCGTCCGTGCCCACGGCTCACGTCGCGATCCGTCAGACGCGCATCGGCATCAGGACATAGAGCGCACCGTGCTCGGCGCTGTCGCGAACGACGGTGGGCGAGCCGGGATCGGCCAGCATGAACACCGCTTCGGTGCCGCTGAGCTGACCGGTGATGTCGAGCAGATAGCGCGCGTTGAAGCCGATTTCGAGCGAGTCGCTGTCATAGCCGACGGTCAACTCCTCGGTGGCGCTGCCGGAATCGGGATTGTTGACGGTCAGTGTCAAAAGGCTTTCCGATAGGCTCAGCTTGACCGCCCGGCCCCGTTCCGACGAGATGGTGGAGACACGGTCAACCGCGGCGGCGAAGGGCGCGCATTCGATCTTCAGTTCCTTGTCGTTGCCGGTCGGGATGACGCGCTGATAGTCGGGAAACGTGCCGTCGATCAGCTTGGAGGTCAAAAGCACCGCACCGATGGTGAAGCGGATCTTGGCTTCCGACAGTTCCACGGTGACAGCGACATCGGGGTCGTCGACGAGTTTCTGCAACTCGCCCACCGTTTTGCGCGGCACGATCAGGCCCGGCATGCCCTCGGAACCGGACGGAGCCTCGACATCGGCCCGCGCGAGGCGATGGCCGTCGGTCGCCACCGCCCTGAGCTTGAGCGCGCCGGCTTCTTCGATCGTATGCATGAAAATGCCGTTGAGATAGTAGCGCGTCTCCTCGGTCGAAATCGCGAACTGCGTGCGGTCGATGAGCATCTTCAGATCGGTGGACGGAAGCCGGAACGTGTGGCTGAAATCGCCGGCAGTGAGATCGGGAAAGTCGGTTTCCGGCAGACATTGTAGCGAGAATTTCGAGCGTCCGGAGGCGACCGTCATCGCGTTGCCCTCGGAATCGACGGCCAGCAGGATCTCCGCGCCCTCCGGCAGTTTGCGGACGATATCGTAGAGCAGGTGGGCGGGGACGGTGGTCGAGCCGGCCTGCTCGACATTGGCGGCCGTCGCCTCAGTGACTTCCAGATCCAGATCCGTGGCCTTCAGGTCGAGCGCGGCACCATCGGCCTTAAGCAAAACATTCGACAGAATGGGTATCGTGTTGCGCCGTTCGACGACCCGATGAACATGGTTCAAAGACTTCAGAAGGTTCGAGCGCTCGATTGTCACACGCATGGATCTTTACACCAATTCCTATTTCCAAGTCCCGATCGACGTTGGCGAACGGCCTCGCCCGACAAATGGTTGTGCCGTGCACGACTCGCGTTCATCGGACTTACCGGGACATGGCTGCCGGGACAAGCTAAATGACCGATTTATGAGACCTTAGACCCTTTCATGGCTGGATTGAAGCATTTGACCTGGCGATTTTGGGCACTGGCCAGGCAGGTTGTGCGCCGTGGTGTCACCCCACCACAAGCGCGAGCCAACGACGCCGGAGAACAAAATCGCCCGGCCCATTCGCCTCGGTCGTTCAAAACGACAAGTCCTTGCCAGGGTGGCGGAAAATCGGCGCATCGGCGTTGTTGCACCGCTTGCTCGATGCACCGCATCGCGCTGCGCGACGCGCTTAACCGACTGGACCGAATTTCCGCCATCAAACGCGTCAATTCAGCCATGAAAGGGTCCAAGCAAGAGCCCGCCGTCCGGCAAGGACAGGCGGGCTCTTGCTTCCTGGGGATAAGTCCGACGCTATTCGCTGATCAGGCGACGCAGCAGTTCGACCTCATGCGACAGTTTGGTGTCCTGTTCCAGCAGGCTTTCGATCTTGCGCACGGCGTGCAGGACGGTCGTGTGGTCGCGGCCACCGAAACGCCGGCCGATTTCCGGGAAGGACCGCGGCGTCATGGTCTTGGACAGGAACATGGCGATCTGGCGCGGCTTGACGATCGTGCGGGTGCGGCGGTTCGACACCATTTCCTGACGCGAAACATTGTAGTGTCGCGAAACGATGCGCTGGATGTCCTCGATCCGTACCCGCTTGGGCTCGCCGGCATTGACCAGATGGCCAAGCAGCTCGTCGACGCGATCGATCGACAATGACGGCTCGAAAGAGCGACGAAACAGCAGCTGATTGAAAGCACCCTCGAGCTCACGTCCGCTGGAAGTGACCTGACGGGCCACATGGGAGAGGATTTCGGTCGGGATGTCGAGAGAGCCGTCTTCCAGCTGCGCGGCCGCCAGACGCCTTTTGAGAATCTCCAGGCGCATCTCGTAGTCCGGCGTCTCGATCTCGATGGCGACACCGCCCTGGAGCCTGGAACGGACCCTTGCATCCAATGATTCCAGTTCCCAGGGGGCGCGGTCCGCCGCAACGACAACCTGCCGGGCCGAATCCAACAGCATGTTGAGCAGATGACAGAACTCATGCTGGATCGACTTGCCCTGCAGAAACTGCATATCGTCGATGACGAGAAGGTCGATGTTGCGCAGCGATTCCTTGAACGACAGCGCGTCATTGTCACGGATGGCCGTCGCGAAGCGCCACATGAAATATTCCGCGGTCAGATAGACCACGCGAGGTTTGCGTTCGCTCTCAATGGCGGCCAGCGCAATCGCCTGCAGCAAATGCGTCTTGCCGAGGCCGACATTGGAATGGATGAAAAGCGGGTTGAACCGTACCGCGCTGCTGCCGGCCTCGGCGATCGTCTTGGCTGCGGCCAGCGCGACCCGGTTGGACGATCCTTCGACAAAGGCGCAAAACGAGTAGCGCGGATCCAGCGGCGAGCCGCTGACGGAATTCGGCTCCGGCGGCCGCGGCGGCGTCTTGCGCGCCTTGGCGGCCGCGTTCGGCAGGCCGACCACCCGAGCCGGCTGTGCGCTGGCATTGGTCGTCTGCTGCACGTCGGCGATCTCCGACGACTGAATGAGCCGGTTGCCGCGGGTGGCGGAGCGCACCACGATCTCCACCCGCATGATATCGGCCTCTTCTTCCTTAAAGAGTTGTGTAAGCAGATCCAGATAACGGTTGTTAATCCAACTTCTCAAAAAGGTTGTTGGGACGGACAGTCGCACCACGCTCTTCGAAACCGCTTCCAGTTTCAATCGGCCGAACCAACTTGAGAATACGTCCGGACCGACCTGTGCCTTCAGTCGGGCCTGAACCCGGCTAAAGAGTGCATCATCCTCCATGTCAGATTTCCCCGCATTTTTTGCTGGATCGGCCGCCGTGATTGGAGCGGATGCATTATTTCGGTTGATGGGTCTATGAGCATGCACCTGTGCTCCTGACAATCCCTGCATCGCCAGCCTTCTCCTTTAACATTATTCTACCGGCCCAAACGGCCGCATTATACTTTTCAAATTGTTGTCGCCCAAAAAATCGTCTACTTGCGTCGCATCTCCTTTCAGGCCGCCGCCGCCCGCTACCCCAAGCCGGCCACCGCAGTCCGTTACAAAGCCCCGTTTCTTTACGCCAGCTGCCCCATCAGGCATAAAGCATCCCCGACCCGGGCGCCGACCCGGGCGCCGACCCGGGCTGTGATCGAGGGTGTTAGATGAAGTGTGCCGCAGAAAGCGAACACCGCTTTGAGGGTTAAAACAACACCGCTCCCGTCAAACGGAAGCTACTCCGTACCGATTGGATTGTTGTCTGTGACCTCCAAGCCGGACCATTAAGGCAGGGAGTGCGGCGCAAGGTCAAGGCGAAGCGCGGCCGCAAACCGCCAGCCACAGCCGCCTTTCACAGGGCATTCACGGGGTGTGTCCAAACACCCTTACCGTAACACATTTGGATTTAACGGCTTTTTAACGAATGCCGATTCAGTGCCCCGCCGAAACAAAAAAACAAAAAAAAACCGCTTGACTCCGAATCGGGCCTCACGGTTTTCCAGAGCCCCATCCGCCGATTGTCAACCTCCCACAAAATATTGTTTTCTTTAAAGAAAACTTGCTTTTTATGGATGGGAGTTCAAGTTTATATTACAGTAATGTTACAGGCAAGGTGGTGGAATCGGAAAAGCCCGGCGACTGCCGGGCTAAATAATAGCCAGCTAATTGATTGCCTTAGGCGTTGATCGCCTTCACCCGGCGGGCGAGACGCGACACTTTACGTGACGCGGTGTTGCGGTGAAGGACGCCCTTGGTCGCCGCGCGCATCAGTTCCGGCTGCGCCGCCTTCAAAGCATCCGCGGCGGCCGCATGGTCACCGGAGGCGATCGCTTCCTCGACCTTGCGCACAAAGCCGCGCACACGCGAGCGGCGCGCTTTGTTGACCTCGGTGCGCCGGGCGATTTTCCGGGTCGCCTTTTTTGCCGAACTTGTATTGGCCATTTCCGTCTCTCTTTACGATACCGTCCGCCCCACGCCGTTCGGTCGGGCCGGCCGACCCGTTTGCCAGTTCGCGAGGGCAGAAAAAGTGAGGTGGCCAACCGGCCACCAAATCCGTGCCGGGGCATATAGCCGGAAAGCCGGGTGCCGTCAACGGTTCTTGAACTGGGCTTTGCGCTTGTCCACGAAGGCGGCCATGCCTTCTTTCTGATCTTCCGTAGCAAACAGCGAATGGAACAGGCGACGTTCGAAACGCACGCCCTCGGCAAGGGTCGTTTCAAAGGCCCGGTTCACCGATTCCTTGGCCATCAGCACCGACGGCAGGGAATGGCCGGCAATCTTGTCGGCGGCGCCGATCGCCTCCTCCAGGAGATCGGCCAGCGGAACCACCCGGGCGACGAGGCCCGACCGCTCCGCCTCATCGGCATCCATCATACGCCCCGTCAGGCACAGATCCATGGCCTTGGCTTTGCCGACGGCACGGGTGAGACGCTGGGTGCCGCCCATGCCGGGAATGACGCCCAGCGTGATCTCCGGCTGGCCGAACCGGGCGTTGTCGGCGGCGATGATGAAGTCACACATCATCGCCAGTTCGCAGCCGCCGCCGAGCGCATAGCCGGCCACCGCCGCAACCATCGGCTTGCGGGTCAGGCCGACCCGGTCCCATCCGCCGATGAAATCGCCCATATAGGCTTCGACGAAACTCAGATCCTGCATTTCCTTGATGTCGGCACCGGCAGCGAAGGCCTTTTCCGACCCGGTGATCACGATGGCCCCCACCTTGGCGTCGCTCTCGAAGCCCTGCAGCGCATCGACCAGTTCGGCCATCAAAGAGGAATTGAGCGCGTTAAGGGCCTGCGGCCGGTCGAGCGTGATCAGCCCGACACGGCCACGGGTTTCCACCTTGATCTTTTCATATGCCATCGTGTCGCTTCCTTTACTGATTGGGACTGGGTCATGGAAAACGCGGGCCTCACCGTACACTGCATCCGCGCTAGCGCTGGCAGGCCGGACAATAGAAGGTCGAGCGCCCGCTTTGGACGATCCGCTTGATCGTGCCGGAACAGCCCGTGTGACCGCATGGCTGCCCCTCGCGGTCATAGGCATTGAACCGGTGCTGGAAATAGCCGAGCGCGCCATTGGTCTGACGGTGGTCGCGCAGGGACGACCCACCGGCCTCGATCGCCGCGGCGATCACCTGGCGCACCGCATGGACCAGCGTTTCCAATCGAGCCACCGGCCCGCCGCGCGCATTGACGAGTGTCCCGGCCCGCCGCCGCGGTGACAGGCGGGCCCGCCACAACGCCTCGCAGACATAGATATTGCCGAGGCCGGCGATGATCCTCTGATCGAGCAGCGCCGCCTTCAACGGCGCGGTCTTGCCGGCGAAACGGCGCGCCAGAGCCTCGGCGTTCAAATGGTTGCCGGTCGGTTCCATGCCGAGGTCCCGCATCAGCGGATGGGTCTCCAGCGACCGGCCGGCGGCGAGCGCCATGAAGCCGAACCGGCGCGGATCGTTGTAGACGACGCGCACCGCGCCGGCCGGCCCGTCGACATGAAACACGATATGGTCATGGCGGGCCTGCTTGCCGCGGGCGTGGTGGAAACGGCCGAGCGGCGCGTCCTCCTCGACGCGGAACGAGCCGGACATGCCGAGGTGGGAAATCAACACCGCACCGTCATCCAATTCGATCAGCAGATATTTGGCCCGGCGCTTCACGGACAGGATGGTGCGGCCCTCAAGACGCGCGCCGAAGCGCGCCGGCAAGGGAAAACGCAGATCCGGCCGTCGCTGTTCGAGTCTGTCGATGCGCGCGCCCTCCATGGCCGGAGCGAGGCCGCGGCGGACGGTTTCGACTTCTGGCAGTTCGGGCATTGCTGCGTCGGCTCGGTTGGTTTACATGCGGCGCAACGATGCCGCAGGCGGAGTTGCTTTCGCCAGATAGCGCATCTTCGCCCCTTAGGCTATTGTCCGGGCTGAAATTGATTGTCGGAGTGATCCATGTCTGAAAGGCGCGTATCCGCTGCCGGGGGAATGGCGACGTCCTATGGGTACCGGGACGTCGAGGAGGGCGAGAAACAGGATCTGGTCAATGACGTCTTTCATGATGTGGCCGAGCGCTACGACGTCATGAACGACATCATGTCCTTCGGCATGCACCGGCTGTGGAAGGACGCCATGGTGGCCGCGCTCAATCCGGGACAGCGGCCGGGCTTTTCCGTCCTGGACGTTGCCGGCGGCACCGGCGACATTGCGTTGCGCATCCTCGACGCCTCCCGCGGGCGGGCCCGGGTGACGGTGCTCGACATCAACGGCTCGATGCTGGCGGTGGGCCGCCGGCGCGCCGAGCGCCGCGGCATCGGCGACCGGTTGAATTTCGTGGAAGCCAATGCCGAAGACCTGCCCTTCGCACCGGATGGGTTCGATGCCTATACAATCGCTTTCGGCATCCGCAACGTGCCGCATATCGACACGGCGTTGCGCGAAGCCTGTCGTGTGCTGAAACGGGGCGGGCGCTTCCTGTGCCTGGAGTTCTCGCAGGTCGACACACCGCTTCTCGACCGGGCCTATGATGTCTGGTCGCACAACGCGATCCCGCAATTCGGCCGTCTCGTCACCGGCAGGGACGAGCACTACCGGTATCTGGTCGAATCGATCCGTAAATTCCCGAACCAGGAGGATTTCGCGGCGATGATCGAGGCGGCCGGCTTCGCGCGCGTCAAATGGACCAATTACTCCGGCGGCATCGTCGCCCTCCATTCCGGCTGGAAACTGTGACGATGCGGCTCGTCGGCGAAAGCGGCGCAGACGTCGCGCTTCCCGGCAGCCGCCGGTCCATCGGATCCTGAACGGCCGCTGGCGCATGAACGCTGTTTTCGCCTATCTGAAACTGATGCGCGCCGGCTGGGTGATGGCGCGCGAGGGCGTGATCGCCTCGCTGCCGCCGGACGGCCTGCGCGGCGCCCCGCTTGCCGGCTATCGGATCGCGACCCGGCTTGCCCGGCGCAGCACCAGACAGTCGGACCGTGCGGACAAGCTGACGCGCGCGGTCGAACGCCTTGGCCCCTCCTATGTCAAATTGTGCCAGTTCCTGGCGACGCGACCGGATGTGGTCGGCCAGTCGCTGGCGCGCGACCTGTCGCTGCTGCAGGACCGCATGCACACATTTCCGACGGACGAGGCCAAGCGGCGCATCGCCGAATCGATCGGAGTGCCGATCGAGGATCTCTATGCCTGGTTCGGCGATCCGATCGCCGCGGCATCGATCGCCCAGGTCCATCCGGCGACGGTGGCCGATAACAGCGCGACCGTGGCCGATAACAGTGCGACGGTGGCCGATAACAGCGCGACCGTGGCCGACGGCGCCGGCACGCGCAAGGTGGCGGTGAAAGTGGTTCGGCCCGGCATCCGGCTGCGCTTCTATCGTGACCTTGACACATTCTATCTGGTGGCGCGCCTGACGGAAAAATGGATCCCGACATCACGCCGCCTCAGGCCGGTGGAAATCGCCCGGACGTTGGAACAGACCACCAAGATCGAGATGGATATGCGGCTCGAAGCCGCGGCACTCTCGGAGCTCGGCGACAACATCAAGGAAGACCCGGGATTCCGTGTGCCGGCTGTCGACTGGAAGCGCACCGGCCGCGACGTGGTGACCATGGAATGGGTCGACGGCATCAAAATATCGGATGTGGCGGCGCTGCGGGCCGCCGGCCATGATCCGGTGCATCTGTCGGAGGTTCTGATCCAGTCCTTCCTGCTGCACACGCTGCGCGACGGCTTTTTTCATGCCGACATGCATCAGGGCAATCTGTTCGTCGATGCAAGCGGCTGCATCGTCGCGGTCGATATGGGTATCGTCGGGCGGCTTGGAAAGAAGGAACGGCGCTATCTCGCCGAGATCCTGTACGGCTTCATCCAGCGCGATTATCGACGCGTCGCGGAAGTGCATTTTGAAGCCGGCTATGTACCGGCCTATCACGATGTGGCCAGCTTCGCCCAGGCGATCCGCGCCGTCGGAGAGCCGATCCACGGCCAGTCCGCCGAAACCATTTCCATGGCCAAGCTGCTGACGTTGCTGTTCGAGGTGACCGAACTGTTCGACATGCAGACGCGGCCGGAGCTAATCATGCTGCAGAAGACCATGGTCGTCGTCGAGGGCGTGTCGCGGCTGCTCGATCCGCATTTCAACATGTGGAAGGCCTCCGAACCGGTCGTCGGCGACTGGATCCTGCGCAATCTTGGCCCGGCGCGCATCGTCACGGACGTCAAGGATGGGCTGCAGGCGGCCGCGCGGTTCGCCGAACAGGCGCCGCAATTGCTGGAGCGCGCCGAAAGGCTGTCGCAGGAACTGGACGTGATGAGCACGAACGGCCTGCGCTTCGACGATCGGACAGCCGAGGCGATCGGCAAGGCGGAAGCCCGCCACACGCGCTCCGGCCGCATCGCATTGTGGGTGATTGCACTGACAGCGATTGCGATCGCATTTCAGATGTGATTTGATTGCATTGCAATCAATACGCCCGCCGCTGGGAGACTGCCATGGCCAGCATCACGATCCGCAACCTGGACGACGCGACCAAACAGGCGCTACGCGAGCGGGCCGCCCGCAACGGCCGCTCGATGGAGGAGGAGGTGCGCCATCTCCTGCGCGCGACAGCCCAGGTACCGCCGCCGCCGATGCGGAACGAGGACAGCGCCGCG
>Ga0056108_1000321_pt1 | contig 15843 bp, 19 predicted proteins | sample WorMetG1BERMUDA1_FD_83875 | JGI IMG/M metagenome (GOLD analysis project Ga0056108, IMG submission 83875) | Marine gutless worms symbiont microbial communities from Max Planck institute for Marine Microbiology, Germany - Inanidrilus... ... | reverse complement strand
CTACCGTACCGTAGAACCGGATCTCACCATGCCTCCCGTCGTCAGCCGTCGCCACCGCGATCGTCTCGGCATGCACGTCCAGTCCGATGTAAGTCGTCTTTGTCATGAGCATTTCCTCCGCAAACCGATACAGGTTCGCCGATGGTAATACCGCCCAAGTCAGGCGGCAAGACGCTCATCTGGTCTCTCTCGCTGCGTCTTTCTGGCGACCCTTGGTGACGGCAATCTTGACCGTGTAATAGCCGCCCCGGGTATGGGAATAGAGGCAGGCCCGGGTCGTCGATACGTCCGGAAGCGTCAGCAGAAATGAAAGCCCTGCATCGACATCGTCTTCCAGAGTGTAGTCGTGCTCGATCGGGCGCGGATCGATGAAACGGCCGGAATAGACGTCCGGGGCCAGGACGACGAAGCCTCGGGCGGCCAGGCGGCGTGCATGGCCCTGCACCCAGTCGATCAGGTCGGCTCGGCCGTGCTGGAACAGGACGGCCGGATAGCGGCCCGGTTTTTCGGGACGAAACAGGATCGCCGGCACTTCGACGTCGCCACTCATGTAGGCGGTCTGGCGTTGGACCACGTCGAAGTTGCGAGGCACGTCGAGCTTGCCCTGCTTCCACCAGGCCTCGTCCCACCACCAGGACCTGTTGATCTCGACTTTTTTGTAATCGATCGTTTGCTGGCCAACGACCGCCTCCGGCCGGCCGACGACGACCAGGATTATCAGGGGTATTATCACCCAGAATCGGGGCAATGCCTTCCTCCAACAGTGTTGGCGCCGATCAATCAGCGACGCCGTAATCCGGCTGCCCTTATATTCGAAAAACAGAAACTGTGCGAGGAGTGAATCGCTTTGCCGGAGAAGCGGCGGAACGCCCTCCCCGCCGGTGCCTCGAAAGTGTCCGCAGAAGCGCTCTCTATGCGGCTTTCAGGGACAGTTCGCCGAGGACCGGAATGGCGCGCAGGTCAGGTGCGCTGTTCCTGAGCCAGACCGGCAGCTTCAGGAGGTGATGGGCCAGTTCGCCCGTGCTCACGCGATGCGCCGCATCGCGGACCGTCAGCCATTCGCGGGTTCGCCATCCGGCTTCGGGCCAATCGACATGTTGGTGGGTGACCTTCATGGGGTACAGGTCCACCTTCCAGACCCGTCCTTTCTTGGTATAGCGGTAAGTGCCGATCTTGCGCTCGAAGACCAATCCTTCGACGCCGGCTTCCTCGAAACCCTCCTTGGCGGCGGAAGCGGTCACGCTGAGGGAGGATTTGATCATTCCTTTCGGCACGCCCCAGCGCTTGCCGCTCCGTGTCGTCATCAGCAGGACCTCGATACCCCTTGCGCCGTGGCGGTAGGGTACGACGCCGGATTGCGCGATTGGGATCCCACCCTTTTTCCTGCTCATGAAGGCTACCTCCGTCGAAGCACAGTCCGATCTTGAACGGGATTGGTTAACGGATCGTTGCCTCCGCGCCTTCGGCCCGGATAGGTCACCCCTGCTCCCGCCGAGATAGACGCCTCTTTTTGGCCTCGGTCACGACTAAATATATTTTACGAACATAATTTGTTATACAAATATTTTCCACAGTAAAACTTGACAGTTTATAATTACGATGTAAGAAATGTTATTTAACACATAATTACATTTTTTTTATGTTTTACGAGGGGACGACACCATGAACCAGCCTGGATGGGCCTTGGCTCAACGCCTCAACCGCCTCTGGGGTTCGCTCGACACACCGGACCTGATCGAAACCGTCCTCAAGCGGCTCTATCCGCAGCGTATCGCCGTAACATCGGCTTTCGGGGCCGAATCGGCGGTGATATTGAGCTTGGTCGCGGAATGCGACGCGGATACGCCGGTCATCTTTCTCGACACCGAGTGGCACTTCCCGGAAACACTGGAATACCGGGACCGGCTGATCGAGACCCTGGGCTTGAGCAACGTCAACAGCCAGGAACCCGATCCCGTGGCGACGCGGTCCCTGGACCCGCAAGGAGATCTGCACGAGACCGATCACGACGCCTGTTGCCGGCTCAGGAAGGTCGAACCCCTGGCCCGGGCCCTCTACGGGTTCGACGCCTGGATCACCGGACGCAAGACCTTTCACGGCGGTGCCCGCTCGGGCCTCGGGGTGTTCGAGTGGACCGATGGGCGGGTCAAGGTCAATCCGCTAGCCAATTGGACTGCCGACGATATAAAGGCGGCCATGGCGGAACGAAGACTTCCCCCTCATCCGCTGACCGCCGAGGGTTACACGTCGATCGGCTGTTTCCCGTGCACGCGCCGACCGACCGCCGGCGGGGACCCGCGCTCGGGACGCTGGGCCGGCACCGGCAAGACGGAATGCGGAATCCACACGGCCCAATGAGGCCTATACGAAACGATCAAGACCACACCTAAGGAGCATCCAAGACAATGAACGACGCCCACAGTCCGGTCATCAAACGGCCGGCGCCAAAATCTGAGAACCTCTACTCCGTGCAATCGCGGATCGGCCGGAAATCCCGGGCCGTACAGAACGGACATGCGGGCGGCGTCCTGTGGTTGACCGGCTTGTCCGCCTCCGGCAAGTCGACCCTGGCCCTGGCCTTGGAGCAGCGGCTCTTCGAGCGCGGTTATCAGACTTACGTGCTGGACGGTGACAACGTCCGCCAAGGCCTGAACAGCGATCTCGGGTTTTCTCCGGAAGACAGGAACGAGAACATCCGCCGGGTCGGCGAAGTGGCGGCGCTTTTCGCCGATTCCGGCTCCATCGTCATCACCGCCTTCATCTCGCCCTATCGGGCTGACCGCGACCTGGCACGGGCTGCGGCACCGGGCCTCTTTCACGAAGTGTATGTCGACGCCAGCCTCGCCGCCTGCGAGGAACGCGATCCAAAGGGCCTTTATTCACGGGCCCGGCGTGGTGAGATCCCCGAGTTTACGGGTGTTTCGGCACCCTATGAGGAGCCCAAGGCACCGGAACTGGTGGTCAACACCGAAGACGCATCGGTCGCAGAAAGCGTCGAGCGACTTGTCGAATACGTGGTCGAACGGTTCGCCGCCGAGGCCCTTGAGCCGCAGGCCGCTTAGACGACACCCGCTCTCGGATCCCCTAACGCCGGGGCGGAAGTTTCAGCTTGAACTGGCGCTTGCCGTATCCGTGCACGCTATCGCGGGCGCGGATCGTCACCTGAGTCAGTCCGACCGGGACCTGAACGTTCGAGATCGAGCGCGTGAACGGCTGCTCGTTGACGTGTGGGTGATAAAGGACGCGGGTTGCCAGGATGCCCCCCCTGCCGTCGAGGACTTCGAAGGCATCGGCATAGTGTTTCCAGCCCTCGTCACCGTGCGCAATGGTCGCCGATATGGAATAGGTGCCATTGGGATTGGCGATTGCCGTCGCGTCGAGGACGGAGGGTTCGCCGGCGCTGGCGCCGGTAGGGGCGGCGAGTCCAAGTGCGAACATGACGGGTACCGCCGCAGCCATTCGAAAAAGTCCCATTCCCTGCCTCCCGTACGAAGAAACCCGCGCTCGCGATGCCGCGACCGGCTCCCTAAGGGTGCGGAAAAGTTGCGGTAATTTCAACCCGTTGAACGGTGAAAATCTACGTGATGATAATTCCCTTGACAAATGTTCTTGTTTTGTTCTTTTATGGATCAAATCAAACACCTGGACCAGGGGAGATATCATGCAGAAAACCGAATCCTACCGGGAATTGGCGGCCTTGACCGTGATGTTCATCGCCGGCTACGCCTGTATGCTCGTCGCGTGACGGCTGTTAGGCCTGTTTCTCGCGCAAATCCAGCGGGTTCGCCACGTTGGCCCACAACGGTGGCATCAATCTTCCGGTGGCACCGCCCTCTTGTTGCCATCGTCATCAATGGCGACGAAGGTAAACAGCCCTTCCGTCACCTTGATTCGATGTTTGCTCTCGCGGCGTCTGAGGACCCAGGCTTCGACCATGATCGTCACCGATGTCGTACCGACCCGTTAGATATCCGCATAGCAACAAAGGACGTCGCCAACAAAGACCGGCTCATGGAAGGTGAAACCATCGACCGCGACGGTAGCGACCCGGCCTTTGGACCGGACTTCCGCGGTCACGCCGCCAGCGATGTCCATCTGGGCCATCATCCAGCCGCCGAAAATATCGCCGCTGGGATTGGCGTCGGCCGGCATGGCCAACGTGCGCAGTGCGAGCTGGCCTTTCGGTTCGATCCCCTCGGGATAATCTGACATTTGGGGCGGGGTCATGGATCGGCTCCTTGTACACAATATCTTGTTACTTTTTATTAGTAATAACACCTTATCATGCTTGTCGAGCAGTGCATCTGTTTCTAGGATGGGGGCGCGTTTATGCCTTTGGACCACAGCCAACCAATGATGGACGACCTTTTCGAGCAGCCTGGGCCGAAGCCGGCCGCCGGCAAACCGGCCAAGGCCGGGAAGACAGCCGCGAATACGGCGAGAAAAACGAATGGCGCCGCCAAACCCGTTGGCAAAACCGCAGCCGGCACCAAACCACAGAAGAACGGCACGTCGGCCAAGGGCGAAGGCTACTCGGCCAAGGATATCGAGGTCCTCGAGGGCCTGGAACCGGTGCGCCGCCGGCCCGGCATGTATATCGGCGGCACCGACGAGCGGGCGCTGCATCACCTGGCCGCCGAAATCCTCGACAATGCCATGGATGAAGCGGTCGCCGGTCACGCCAGTTTCATCGATGTCGAACTGGCCGAGGATCAGACCATAACCGTATCCGACAATGGCCGCGGCATTCCCGTCGATCCACATCCGAAATTCAAGAAACAGTCCGCCCTCGAGGTGATCCTGACGACGCTCCATTCCGGCGGTAAATTCTCGGGCGAAGCCTATGAGACGTCGGGCGGCCTGCACGGCGTCGGGCTTTCCGTCGTCAATGCCCTTTCCGATCGCTTGACGGTGGAAGTCGCCCGCGACCGCAAGCTATGGCGCCAGACCTACGAGCGCGGCAAACCGACTTCGAAGCTGAAAGACGCGGGCAGCGTACAGAACAGGCGCGGCACCACGGTCTGTTTCCATCCGGATCCGCAGATTTTCGGGGCCCGGGCCCATTTCCGTCCGAGCCAGCTGTTCCGCATGGCCCGCTCCAAGGCGTATTTGTTTCGCGGAGTCGAGATCCGCTGGAAATGCGATCCCAAGCTGCTCAAGGGCGACGACGCGACACCGGAAAAAGCGACGCTGCATTTCCCGGGTGGGCTCTCGGACTACCTGGTATCGGCCTTGGGCGAGCGCAAGACGACGACGCCCGAACCCTTCGCCGGCTCGGCCAAGCTCAACGGCGGTTCCGGCAAGGCCGAATGGGCCGTCCATTGGCCGATCGACGAAGATCCGTTCTTCAACTCCTATTGCAACACCGTGCCGACGCCGCAGGGCGGCACCCACGAGTTGGGCCTCAGGGGCGCTCTGGCCAAGGGGCTGAGGGGCTACGGCGAACTGATCGGCAACAAACAGGCGGCCAAAATCACCGCCGACGACGTCGTCGGCGGTGCCGCGATCATGCTGTCGGTTTTCATTTCCGATCCCCAGTTCCAGGGCCAGACCAAGGAAAAGCTGGCGACGGCCGAGGCCCAGCGCCTGGTCGAAACGTCTGTGCGCGATCATTTCGACCATTGGCTGTCAGCCACCCCCGACGCCAGCAAGACACTGCTTGAACACACCATCCGGCGTGCCGAGATCCGCCTCAAAAAGCGCCAGGACAAGCAGATGAAGCGCCAGTCGGCGACCAAACGCCTGCGCCTGCCCGGTAAACTGTCCGACTGTACCCGCAATCAGGCCCAGGGCACGGAGGTTTTCATCGTCGAGGGCGACTCCGCCGGCGGCTCGGCCAAACAGGCGCGCGACCGAGCGACCCAGGCGGTGTTGCCGCTGCGCGGCAAGATCCTCAACGTCGCCAGCGCGTCCGCCGACAAGCTCCGGGCCAATCAGGAACTCTCCGATCTGATCGAGGCTCTGGGTTGCGGCACCGGGGATGCTTTTATGGAAGACGACCTCCGCTACGAGAAGATCATCATCATGACGGACGCGATGTGGACGGCGCCCATATCGCCAGCCTATTGATGACCTTTTTCTTTAAGGAAATGCCAAAACTCATTGAAACGGAACATCTTTATATCGCGATGCCTCCGCTCTACAGGATCAGCCAGGGGGGCAAGACGCTGTATGCGCGGGACGACGTCCACAAGGACGAACTGCTGGCCAGTGAGTTCACGGGGCGCGGAAAGGTGGAGATCAGCCGCTTCAAGGGATTGGGCGAAATGCCGCCGGCGCAGCTCAAGGAAACGACGATGGCGCCGGCCAATCGGACGCTTCTCCGCGTCACCATTCCGTCCGGCCACAACGACGACGAAATCCTCGAAGCCCGCGATACCGAGAAGCTGGTCGACAGCCTCATGGGCAAGAAGCCGGAACTGCGTTTCAAGTTCATCCAGGAACAAGCCCAATTCGTCGACGATCTCGACGTCTGAGGCGCCGGTCGGCCGCCTCGACCGGTTCACCGCAGCGGCCGATCCTCATACCGTCACGCTGCCTTCGAGGCTGCCTGTTCGGACTGCGGCCTTGCCAGGAATGGGATCATGCGTCCGGCGATGCCATCGCGCCGGATCACGATATGCCAGACCGTCCCGATGACGTGGAAAATGACCAGGAATACGGCGAGTCCGACCAGGAATTCGTGAGCTTCCTCGCCGGCTTCGTGGAGCAGCGGCGATGTCGCCAGCGGCGGCACCTCGAAAAGGCCGAACACGGGTACCGGTACCGGCAGGCTGGTCGCCGCCAGGAAGCCTGTCACCGGCAACCCGATCATCACTGCATAGAGCCCGAGATGCACAGCCGACGCCGACCACCGTTCCCACCACGGCATGGCTGCGGGTGTGGATGGTATTCCGCCGATCAGGCGCCAGGCAAGGCGCGGCACGACGGCGACAAACACCAGGGCACCGAAAAACAAATGAACTCCCATGGCCGAGACCTTGTCCGGGCCTCGGGCCATGTCTTCCATGTTTTCGCCCAACAAAAAAGCGGCAAGGAACAACAATGCCGTCCCCCAATGAAGGATGAGGCCCGCAGCGCCATATCCGGTTTTTTCTGGTTTCTGTGGTGGCATGATCGTTTCCCGGTTTGGTTGGACAGTCCGGGAAATTTAGCGGTCTGCCGTCGCAGACCTTTGCCACCTTTGTATCAATTTGTCGCAGGCGAACGGTTTCGCCCTCGGAAATCTGGCCGGCGTCAAACGACCTTCGCTGGTACGCGGTAGACGTAAACTTGCGGACAGAACGAGCAGTCGATCTTGTGAACGGCTTCCGGGATCCAACCCGGAACCTCGAAGACGTTGCTGACAAAGAGCGTTCCGGGCGCCAGCTCGCGCTCCAGCTTCGGACGCACCCGCCCAAGGACCTCTGAATGTAGGTAGCATATCACTGCCTTGGTTTCGCCCCGGATCGGCACCTTCAGGAAGTTGGCGCGAAATAGCCGGAGGTTGGTGCAAGTCGAAAATACCCGACGTATCTGCATGACGAACCAGGGAATGGGCGACAGCTCGTAGGCCCGCACGCTTGCGTTGGAGAAGCGATTGGCCAGCGGGAACGCCAGCGTGCCCCAGCCCGTCCCGAGTTCGACGATTTCGCCCTCGAACTCCTGCGGCAACAAGGAAAACATAAACTCTCGCGACGTCCGCGAGCTGGGAATCGGCGAGATACCGGTGACGCCGCAATAAATGAGATTCACCGTGCAACCGACCAAAACGAAGGCGAGAAGCGTGTATTCAAACAGCACCGAGCGGTCTCCGAGAGTTTGGTCGTCAACTCCCGGCCCGCCGCGTCAGGCCAATACGAGATTGGGTCGTATCGCGGTGAATAGGAGTTTCCGGTTTACGTATGCCGATGGTTATTGACGCAATAGTTACAGGGCCGGCACCGACATGGCAAGATAGCCCATTGAATTTTGGGAGTTTTTCTATGGTTAGGTGAGTCCGGCGTCTTCCGGCAACCCCAGCATGATATTGAGGTTCTGAACGGCCTGGCCGGACGCTCCCTTGCCCAGGTTATCGATCAATCCGGCAACCACTGCTTGGTCTCCCGCAGTATTGGAAAAGACATGCAGACGCAGTTCGTTGGTTCCGTTCAACCCCTCCGGGTCGAGCTTGCTCATCGCCGCAGTCTCAGCCATCTCGGCGACCGTGACGAACCGCCGGCCAGCGTAGAAACTGCGCAGAGCGGATTGGATCTTCGCCGCCGACGGTGTTCCTGGCAGCGACCACAATGCCAAGGGGATCTGGACGATCATGCCTTGGGCATAACGCCCGACACTGGGGACAAATACAGGCGGCTGCGCAAGACCGCTCCAATGGGTGATTTCCGGCAGGTGCTTGTGCTGCAGGGTCAAACCATAAGCGTAGAAAGGCGCTTCCGTGTAGTCGGCATCCGCTGGGTCCTCGAATGCGGCGATCAACTTCTTGCCGCCACCGGAATAGCCGGAAATGGCATTGATCGTCACCGGCGCCCCGACCGGCAGCAACCCGGCCATGATCAGGGGATGCAGGATCGACACCGATGTCAGGGCGTAACAGCCTGGGTTGGTGACACGCCCCGCCTTGGCAATGTGTTCCGCTTGGCCGCTTTCCATCTCTGGAAAGCCGTAAACCCAGCCGTCGGCAACCCGGTGTGCGGTGCTGGCATCGATGACCCGGACCTTGTCGTTCTCGATTAGGGAAACGGCCTCCCGTGCCGCATCGTCGGGGAGACAGAGAATGACGAGGTCGGCGGCATTGAGCATTTCGCGCCTGGCCTCCGCGTCCTTGCGCCGGGTCTCGTCGATGCTGAGGAGTTCAAGGTCCGACCGCCCTTCCAGCCGGGACTTGATCTGCAGCCCGGTGGTGCCGACTTCGCCGTCGATGAATACTTTCGCTACCATTTCTTAGTCCTCACAAACAATTAGGGCGCCTCCCGGAGAAGACGCCCTCGATACCGGCATCCCGTTTTCCCGGGAATTCTACAAATTCTCGTCGCGTCGGGATCGTCGTATCATGTTGCCGGACTCTTTCTAACCAAGGCGTTGTTTAGGTTCATATCACGATCCGGCCGTTCTGCCAAATCCCTTAGATCTATCTGTCGGCAAGAGCCAATTTTGCGCCAAGCGCGACGAAGGCGCCGGCGAACAAGCGTCGGACCCAGGCCATGACCGCCGGTTTGGTGACGACGCGGTCGCGCACGGCCGCTGCGAACAGACCGTAGACGACGAACACGGCGAGCGTCATGGCCATGAAGACACCGCCGAGACCGACCATCTTCCAGGCGGCACCGGCCTCCGTTTCGGAAACGAACTGCGGCAGGAAAGCCAAAAAGAACATGGAAAGCTTGGGGTTAAGGATATTGATCAGCGCGCCCTTGACGATGATCTCGCGGGCCGTCCGGGTATCGACCTTACGCTCGACCGCGAGCGCGCCTTTTTCCCTCAACGCGCCCCAGGCCATGTACAGCAGGTAAGCGACACCGGCGAACTTGACGATCTGAAAGGCGAGTGCGCTGGCATGGAGAAGTGCGGCGAGGCCGAGAATGGCGGAGAGCAGGTGCGGTACGATGCCAAAAGTACAACCGATGGCCGCGTAGATACTGCCGACGGCGCCGCGGGACAGCCCGTAGGCGAGCGTGTATAGGACGCCCGTTCCAGGCGCGATGACGACAATGAAGGATGTGATCAGGATTCGATGCTCATTGGGAGGTCTCTCGGGCTTCGGCGATTTCGATGGGACGACGACCGGAAGCCATAGTAGCGCGGTTTCCTTAAGGAGAAAGAAAAACAGACCGAAGGGCCATGGACCCGGGCCCGACTTCCCTATAAGACCACCGCCATGGGACGAAAAAACGCACGCAAGGAATACCAACGACGCATCAACAAGGCGATCGACTTCATTACGTCGCACTTGGTCGAAAACCCCTCGCTTGGCGAGATCGCCGAGGCCGCATCGTTCTCGAAATTCCACTTCCACCGCCTGTTCCAGGCCCAAGTCGGGGAGACGGTCCTCGAATTCACGCGCCGTTTGCGCCTCGAAAAAGCGGCATCGCAATTACATTTCGACCGGGACAAGGACGTGACCTCGATCGCCTTGGATTGCGGTTTCTCCAGTTCCCAGAACTTCGCGAAAGCCTTCAAGAAACACTTTTCGATGAGCCCAACCGCCTATCGGCAAACCGATGCCTATTCGAATGGCCGGAACGACGAGCGTTCGGGCAGCAAGAATGGAAACACCATCCGCAAGGATGGAAACACCTTTCGCAATCCGGGAAACGCGGCCCCGGCGCCGCTCGGGCATTGTCACGACGATTCCGACAACCGTTCCTATCAGCGAAAGGGAAAAAACGTGACAAAAGAAAATGTGGAAGTGAAAGACGTGCCGGCGCTTCACGTGGCCTACGTAAGAACCATCGGAGAATACGGCTACGAGCCAGCCGCGAAGGCGTTCCAGGTCCTGGAACATTGGGCCGGGCCCCCGCGGCCTTCTACAAAATTGCCATTTCCTGGGGGTGCCCTGGGACGACCCCAACGTGACGCCGGCCGAGAAGTGCCGATTTGACGCTTGCATCACCGTCCCCGAGGGAACCGAAGTCGACGGAGCCGTCGATCACCAGTTCCTTCCCGGCGGACGCTACGCCGTTCATCACGCCTCGATCATCGGGAACGACTTCGAAAGCGGTTGGGATCACTTGATCGGTGAATGGTTGCCAAATAGCGGTTACCAACCAGGCGACGGCCCGGCCTACGAAGTGTACTTGAATGACGGCGACAAGGATCCTCAAGGTCGCTGGTTGGTCGACATCCACTTGCCCGTCAAACCGCTCTGAGCGAACCGAGCGAAATCGCGCCCGCCGCTGCTATCGTGGCCGTGGGCGCAACTCCTCGCCCTTAGAACGGCAATCCGTCCACCCGCTTGTCGCGATGATAAGTAAGGGCCAGCCGAATGCAGTGTCGCAACGCCTCTACCGGCAAGGTGTCCTCCATTTCGAGCACGATACAGCGTTTTCCTTCGAATGTGAGAACCTCGCCGTAGAGTTCCCGATAAGTCGAGATAAGCGTCGTTTGGCAATGGACGAAAAGTCCGATACGGGCCGGCGCTCCCTTGATCTCACCAATACGGACAGGGGTCCCTATATTCGGCCGGCGAGGCTGGTAACTCGGTTGGCCCCACTTCAGGGTTTCGACCAGATCACCGACGCCGTCGGTCGCCGCCGCCGTATCGAATATGAGAAGGCGCAATTGCATCAGCTTCGGTCTTACGCCAGGGGAATAACCACCGAAGACCTGTTCTACGTCCGGGTTGGAGAACGGCTGCGTCATCTCTGATTAAGTATCATCTTGGGATTGGACCCCCAAGGCTGGTCTTCGACCTTAACAGTGCCCCTCCAAGTCGCCTTGGTACTCAGGAGACACCACCACCCTCCGAGTCGCTATCATCCTCGATCCTGCTTAAATGCTCGCCAAATACGATTCGGTTACCATCCGGATCGGAGACTTCGAACTCTCGCATGTCCCAGGGGAAATCCTCGATCCCACGGGTGATCTCGGCGCCCTTTTTCTTGATGGTCTCGTAATAAGCCGCGACGCTATCGACAAAGAAGTAGGCGACCGCGCGGTGCACGCCCTCGGCCTCGGAAAGGTGAAGTTCGGTGTTGCCGCTTCGTAAAATGGCGTATCGGACGGGTTCGTTCTCGGAGTCTGACCATTCGAAACTGACATCGAACGCGAGGGCCTCCGTATAGTATTTAAGCGATCGCCGAATATTGATGACCGGAAAAACCGGGGCAACGACTTCCAATCTGTACCGCGTGTCATTATCCATCACTCGAAGGCCTCACTCCGTAAGAAAAACACCAACCATTCCACAATGCACCGTTTTATGTGAGCCAATATGTTGGGGCGTGCAAAGTCGGCTCCAGGAAGGCTAGGGCAAAATCGCAACAGCATCGCGAGTAACGCGTATCCGAGGAGCGCGTCCGAATTCGCACTCGGTCTTTTGAAGTTAACTCGAATGTGACGAGCTGGAATCAACTACATTGTTCAAAGATGATACCTTGCAGTTCCTCGTTGACCACCTTTACACGCCCGAGCGTCCGGCACTCCTCGCTAAGCATCACGGCAGCAAATCACACCATTTTGATTGACGGTTCGGAACGCAACAGCGTGACACCTAAGTGCCGAAATAGAAAAAGCGCCGTTCGGGAACGGCGCTCTTTCGATGACTTAACGTTAAGCCCTGCGGAACAGGCCTTAGCGTTTCGAGAACTGGAAGCTGCGCCGGGCCTTGCGCCGGCCGTACTTCTTGCGTTCGACGGTACGGGAATCTCGGGTCAGGAAGCCTTCCTTCTTGAGCACCGCACGGAGTGCCGGCTCATAGAGGGTCAGAGCCTTCGAGATGCCGTGGCGCGCGGCACCGGCCTGTCCGGAAAGCCCGCCGCCCTTGACCGTGCAGAAGACGTCGTATTGGCCCTCACGGTCGGCGACGGCGAAGGGCTGGTTGATCATCATGCGCAGAACCGGGCGGGCAAAATAGGTTTCCACCTCGCGACCGTTGACGACGATCTTGCCGGGACCCGGTTTGATCCAGACCCGAGCGACGGCGTTCTTGCGCTTACCGGTGGCATAGGAGCGGCCATGGTCGTCGAGCTGCTGCTCACGGACGATCGCTTCCGGTTCGCTCGCCGACGGCGCCGGGGCACCGCCTTCCATGGCTTCCTTGAGGTTCTCCAGCGTCGTGGTTTCTTCGCTCATGTTCAGACGCTCCTCTTGTTCTTGGAATTCATCGCGGCCACGTCGAGGACCTCAGGCTGCTGGGCCTGGTGCGGGTGCTCGGGGCCGGCATAGACGTGGAGTTTTTTCAATTGGGCCCGGCCCAGGGGGTTGCGGCTGATCATCCGCTCGACCGCCTTGACGACGACGCGCTCGGGGTGTTTGCCCTCGAGCACCTTGCCGGCCGTACGGCTTTTGATGCCGCCCGGGTAACCGGTGTGCCAATGGTATTTCTTGTCGGCCAACTTGCGCCCGGTCAGGTGAACCTTCTCGGCGTTGACGACGACGATGTTGTCACCGCAATCAATATGCGGCGTATAGATCGGCTTGTGTTTGCCGCGCAACCGCGTGGCGATCACGCTGGCGAGGCGCCCGAGTACGAGACCTTCGGCGTCGATGACGTACCAATTTCTCTCGACGTCCGCGGGCTTGGCGGAAAATGTCTTCATCATGCACTCACGAATTCATGTATGGTGGCCAGGAATCCACTTCCCGGCTCATGCGGGCGCGGAGTATGCCAACATATCTAGCGCTGTCAACGGGAAAAACACCTAAAAATCCGTATCTTAGATATAAGGTAAAATGATACCTCAATCGCGATCCGGCGGTATCGAATAGGTGCCGGTGGCGTGGGCCACTGGTTCGTCCTGGTTTTCCGAGAATACCGACACCTCGACGACGGCCAAACGTCGTCCCGCCTTAAGCAAACGCCCTTCTGCACGGAGTTCTGCCAGCTCGATTGCGCCATGCTGTCGATAAAGGCCACCGTTACCGCTGACTGCAGCTCCTTGGATAGTGAACCTTCCGGTACTGCTGGTGGTTTACCGAATTCCTCAATCACATAGTCTGGCAGCGGTACCTTACCCTGGGCCCGCAGATCATCGGACCAAACAGTGAAAGCGTAACTAAAGACGCAGTTAAGAAGATGCGTGATTGAAAGCGCCTTGCGGATGCCATAGCAGGACCTTTCGCGTTCCTATTCATTTCCATGTTGCACAAGCCGGAAGACGGTTGGCTGTGTAACGCGCAGCGCATAATTCAGAAAGAGCGAGCCTCAAACGAGGAACAGAACGCACCGCGTTTTAATATAGTGCTGCCACAGCTTTCTGCGTTGCCAATCACGATTGCATCAGCATTTGGTGAACATGGGTGGCGGGATTTCTCGCGGACATGGCAGAGCGTTTCGCTGCGCATAATCGCTCTGAATGTCCGTGCTTACCTCAAAGCAGATTTTTTTCGCAACGGCCGCGAAAGTCCGCCTATGGCTATTTTTTCGCGTGAGACCTGAGCCGGGCTAACGACCTCGTTCAGGTCACCAACGGACATTCCGGCCTGCAAGGTCTGCCCCACCCTACTGAACGAAAGGATTTAGATGAGGTACCGAACGGGGATTTTTGACCCATATCGGAAACAATCCTCCCCATGGAGGAAAAGCCGATGGTGAACTAACATGCGAGCCTGACCAATCGACGGGGGCGGCCAACCGAACGTTCTGATAGCCCTAAAATTCAAATGACATCACAACCCGAGAAGGTGACTTTCTAGATGATCCTCAAGGCATATAGATTGGGATTAATCTTTGTAATTGGTGTTCTCTTGTCAGGCTGCGCGGTTGAGCCTGATCACCCTTATTATAAAAAATCTTCGGAAACCAATGGGTTTGACTATCAAGGCAATGCCCCGTTCTCTGAGTACGTAAAAGTCACCAGGACCTATCTGCAAAAGAACCGAGTCTTTTTCGACACGTCGAAATCGGTAGAGAATTGGAACTGGTCGCCCCATTCGAGTTGGCCGTCCCTGATACATGCCCCAAAGATTCGAGGCGCGGCATTTTGTTGGTTCACGGCCTGTCAGACACTTCCTTTGTTATGAAGGATTTGGCTCATGAGTTACGTAAACAATGCTTGTTGGTACGCGCGCTCTTGTTGCCGGGGCACGGCACAAGGCCAAAAGATTTGGTAGATATTGAATTTACAGATTGGATAGAGGCCGTTGATTTTGGCGTCCGGTCACTCAGAAACGATGTCGATCAAATCTATATCGCCGGGTTTTCTCTCGGTGGATTGCTAGCAGCAAATGCATTGCTTGATCACAACGATTTGCAAGGGGCCATTCTGATCGCACCGGCACTGGGCGTAAACGCCCCCCTGCTCACATGGAACACCATATGGTTGCGTTACTTTAAAGATTGGGTGGATATTGACCCCCAAACAGAAGCGCCCCGTTACCAATCCATGACAACGAATGGAATTGCGCAAACTTTTTTAATGGCACAGCACTTTGACGATCGACTAAGAAAACGAATAGATGTGCCGGTAATGCTGATTCAAAGTATGGAAGATATTGCTATTCGTCCTGATTTGAATTTGGAGATTTTTGAAGAACATATGCAGCACTCAAGAAGCGGCGCCTTAGTGTTTCGTGGAAAGAATACATCGGTAAACCCGGTTCCAGGATTGAGTCTGGTCGAGAGTTATTTGCCGGCGGATAAAAATTCCGTATTCTCCTTCGAACAAGCTCTATGGTTTAAACGGAAGCTATAAGGCTTGTGGGCAGCATGTTGGAATTGTAGATAAACAGGCCGAAGATTGTATGAAGAGTACAGCCAATTGGATGGGGGAGCTGGGAAGCGAAGACGAAGAAAAGTTTTATCCTTTTCAAAGGCTTACTTTTAACCCGTTCTTTGATCTGATGGCCGGGAAAATCGAAGAGTTTCTGAGGGCGAATTGATTACCGCTAGTCTGGCCCCTTTAGGGGTCGGCAATGCAACGGGGATGATCGCTCTTGCAGCGGTGCCTTGTAGAACGGTTTCGGAACAGAGCGATCCTGGTCCCCGCGATAGGTTCATGTCCGCGAATGGCGGAGGCTGTTGAAGAACTCGGTTGAGGGCAAGTTCTGGTCGTGATTCCCTGTTTCTGACGTTGTCATGGTTGGGGGGATACTGTTGATAAACCCCTGTTGATCGGTTTCTGAGATCGTGATTCCGTTTCCCGAGTGATTCGGTGGAGGGCGGAACGATGATGGGGCGGTTGTCGGACGACCAGGGCAAGTTCT
>Ga0056108_1000320_pt1 | contig 15877 bp, 20 predicted proteins | sample WorMetG1BERMUDA1_FD_83875 | JGI IMG/M metagenome (GOLD analysis project Ga0056108, IMG submission 83875) | Marine gutless worms symbiont microbial communities from Max Planck institute for Marine Microbiology, Germany - Inanidrilus... ... | reverse complement strand
TGTCGGGCTATATCTTCGCAACTAAGGCACGTATCAACAATCGGAAAAAAACTTGTTAAGCAGCAATATGTCCTCCACATGTCCCCACAATATCGTGAACTTCCTCCCACTAGCGGCTGAGATCAATCCGGTAGTTTGAGGCAGCCCTGCAAATTTCAACGGCTTTCGCTTCTTGGCAGCGTTACTGCACGGCATCTAGTAGTGGGCGTCAGCCAAACTTTGCGTCGTTGAACAGAGGGCTCCATGTATGTATGGCAGGGCGACCATCACGTTGGGTATTGGCCCACATTCTAGTTGTTATTATTTTTGTGTGTGTGTTAATATATTTGTTTATGTGTGCACAAAGGATCTGGTGTTGATCCTATGATGTCGATGCTCGCGTTGGCATGTCAGCGCCGCGATCTGCCGACAGTTGAGTTGCTGCTGCTGCATGGCGCTTGTGATGCCGACCTGAGCATCATGGTGTCGGCAGTCGCCGAAGACGACACCGAAGTCATCGGCGTTCTGCTGTCTCGTCAGCATGCGTACGCCGACACTAAATATGGCATCAACCGGGCGGTATTGTTATCAGTTCAAAATAGTCATGTGGGCGACCTCCCGGCAGGGTCACGCTCAACCATGTCCAGCTTATCGTCGTTGCCGGCAATCATGATTGACTGGCGGGCGTTGAAGCTGCGACGTTTGTCGGAGTCTTGGTTGAGTCAGGCGTGTTTGGCATATCTCAGGATGTCGCTAGCGTCGTCGCCGCCAGCCTGGCTACTGCAGAGCGGCGGCCACTTCGCGGCGTGCCTCATTACGAGGGTCGACGTGTCCGAGAACCATCTCACGAAGCTTCCCAGCATGCTCTTCTCGCTGCCAAGTCTGCGCATTCTCATTGCTGCCGGGAACCAGGTTAGTGCATTTGTCAGTGGAAGTGTGGAGCATAGAGTTGTGATGTTTGGCAATCTCGTATCGTGCTAATCTGTTCACAGGTACAACACGCCATTTTGACAGCATCTTTCCGTGTGGACCTGGGTTAGCCAGTGTGCCACAGTTCTTCTTCTTGCATATTCTGAACCGGTGCATCCTTTTGAGACAGATCAATACATTTCTTGCATTTTTTTATAGTTCTCTTCATTACTGTTTTTGTTTGTTGGTTTTGTGTGGCAGACTAAGCTAGCTGTTCGTCTCCTTTTGGGCGCACATAAATAGAGTTTATCGTATCATATCGTATCAGTCTGCACTGATCTGTAATTACTTCCACCTCCATCACCATACAGTATTTGATTCATTCACCATCGTCTGATAAACGTGGTTAATAAGTCAGTGTTACACACACACAACCATTTTACGGCCCTTTTTCCGCGACTACCCGGGTGAACCGGTGCCAGAAGAAATCTTTTGGACTTTATAGTGCAAGGAAAGATAACAGAGGCAGACACACCAACAATAGTTTCACTGTAGAGAGCACAGAATTTGTAGTTGTTGCCTTACAATGCACATTTGGTTATTCGGTATTGATTTTGAGTTATGCTGTTTATTTTAAGTCACTAGATGGAAGTCACCTTTCAGACGGGCATGCACAAGCCCTCGGATGGAGGTGTTGTTTTTGTGATAGCCATGAGTTATTTTATTGAAACAAACTGTGAGGTTTTATGTAGTAGTGTGGCCGCTTATGTGGGCCAGTTACTTGAGTTTTGTTGAGTTTTTTTCCTACTGTGAACTATACCTATTCATTGGTAGTGACAGGAAGGGTATCAAGAACAATATGGATACTCATGTTGCTGCATTGTTCTTTACTTACATAGAGTTGATGTGATTGCATTTCCCATAAGTCATACACGATGCAAAATGTATAGTGGTTGGTGCCGCATGTGTGTGTGTGTCTGTCTGTCAGTGCCTCGCATCGTTTCCACACTACCGCATGGACCCAGATGTAACTTGAGGGAATAGTAGGGGATGCCCCTTAGTTGTGCACTATTGGGCGGATTTGCAATCGGTGCACAGGTTTTGTTGCTATGACAATATAGTGCCGAATGCGAAATGTCAGCGAGTGCCTGGTTGTTTACGTTGAAGATCTCTATGCTTGACGACATTCCAGACTCTGATGACTGTGATGGTACACAAAGCGGACGTGATTCCCAAGCGTTGCTTAATCACACCTGCAGTGCTGGCGAGAACAGCTTAAACGATTCGCCGCTGCTTGAAGAAGTCGATCTCCATGGAAACTGCCTCACAAGTCTCCCTTCGTGGCTGTTCGTTCGGTTTCCATTCCTGTGTCGCGTGGACGCGTCACAGAACCAGGTGGAGAATTTGCCGATGGAGGTGTGGGCTTGTAGCTCGCTGGTGGAATTGATCCTCTTCCGCAACCGTCTCTCGTCGCTGTCCTGTGCCCAGGTCGGGTCACTCCATCTGCAGATGGACGGTGATATGGACCAGAGTCCAGGCACCCCGGCGTCCTGCGCCTCCGAGGGTTCACAGCCCTCCGATGTCGTGATCAGTCTGTCCACCACAGATTCAGACCGTCGCGACGTCACCGTTCACCGGCTGGAGCGATGGCGCGACCGCATCGAAGTCCGTCCGGTGAGCTACGTCTTCGGCGGGACGTCGCGATCCAGCCAGGCGGAACATCGCACGTCTCGTCTCAAGGAGTTGGATCTGTCTCACAACGAGTTCGAGGAAGTTCCGTCCATTCTGCCGTGCGTTGCTCCGTCCCTGGAACGACTCAACCTCTCATACAACCGACTGACGAGGTTTGGACCGGTGGACTGCTACCCTGCATCCCTCCGATTGCTGGATGTGTCGCACAACCGGATATCTGCGATGGATGCGCCGGAAGATTGTCACAGCACCACGTCAACGATGACGACGACTCCAGTGTCGATACCCACACCATCTCTTCTCAATTCCACACTCCGGTCGTGCTACAGCCCATTCTTGCCGAAAAGGTTGATTACTATTACATTGATATTTTTCTTTCCTGTCAATGTGGCTTTGATGATGGTGGTTTGGCAACAGAAACGACAGCTGGCCTGTAGAAAACGTGCTCCGCAATCCTAAAGGTTCGCTATTAGGAGACTTTGCTAAGAGTAACTCTGTAAAACTTGGTTGCTTAAAGCTAAGTTAGTAGATAGTTTCCTGTAAGGGGATTGATTTTGGGCCATCCTGTCCATCAGTTTAATATGAAATGTTTTAAAAATTGTACGGCTATTGTGACTCTGTTCTTTGTGTTTGGTTATCGTAGATACAGACAGCCCCCATTACTCACATCAGCTTTTTGGGCCTGTGTTGATTATTAATTTTGTTTTTTTTCTTAACTCGTACTTAGCATTATTTGTGTTGTAAGCTAGTTTGTCAGTTTAGCATCTTAGCACGTCAAATGACTTTAAAAACTGCACAAAAACGTTGATATAGTAATAATACATATTAAAATTTACAGAAACTTTTTCATTATGCTGTTCAGAACATGCTTTTATTTTCTTGTGGTTATTTTGAACCACGGTGTACATTAGCCATGCCTTCAGTGCTTTGACACTGTTGGTTTGGCATCCAGAAGAGCATCCAGCCTGTAAAAAATGAGTGATGGGGTGCTGGTGTGGTTATCTGTCCAGAGCAAGGTACAAGTGACTTGCATATGATCCAGCATATGCCACTGCCATTCCATCATGTCTTGCTTCATTAAAATCCAGATTGGTTTAACCTTCCTGGTGCCAGCTTATCCGGGTTCTCGTGGAAAAGAGGCCACTTGTGTATTAGCCAGTGTCTGTTTTCTGTTATAACATAGTTATGTATCCTGTTGCATTGCAACATAGTGTCTGTCCATTATATTTGACTTTTCTAAACAGAAACAGAGAAGCCTTTCAGGATTTAAGGAATAAGAGTCAGTGATGTAACTGCATTTATCTAGTTCAGTCAGTTGTTAAAAACTTCTTTCTTTGTTCTGTTCTGTTGCATTTTATTATTTATGGCGTAAATATGGAATTAATTTTCGTTATTTGTACATTTTCCGGATAAACGTCTGAATTCTTTACTGTGCCAATCATTCTTGGCTGAGGTTACTCACAATATTAGTTGTTGAAATGCTTTATAATGTTGTAGCGTTCCGACAACCCTTGCTCGAAGTTTTCCGGGTCGGAGTTTCTCGCCGGCCGTTTCCGGGTCATTGCAGGCATCGAGTTGGAATTCCCCGGCGTCATTCAGTCCAGTCTGCGTTCATCGGCAGCATCACCAGCTGGAACGGCTGCGATCGCTGCGACTGGACCACAACTGCATCGTGCGACTGACATTTACTGGCCTTGATTCCGTCCAGTCGTTTGTCGGTTCGTCGGCAACTGATAGCCCCAAGTCCTCCACAAACAGCTGTACCACGCCGAAGTTGTATGCGAAAAGATTCTCGCTCCAGTCCGATGCAAACGCGTCCGCTGAAGAACGCAACCTAACTGACCAGCTGTATTTCCCCCACGTGACTCTCCTCGACCTCAGCAACAACAAGATCGAGTCCATTCCACTGTCCATCGTGCATCACACGCAGCTTGCCGAACTGAAGATATCCAACAACAGCATCCGCGAGCTGCCGTCTGAGATGGGACTGATGAAGAAGCTCTGGTTTCTCGACTTCTCGAGCTGTCCGGTGGAAATGACTCTCCACTCCTTGCTCGGCGACAAGGCGAAGAAGACCGCCTCGGTCCTTGGATATCTGAAGTCCGTTCACGAGGAAGCGACGACCTTCAACCGGATGAAGCTGATGTTCGTCGGCGTCCAGGGCATCGGGAAGACGACGCTGCTGACGCAGCTTCGGCGAGAGGAGGGCTGCAAGCCGCCGCCGACCGGCTGCCACTGGACGCAGCGAATGCACTCGGACGTCAAGAACACCGATCAGAAGGGCAAAAACATCTCGACGGTCGGCGTCGACATCGGCGACCTCGTCATTCGGCGGAAGGACCGGGAGGTGGTGTTTCGGACGTGGGACTTCGGCGGCCAGAGGGAGTACTACGCGACGCATCAGTACTTCCTCACCAAGAGGTCGCTGTACCTCGTCGTCTGGCGCCTTACCGACGGAGAGAAGGGCGTCGCGGAAATTCTGCAGTGGCTCATTAATATTCAGGTCGGTTGCTTTTGTTATTTGCATACCAGCATACTTACATACTGGATCACTTTTTACGCTGCCACTGAAGGTTGGGTGCAACGAAAGGCTTCAAACTTCAAGCTCAAAGCCCTTTGTATAGCAGTGAGCTTTCTGTGGTAAATATAAAAATGGCCATTGAAACAATTGTGTGTTGTTAGTGTCATCATTAATGTCATTTGTGGCACTCCTATTTCAAATAAGCGGACACCAGTGTAACGTAGTCAGTATACATAAAACGATAACAATTTTAAGACTAAAATACTACTATGTGTATGTGTATGCATACTGGCTTAGTAATGTTCAGGTTATTTATGAATATGCATTTAGATCATTTTCCACGGTTTAGGTCAGTGCTCTGAGTTCTTTTGGTGCTTTAACACCTCAGGACTGACTCCATGGACTATCACATGGACCGTGTTGTAATTATCTGTATTGTTTTTTTTCTTCTGTTTTTAGTTCCTTTTTCCTTTTACTTCCGGCAAGGAGGATATGTTTTTGTCGTTGTTTGTTTGTCTGTTAGCAACTTTGCGCAAAAACTTCCAAATAGATTTGCATGAAATTGTCATGGAAGGTTGCCAGTGAGCCATTGAACAGATAATTAAATTTCGGTTGTGATCCGGATTACCATCGCATACAGGGATTGTTTTCAAATTTGTCACTATTGGGAGATATGGAAAGTGGTTAATGGACAAATCTGCTGCTCGTAGTGATTTACCAGATGGCGTCACTGGTAAGACGTGCTGTGGTGGAAGTATGCACTGTTGCAGTGCTCCTAGTTTTTGTTTTTGGTTCAGTGTGGTAGATTAACCTGACTTCTGTCACTTTTTTACAGTACTATAAACATTTCATATTATATCGCATCATAATCATTGGTTGGGTGACAGGCAGGGGATTTGGCCTGTAGAGTAACCCGCACCACTTTTTCCCAAAAAGTTCTGTTGTCTGGAACAACTGGAGGAACAAAACTAAGGGGAAGCGACTGTCCCAGGTTTTTCTGAAAAAAAAACAGCCGTTAAATCAAGAGGTGCTGCTAGTGGTGTGCATGTGTTTGTTACCTTTTGCTACCTCCACCAAGGAGGTTATGTAATCGTCATTGTTTGTCTGTCTGTTTGTCTGTTAGCAACTCTGTGCAAAAACTTCCAAACAGATTTGCATGAAATTTTCAGGGAAGGTTGGCAATTGGGCAGTGAACATATGATTAAGTTTTGGTGGCAATCTAGACTCACGGATCCGGATGTGGATCCGGTAAGACGTGCCTTGGCAAATGTATGCACTGTCCCAGTGCTTCTAGTTTATATACATGTATGTATCATATATATTTTGTTTATATACATTCTGAAGTCAAAATGCCAAAGGCACCATCTGTGTGGTGTTTATGTGGACAACTCAGTAGTTTTATGCATCTTTTTAAGCCTCGCTCGTGCAGAGTGCCACAAAGGGGATGAGCTCTGATGCAATGGACCTCAAATTGTTTATACGAATCTCTTTCTTCTTCATGAGTCTGTACTTTATTGTACACAGACGTTGTTAACGGTATAGAGATGATGAGGTAACATTGTTGACGAGGACTGTAGCATTAGCATTTTCTCTCTAATCCAGATTTGGAAATTGCCGTCAGCAAGGGCATGCAGGCAGAAACACTTTGCTCCAACAAAATCCTGCAGTTCTTAACTGGGATGCTGCTAATGCAGATTGGCCTGTATGACGAAAACTTTGTTGATGAGTCTGTATCTATGGTCTGTGCATATGTGTGTGTAGGCTCGTGCGCCGAACTCCTCTGTGATAATTGTCGGCACACACTGCGACGTCGTTCAGAAGACCCATCCGGCCGGCTGGGTGGAACAGCTCGGCTTGTTGGTCGAGCGAAGGTACATGCCAAGTGCTGAGCCGGACAAGTTCGGTCTGCCCCGAGTGGTCGCCCACGTCGAGGTGAGCTGCCGTGGCCGCATCATCGGCCGCAGCCTCCGTGTCCTCGCCGACCGCATCTTCACCGTCGCCGTCGAGGAACACTTACCTGGTAGTCTACCTGTGTGCATCACTTGTCATGATGTGGCTATTATTGTGATCATGGTAATAATGTTCCGGTTGATTACAACAAAAACAATCATTTTACGACCATTATACAGGTCAACATGTTGCCTTCAGTGCTTTGATGCTGTTGGTTGGGTGGCAGGAAGGGCATCCAGCCTGTAAAAACTGAGTGTTGAGGTACTGGTGTGGTTATCTGTCTGGAGCGAGGTGCAAATGACTTGCATATGGTCCAGCTGATGCCACTGCCACCCCATCATCTCTTGCTCCAGTTAAGTCCAGAATGGTTTACCTTTCTGCTGCCAGCTTACCCAGGTTGTCCTGGAAAGAAGGCCGTTAAAACAGGTCAACATGCATTAGCTGCCACCCACAGTAAGAACTGGAGAATTTTGTTGAAGCAAAGTTTTACTGCCCACATGCCGTTACTGAAGGCAACTAGCATGTTGAGATGGTGAAGGGTTAATTTATTCAGTCGTTAATAACTGGACTTGGAGTAACAGTTACAGCTGTGGTTGTGGTTGCAGTTGTAATTGTGCTAGCAGCAGCAGCAACAAGAAGAACAAGTGGTCAAAGTAATTTGACAAAAGCCCACATTGCCGCCACACATAGACTGTTCAGTCATATTCGCCAGGTGGCACCAATCTGCACCTCCTTTCAACACATGCTTCATTGGGCACATCGGAGTCCACAACCTAAACTGCATATTGATCGGTTCAGCCATTTTAGCACAGCTCATGGCAGTGTCACCGGGCATACCTGGGCATGTCCTTTCCCTTAGAAGTTGCCACTTTGCATGTGGCAGTGTGGGCCTCCATCTAATACATAGTTCCTTGAGCCCACAGCCCAAACGGCATCTCGATCCTTTCAGCCGTTTTTTTTGCAAGGCTCATGACTGACTGACAGAGCACGCTACTCGGTCTGTAACGATAGGCCGTGTCTACGTACGTAGTACTGCAATGCGGCGTAATAATAATACAAGTGTCTGTTGCAGTCATTTGCGAATCACAGCTGAATTGGAAACTCCGAGCTCTGGCTAAGATCACTCAGTGACCTTATCCCCGCTTCATCCACCGCAATCAGAGGGAAGGGCTGTTGGTTCCTTTACACCGGCTTTTTGGGTGGTGGATAAACACGATGCTGATGTCATGTTTCTGTGACTTAGCAGTAAAACCTCTGCAGCACACAATGTGCGTGAATGAATTTTGTTCTTCATTTCACAGTCTGGTTGGATGACGTGGCAGGACTGTTAGTGGAAGTGCTTTGAGATTAATTTTTTTTTCTCGCCAGACAAAAGGGTTGATGATGTCTTTGCAATCTGTGACCGTTTTTGCTTATGACCTTGTGGCACTATACAGATGTATGAATTTATGCGTATTGCAGGAAATGTGGGAGTGAAACTGCTGGAGCAGAAAGTTCCTCTGAGTTATATTCGTCTACAAGATGTGATTGCACTACTGGCGGAGGAAAGACGTCGTGAACACAAAGACCCGGTCCTCTACGGCAACCAGTACAAACATCTCGTCATTGAAAAGATGGAGGAGCTCTACCAGTCTTCATTCCAGGCACAGAACGAGAATTTGTTACTTGTATTTTTTAATTTGTAGAAAATTCTTGATCTTGAGACTTTTTTGCAGTTGGTAATAATTTTTTTAAATACGGTATTCACAAACCATTGTCGTCATTATCATCGTCATGGACTTTATAGTGCAAAGTGCATCGATTACAGGTGAGGTAATATGTTGTCAGTACCAGTGCAATTGATTGCCTGCAAAGACCGTCCCGAATGATGTGTCGAGAGGCACGTTCAGCCCCTGCTCAGTAACTCACAGGTGAGGTAATACATCAGAGACGGACAGTATAGCGCTGTATTAATTACATTTCACATGAAGCGTAGCCGAGGTGAACTGTATATTGGTCACAGCCGTCTGTGTGTCTGTCTGTTCCTTGCCACATTCCCACAGTACTGCACAGACCTGGATGTAAGTTGGGGGAATGGTCGGGAATGCCCCCTAGTTGTGCACTATTTGGCGGATTTGCAGTCGGTGCACGGGTTTCGTTGCTATGGCAACGTAGCGCTGAATGCAAAATGTTAGCGAGTGCTTGTACTCACTCCATGCCTGGTTGTAGTTTTATTGAATTTAAACTTAGTTTTTTGAAGATGTTTAACTATTGTTCACTGATAATAATACAACTCATTGGCACTGAATTGTTGTATTCTGATTAAAAACAATCACAACTTGTCCGTAATGTTGCTTATTTGATTTGTTTGTGTGTTGTTTTCAAAATTCGTGAATTACAAGTATAAAATTTGTCAGATTCAAGTTTCTGTTGTGTGATTCAAGGATGTGATGGAGCTGACACAAGCCACACAGTTCCTACATGAGAACGGCATTCTTCTGCACTATGATGACGTGAACTTACAGGACTACTACTTCCTTGACCCTCAGTGGCTCTGCGACATACTTGCTAGTGTTGTCACTATACGAGAAATCAACTGCCTAGCTAAATCAGGTCATCATTACAGCCTCTGTGTAATTTGATATCACTTGCTGCTTAATTTTTACCTTTTTGAATTAAGAGGTTTTCAGATAATGCCTTCTATCTATTACTTTGCATTTGTCTGTCTGGCTTGTTTGTTAGCGATACTCGGAAAGTTAAGGGTAGATTTTTGTGAAAATTTTGGAGGGATATGCATTCCTGTATATGGAATGACAATCGGCTAGATTTTGAGAATGATTCCCCGATGTTGAGGGTTCTGTAACCTCTTGAGCGGCAAATGTTGTTTTCATTAGCACTGCAGTATTTTTTCTGATGTGTGCAAGTGGTAATCACATCGCGTTTTTAAGTAGACAAATCTGTGATGTGGCCAGTTTTGTCAAGGTAGTGATCATCGTCGTTAATAGAGATAGCATGATGATGACTTGATGATTGAATGCGTGCAGGAGTGATGAAGACAAATGACTTGGTGCTGCTGTTCAAAGAGAACAGTTTCCGCATGGACGACATCCGGCAGTACATCGTCAGCCTCCTGCAGAAGTTCGAAGTGGCTCTCCTCTGGGACACGGACAATCTTCTCATTCCGTCGCTGCTTCCGACTGAACTGGACTTGATGAAGAACCCCGCTCTCGTCTACCAAGTCTTTGTATGTTGTCTTTGTCGTCAGCTTTCTTCTTTCTCCGTGAAGGAGGTGATGTTTTCACCTAGGTTTGTTGGTTGTTTGGTTTGTTTGTCAGTCTGTCAACGGGATTACTCAAGAAGTTATGGATGAAGTTTTGTGGAATTGTTATAAGGGGTAGGCCTCGAGACTGTAAACAAATGATTACATTATTGGTATTATTATAATTATTTGCCTTCAGTGCTTTGACACTGTTGGTTGGGCGGCAGAAAGGGATTCCGGCCTGTAAAAAACATGGGGGATGGTGGAGGTGGGCACTGGTTAGTCCGGATAGAGTGACGCCCAGCCGGATGGTCGGTGTGTCTGCCTCTTGTTAATCTTCCCTTGCACCATAAAGTCCAGAAGTTCTCTTCTGGCACCGGCTCACCCGGGTGGTCCCAGAAACAAGGCCATAAAACGGTTGTGTGTGTATGTATATAATTATTAAAGAATATTATTTAAGTACTTTGCCGTATGAAAACGTGAGAGCACGTAACAACAAAAAAAAATTTAAAATGACAATGTCAAGCAGGCTTATGTTCAGATAATGGGAATCGAATGAACGACTGAAGAATGATTTTTTAGTGGCCGTGTAAGGGATGGCGACACGATTATGTCTCGTGTCAAGCTGTTCCAAACCCGAGCGACAGCAGCTCCAAAAATGCGATTGCTGATGATGACGCAACATGTATATGGAATATTCAGCTTCGATGTTGATACAGTATGGGTGATGATTATGGGGATGATCTGAAACCGGCATTGTTTGGAAGATGGTTAAATTGATGTATATTACTTTATGTGTATTGCATGTATAGTGGCGGGAAACTTATCCTCAGAGATTCTCTTCCAGAACATGTAGAGGAAGAAAGCCAAGGGAAACTGGCTGACCCAGGTTCACCTGGAAAATGACCATCACAAAGAGAGGTGTTGTTGTGGTGGGAACCTCTGGAGTCAAGTTGTGCAGATTTTTACAGGCTGGCCTCCTTCCTGTCACCCAACCAACAGTGTCAAAGCACTGAAGGGAACTTATGTTATACGAAACGTTGATGAAATTGATTCAGAGAGTTTCTTCTTCTTGTCTTGATTCTTGCTTCTTGACAAAGGTTCAGAATGAAGGACATTGTCAGCTGTCGAACGGTTTTATCGGAGGTCAGTGACCAGCGGACATAAATAGTTTCCACAGCAACAACATATGAGCATTAGAGCATGCTAAGTGTGTACTTCATGTTGTAGTTTTTGTTTGCTTATTTGTTTATGTACAATATCGAGGTAACGCCATTGAGGAGAACTCTAACGTTTTCACCCTAATCTGAATCCACTAGTTGCCATCAGCAAGGACATGGGCACTAAAACTTTGCTCCAGCGAAATCCTCCAGTTTTCATTCGGTGTGATGGCTAACACTGTTTGAGACCTGTATAATGGATGTAAAATGGTAAAATGGTTGTTGTTACTTGTACTAGTTGTGCTTGTCAACCCCCCTTCCCTCAAATAGACATCATCGGAGTAGTGGTGATTGTCTGGAGGGTAAGGGGGAAAACTATCAGGTCTGTTCTGTGCAGTATTGTGTGCAATATTGTGTGCAACAATTGTGCACAGTGCAATGCACACACATATGAACAGACCTAACAGGTCTCTGGATTGGGTTTTGTCTCACTGGGCCCCGAAATGACCTATAATGTGTTTAGTGGGACGTTAAACCCTACTCACTTCACTTCACGCTTGTCAGTCTTTGTGGATGTAACGGTACTGAAGGGTATTATTGCATTTGTCACTCTGTAGATACCAGCAGCAGGTTGTCGGACATCGACATCGTCTACATCTCTTGTACAGCCACCTCCTCTCTCGCCAGCTCGTGTCAAGGTTCCAGCCCAGCCTCTAATAGTCGAGGGCAAATCAACATTCTACTCGTACGCCGGCGAACTGTTCCTGTCCGCGCCGCTGTTGCCGAGCAACAACGCCGTCGGCACGGCAACCGGCCCGTCTCCGCAGCAACAGGTCCGGCCGACGTCGAACCCGGCCGTGGCCGTCGTCCGGCTCTACATCATGTCGTACTTTCCGTGCGGGTTCTGGCCGCGCATCATCACGCGGTTCCTTGGCGACGAGACGTTCGGCAAGTTGGCCGAGTCCCTGTACGACGCGTCCGACTTCCCGGCTCCGACGTCACCATCACCATCATGGAGGTGCTGGCAGACCGGTCTGGAACTGATCGTCGTCGGCCGAACGGTGGCGCTCCGCGTGAACGAGTGTTCGGCCGACGTGGACGCGCACTGGAGTCGTACGTACCGCGCCGCACGGCTGATGGTGCCGCAGGAACCCGACTTCACCTTCTCCGCCATCGACATCAGCGGAATGTCGGTCCTCGAGGTGATTGTGCCCAACGAGACGGTCTCGGCCGAAGGTGTGTTTGTTCATGGTCTCTGACAGCCATACTGCATACAGCTTTTTACGTGCGTTTGTTTAACTCGTTTCCATTGTGAAGGGTACCGGCATCGGACAGCTTGCAGAAAGAGAGCAGTGTTTGTTTTCTGAGGAGTTTGGTGGTGGATAATAAATTGTAAAGGGAGTGGATGATCTTCCTTGTTTGGTCAGTGTTTTGAGTTTCGTTCAGTGCTGTGACATGGTTGGGTGACAGGAACAGCATCCGACCCACAGAAACTATAGTGCCATGTGTCTGCAGAGGTTCTGTTCAGACACAAATGGAAGAAGTGTTGGTTTTCCACACCACACCGCAACCGTTTTACGGCCTTTTTTTCCGGGACCACCCGGGTGAGCCGGTGCCAGAAGAGAACTTCTGGACTTTATGGTGCAAGGGAAGATTAACAGAGGCAGACACGCCGATCATTCGTCTGGGCGCCACTTCATCTGGACTAACCAGTGCCCACCTTCACCGTCCCCCATTTTTTACAGGGCGGATGCCCATCCTGCCGCCCAACCAACAGTGTCAAAGCACTGAAGGCAAAAGATGAAAACCAACACATTACCTGGAAATCAGCCGTTAAAACACAAGCGTGTGAATGATTTTGTTTGGTTGTCCGATCCAGCCTTTGGGCTGCCATGCTCAGTAAATAATTTTGCATTGGATTTTGGATTGAAGGTAGTTTGCCTGCAGCGCTTTGAGACCGTTGGTTGGGCATCAGGAAGAGCATCCAGGCTGTAGAAAATTGAGTGATGAGGTGTTGGCGTGGTTACCAGTCTGGAGTGAGGTGCAGATGATTTGCATATGGTTTAGCTGATGCCACTGCCACTCCATTCTGTCTTGCTTCGTTAAAATCCAGATTGATTTAACCTTCTGTTGCCGGCTTACCCAAGTTGTCCTGGCCATCAAAAGGGTGTCTGTCTGTGTTTGGATTGAAGGTAGCCGACTCGTGTACCCGAACATCCGCAGTGCTGCAGCGCTCATTGCCCACGCCGTGGATCGAATCGACACCATGCTGGAGGACTGGTACCCGGATATCGGGATCCGGTTCGTCCAGAACACGAAGGGAATCTACCTCATCACGCGGCTTGTGCCGTGCATTCGATGTCTGCTGTCCGTCCAGCAGGCGCTCGAGGGGGACAGTGGTACATGGTCGCTGGTGGGCGTGAGTGAGAGAACCTGGTTGCCGGACGTGGTGCGTCCGGTCCGCATCCAGTCGTCAAAGAACATCGTAGCGATGGCAGCCGCTGACGAGCAGCATGGCCGCTCGTCGTCGGTGCCTGTGAGGACAGGAAGTCGAGAAAAGTCGGCGGCGGCGGAGTCGCAGTCGGCTGGCAGTAGGAACAGGCCTTCACACAGAACCGGGTATGAAATGCCTATACAGGAAGATTTGTTCAGACATTGCATGTACTGTATTTGGTGAGCCGTCCAACGCCTAATTTGGATATAATGGACTTTGGATATAACAGGCCTTTTAGACTGGTCCCCAAAATCCCGTCATAATGAAGTTTTACTGTAATTTGCTCAGTTAACAGCATCTCTGAAATTCCCTGTTTTTGTGTGGAGTGGGATGTTAAACCCTTACTCAGTTGATCACTGTTGTATGCCTTCAGTGCTTTGAGACTGTTGGTTTGGCATCAGGAAGAGCATCCGGCCTGTAAAAGATGAACGATGAGGTGCTGGCAATGTTATCTGTCTGGAGCGAGGTGCAAATGTTGCATATGGTCCAGCTGATGCTGGTACCACCCCATTATCTCTTGCTTCGTTAAAATCCAGATTGGCTTACCCTTTCTGGTGCTGGCTTACCCAGGTTGTCCTGGAAAAAGGCTATTAAACATGTCTGTCTCTGTGTATGGCAGTAATTACATTTATGATGCTTACTGCCAAGACGTTAAACATGTATGATGCTAGTGATGCAGTTTACTGGCAGTAGACTCAAGATAGTGCTCAGAACTGTATTTGAATTGCAGTTGCACTTGTCCAACCAATCTAACGGCCATTTTCCAGCTGTGCCATGTTAACTGGTTGTCCGCTGCACACGACTTTTTACAGTCATGTGCCAAGTTTGGAGTATAAATCATTGGATGCTGTCAGCAACAGATTAATTGGGAGCAAAATGGAACAGTTACCGTGGTCAGAAGAGCAGTGGACATCATAAAGTAGCCACACCAGTGCCATCACCGACTCTGCTTTAAGAGTGCTTTTCCTGGTGAACACAAGTCAACCAGCTCCCGATCAGTTATTCTTCTTCCAGTTGTTCCAGATGAGAACCTTCGAGGATTAGTGACACGAGTCGTTTATGGGCCGGATGTCCTTCCTGTCACCCGACCAACAGTGTCAAAGCACTGGTGGAAAGACAAAGCAGGTTTGCGCTGGTTCTTGGAAGCCGTTGTAGGTTTATCGTGCGTGGTGCATAATTCAGTTTCGGCTGTTTAGCTGTAGCTGGTACTTGTCCATGCATTGTTAATACGTCTTTGCAGTTCACGTGTGACCCATGCTACGGAGGCTGACAGTGAAGATGCCGACGGTGACGTGAGTGTCTACTGCTACCTGGTGGAGCACTGCATACAGAGGGCTCAGCATAACCAGGTCATCTTCTGTCCTCGACATGGCAACCTCGGTCCGTACTTCATCGCGAGTGATGACGGCCATGTCTGTTCAGCACATGCCGCACCCGACCTTGTGAGAACTTACAGTGTTCACGTTGTGATTTGACGGCAGTCTTTAAAGTTGGTCTGTGCCAGCTGCCAACCGATACTAGCATCACAAAGGGCATCCGGACACATAAAAATTTTGCATCAACCACCTCTCGAACACAAGAAGACTAACCCAGGCTTACCCAGGTTCAGATAGAAACTATTGCTTTTGTTTAGCGGGCGTTTTCCAGGTGAACCTGGGTCAACTGGTTCCATCTCGGTTCCTTTTCCTCCACCTGTTCCAGAAGAGGACCTCTGTGGATTAGTGGAATGGGGTGTTTTACAGGCTGGATTTGCTTCCTGCCACCCAACCGTCAGTATCAGAGCACTGAAGGGAACACAAAGCACTAACTGCAACTAGGCATAGAGCGAGTACAAGCATGTACTTGCTAACATTTTGCATTCGCGTTATGTTGCCAGAACGCCACCAGTGGAAGCCCGCAGTCCAGGCCGCCGCAGTAATGTTGAGAACGCCCCC
>Ga0056108_1000319_pt1 | contig 15891 bp, 18 predicted proteins | sample WorMetG1BERMUDA1_FD_83875 | JGI IMG/M metagenome (GOLD analysis project Ga0056108, IMG submission 83875) | Marine gutless worms symbiont microbial communities from Max Planck institute for Marine Microbiology, Germany - Inanidrilus... ... | reverse complement strand
CAGTATACCAAAAATAGCAAAAATACGGCACATAGTGATTTTGCACCCCATGGGGTTGCACGGCACAGCAAGAATGGTTAGTGCGTCATCCCCATGGGGCTGCATGGCAGCCAACGTGTTAAAGGCAAAGCAGCTGAGGCCTTTGTGTTCTACTCGATGAACAACTACCCATGAATCTATCCAGTTATTACTGGACAATTATGTGTGCGTCATCGACATGCTTGAAGAAATAGCGTCTATGGAAAAGGGAGAGCAGGGCACCAAAGTAAATGGTCTGGCAGCTGCTCTGCAAAGCTTTGCTTTCTTCTTTTCCTTGAGGAGTGCAGTAATTGTGTTTTCGTGGTTTCGCAGTGGTGTACAGCTTCAGTTTTTTTACTGGCTTTTACACTACCTAATTGTACTTGGAATTGGGCAACCATCACGTTCAGCATTGACCCACGTTGTAGTTCTGTAATTCTTGTACGTTATTTTGACAACAGAAAAATAGGGTAATATTGTAGAACTTGTGAAGTTCTGTTAAAGAGTTATTGGTTACGAATTCTGGAAATGTACTTTTTATGTCAATATGCAAAAGAACGTGTTGGCAGATGTTAATTCTGTTAATGCTCTGTAATTGAACGTTTTGGTTGTACGTTATATTTGCAAATATTGATATTGGTGATAATTGAGCTTTTACAGATTACTTTATGTATATTTCTGTTTTCGTTGCAAATGGTAACACGTGATTGTTATTGTTAGGTGTCGTAAAAGAGTTACATATGTATGATGACGTGTAGATGCTACTGGTGGCATCAAGATGAAACTTTTAACTGACGTAACTCGAAAACGACGATGCGATGGAGTTCAAACATTTTCTGCAACAGCAGCTACTTCGGAATCAAAGTTGGTGTCGTGTTTCATTGATGAAACACACAGAAACACAGAAATGCTGAATTAAGGCTCTGCAGTCAAAGAAGATGACTCTTACAGCATCGACTAATGTAGCAGAACAGACCAGGACCATACTGCACAAGTTCAGACAGGAGTCTGAATGGAATGATTTGCGGGCATCATGTACACAAGACGCCCAACAACGTAGTACCCATGCTGGTTTTTACACTTCAGATCCAGATTATCAATTTCAAGAATTATGTAATGAAGCCAATCACCGGCTGTTTAACATGATTTTACACTCTCAATACCATGTACTGCAACAACTGCTGCCACCCGCTCTCCCGCAGAGTTATGACTTTAGAAAACGGCTGCATACCAGACATATTCCAAACCACTGTTCTTATCTAACAGATTGCAACTTTTTAACTAGAATGTTGTTTGCTGACAGTTACTGATGGTGTTTTCTTTAGTTTTATTTTTGTACTCTTTATGTATAACTAATTTTTCCATTTCTGTGTTTAAATTGCGGTTTGTCAATTTTTCAATAAACAAATATTTATTGATTGAACCTTGACCAGCCTGCTGTGCCACGGAATGGTGACCACCGCGTCGCATAGATCTTTGCTAGATGTTGTTGGAGAACATTTCACTAAGTTCTACAAACCAGGCTGTGCTCTGAGCACTGACGAAGCAATGATAAAGTTTGATGGATGCTTATCTTGGAAGCAGTATATGCCAAAAAAGCCAACAAAATGGGGAATGAAGATTTGGTGAATGAAGATTTGGTGCTTGTGCGATTCAGTCACTGGCTATTGCCTAAAGTTTGATGTTCACCGTGGCACCACTAATGCACCTGATGATCTGAGTGTCATATCAAACAGTTACGTCATTGGTACAGCCTTACTTGCTGTCATACCATCATGTGTATGCAGACAACTTTTTTGTTCTATGGAATTTGTTGAACATCTGCATGAAGCTGACACGTACTACTGTGGAACAATCCGACCAAATCGCAAATACCTTCCACAGCAGCTTGCATGTAAACGTCTGGTCAGAGGTGATAGCTGCAACTTGATGAACGACAGAGGGAGTCACTGCTTGTAAGTGGCGTGACAAGAGGGATGTGCACATGGTTTCAACAAATTCTGACGGTGGTGACACTGACGTCAATGTGCAATGGCAGCGGCAGCAGGTTACACTGCAGGTTCCAAACATGATTCTTCTTTATAACAGGCACATGGGATGAGTGGTGTTGACCATCACGATCAGTACTGGTCGTACCACACAGTTGGGCACACTGGGGGTCGCTGGTGGAAATATTTGTTTTGGAGTGTGATGAATATTTCCATTATGAACAGCTACATCCTCCACACACTTGTCAGTAAGCCACTCCCGAGAAACAGACAGCTGTGGTCACTGAAGAGATTCAAGACCGCACTGGTGCATCAGCTGTGTGATGGCTTCACATCTCGGGTTTACAGAACCTGCAGTGATGACAAAGAAGTGAAGGAACTTGTACTGTCTGGAGACCAGTAAAGTAAACGGTCAAAGACATCCATCGATCTATTCTTTCTTCCCGGGCGTTTCTCCCGGATATAAAATTATTGAAATGCCAGCTAACCTGGTCTACCTTCTATCACCTTAGACACAATTTATAGCATGGAAACCAGCCTTACTGATCAGAACGGCAAGCTGCTTAATCTGCGAGGAGAGAACGTATCGATTTGATTTCATGTGTGGGAAATTTAAATATAATTTATTTCATATACACAAGATGTATACAAATGTAAAAGTGAATATAGGAGAAATCTAAGAAAGCACTGTCATTAGGAGTTCAGTTGTCTCTTTGTCTTTCACATACTGATCTGGTTGGTAGCGACATCACAGGCATTACACAATCACAGCTCAGTAGACTTTTAAAAGCTCACGAAGCTGGAAAAGGCATAACTATAAAAAATGTCAAAGACACAAGTAGCACATAACATGAAAGTTGAAGGTGAAATTCTACTGCTATTAGCCAGTTTAGCTTCTCAAGCCATTGCATTTCTTACTGGAACGGTTTTGCCGGCATTAGGCGTTGGAGCGTTGAGTGGTCTCGCTAGTACTGGAGTTCAGAAACTTGTCGGTAATGGTTTGTTCATCAAGAAGGGTGGTTGCGTGTGCGAGATTCAGACAGATGGAAAATGGCTGCTTTTAGAACCTGTAAACAGAAAAGCGTTTACAAAAGTAGGCAACGGGCTATACTTCAAGAAAGAAGGACAAATATATGACTCTAGTAGTCTACTTGTAGGCCCGAATAGTCCTTTCAAACACATTCCAATCCTAGGTATATGTTACTTTAGAATTCAAATATTATAAAACTATAAAATCAAAATCAAAAATACAGGCAACAAGTATCATCTCCAGAAGATAGGCAAAATACAAAAGCAGTTGGAAGCCGAAAAAGAAAAGCGAATGCGATTAGGAAAAAAATACAAGAAGGGTGTAAAAGCGGCAAACGTGGTCGACTACATACTTGCCACTCTGATTATGGGACTAAGCATCGAACCCATACTGCAGACCGAGAACACTGCCTCCAGCACCAACTCCAGCCAGAAATCGAAGAACATCTCAATCGATGGAGCCCGGCGGGTGTGTGCAGCCTAGTGACTGAGTGTGTGAATGACTGTATATATAAGGCTGCAACCGAAGTGACCGTGATCTATTCTCTAAGAATGGCACAGACCAAGAACACTATCAGAAAGCAGACCAACAGGAATGACCGATGCAACAGTAGGGCCAAGTCCAAGGGGTTCACAGTCATGTTCTCAATGTGATCGTGATTTCCGCTCCTTATCAAGCCTATGACGTCATTGTGTTATCGAACATGGAAAGACCGTGAAGGGGTAACGGTCTCGGCCGATCAGCTTGAGCGGACACGACGCGGCGGTCGTCGTCAGTCGCAAAATATGACGGTCGCTGCTCCTCAAAAGAAGTCCACACGACGACCGAAGAAGAATGATAGCAGTGACCAGCTGGCTCATTGTCCAAGTCCAGACTCAGCAGAAGTGGCGCAGTCATGACAGACAGTCACTCCCTCACGTACATCGTCAATGGTCGCTACATTCCGTCAATCTGCTTCGGTCTTGCTGATACATCAGGGAGAGTCGTGTCTGCTGTCGGATATTGTGCGGCGGCAGCAGCCAGCATCAACACGGTCATTAGCGACGGCCACTGGACATTCGTACGAGCCTCCAATGGTGTTGTTCACGGCTATCCTGGTGGCCCTCGACGAGAGACCGACGGTGTTGGCCAAGGAGGTTGCCAAAGGGCTTCAATACCGTCTGGGATTGGCACGATCCGCACTGCCCAGTCTCCGACGCAACATCTCCGCGATCACCTTTGGGTTCCAAACTGCTACTGCAAATCTGGCGGTCATGGCTCTGGACAGTGCGATACCAGAGTCCGAGCTACGGTCAAGCACTCTGGAGCTTAACCGACAGCTTCATCGTATGGATCATTGTCCTTCCTTACGACCCGGCAAAATCTGAGAAAAAACTGTTGAACTGTGTCCGTTACTAGCAACTGTATAAGCGGTCATGCAAACTATGTTTGGACACATAGTTGTGTTCTTTTAGGTAAACTGAGCGGTCATAATAATTGCGTAATCAGCTAGAACGTTGTAATTTGTATTTGTTTTATCACTGCAGAAAAGAAAAGAAAAAGGACCCCAAAGAAAAAGGGTCTATATCAAAAAAAATAACAAGCAATAAATAAAAGAGCCTACGAGCAAGGTTCATCAGGAGCCGAACCCCGGGCAAAGGAAAATTGTAATGAAAAACAGTAAGACCGACCAAACTGTCACCTTTGCGGTCACCCTTTTTGGGATACACTGGTCATGTTTTGGTACGCTTGGTGTGGCCAGACACGTCAGCACTTGGCGCACATGCGCTAAGCCTGGTCGAGCGACTATAAAAAGAGAAAACGACCGTGCTCGTGGTAAGTCACTTCTCCCATGATCACCCTGCTCATAGTCAGTTTATTGTTTCAATGCGTATAAAGTAGAAATGCTATATATCACACACTGTAATTGAATTCAGTCAAATAAGAGACTGACGTTGAGCTTTCAAAATGGTCTTGTGTCTAATTTCAGCAATGAAATGCACGTTTGGTCATCAACAAAACCGGTCATCAAGTCCAGATCAGAATTCACTAGGACCACAGTCTTCTCCAGATGACCGTCAACATAGCCAGCATGTGTGTACCTCATCACAGTGGGATGTGACACCGCCCATACAGTCAGACATCACCAGCTGCAGTGAGACCGATGTTCGGTTGCTGGCCATCAGACCCACAAGGCCTCGGTCAGCAGAAACGAGAGCCAGCCAAAAGGCACCAAGGGACACTGAAGACGACCATCCAGAGTTAGGACCCCTGGGGGATGGGTCACGTTTCACCGAGGAGGCAGTCCTGGGCAATGGAGAATGATGGTCTAATCGTAACGCTGACGACAGTTTGCTGAGTCATGACCGTACCGGTCTTCGAGTGCAAACGTCGAGTTGTTACAACTATATAATTGTACTTAACATTTCTGTTGTATTCACTTTGCACATCTTTCACCTGCACAAGCGTGCAAACTCCGCAAGAAGAGTACATGGTGTTGCTCTGGTAGTGTTTTGGCATGCTCTGCACTGATTTACGGACAGAATTCTGGCCTCGGCCATATAATATTGGCTTCGACCTAGGCTGCAGTCTTGGCTTAGATCTGCCTCAGCAGTGGCCTTGACGCCGAAAATTAGGCCTCACCTGACCTCACCTGACGTTGAGGCTAAAACTCTGGCCCCAGCTTCCAGGCCAAATTTTGGCCCTAGCTCAACCTTGACGGCAAACTTTTGGTCTTGACTACATTTTCAGTGGTATTTCAGTTGTAATTCCTTTTGTTACAGTTCTGTGTAACATTCTGAGCAAAGCCGGGAATGACGTAGGTGTCAAAGCAATGAAAGCAACTATGCTAGACTCACTGAATAAATGCTTTGCTGGCATTCATCAAGACGTGCCCTACATCACTGCAACTCTGAATGATCGATGCTTCAAGGACAAGTTTTTCTCCAAACACGTGCTGACAACTGTAAAAGCTGATGTCTTGCTGGCATTCAATGCTGTGAATAGTACAGCAAGTGAGAGAGCAAACTCAACAACTGAGTCTAATTCTGACAGTCAAGCACCACTGCCAAAGAGACCATGCCTAGAGAATTCAGTTGTGTGGGATTGTATGGAGAAAACTGTGCAATCCGTATCAGTTGCACACCATCAGGCATCCACAACACTGACACTGAACTGGCGCAGTACCTCTCTGAGCCAATGACTGCCAGAACTGACCACCTGTTACTGTGACGGCGACAGAATAAACCACGCTTTCCAAATTTGGCTACAGTGGCTCGCATATATCTGGCTTCTCCACCGACTAGTGTTCCATCTAAACATCTGTTTAGTGTGCCTGGTGAAGCCATCAGCGATCACCGAAGTGCCATCTTGCCTGACAATGCATCGAGATAGATCTTTCTTAAATACAATTTGAAACTCATCAAGGACAACTGATCAATGATCAAGCTGTTGTAACAGTTGTAGCTAACATTTCTTGCATTAATGTGATTTTAATTTTAGGTGCTTGACTGTCATGTGAATTATTCATTTAGGTTCATAGGTTTGTGCGTGAGTGAATTCAAAACTGACTAAGGACAGCTGATTGCTTTGACTACGCCATGAACTAATAAACTAAGCGGAAGTTCCGTTCTTGCACTGACATAGTTTTATGTGTTACTGATAATAGATAAATTCTCATGTGAATAACTGGTACAAACTTTACATCAACAGGTCTGCGAAAAAAGAGGACGTCGCAAAAAAAGAGACAAAATACCAGTGACTTAGACGTAGTAGCTACATGTGATCCAAGAGTAATGCCAGAGACTGTTAGAGGGGTGGTCTGAGTCAGGCAACAGTTTCAGGTGTGTTTGCAGCTCAGATAGATGCCAAGGAGGAAGCAGACAGGGCTGTTGCCAAGCTCTTTTATGCCATTGCTATGCCATTCAATATAGCAGACAGCACGTATTCCAAACAAGCAGTAAAAGCAATCACTGCTTGTGGTCCAACTTATTGTCCACCTGGAAGGAAACCGACCAAGAATGAACGTGTTCATTCTCGGATGCATTGCCGTGGGCATTTTTCTATATTTGGAACAGCGACGTCATTTGTATCCAATAACGTAAGTGACACGCCACGTCCATTGTGGGTTTTTCCATTTCGCAATGGCTGATAAGAAGGTGGTGGACGTTATCAAATTAATCAGCTTAGTCAAAGCCAACGGAATCCTATGGGACGTTACCCGCAACGAATACAAGTTATCTGAACAGAAGCCGTTAGCATGGAAATCTATCGCTGAAGAACTGGAGTAAGACACTAGTACGAAATCTGAATAAATTTATTTCAAGTATTCTGACTAGCAGTCGACAGTTGCATGCGCCGCTGTAGCGTACTGTAGGCTACACATACTACATCCGTTTTACGGCCCTTTTTCCGGGACCACCCTGGTGAGCCGGTGTCAGAAAAGAACTTCTGGACTTTATGGTGCAAGGGAACATTAACAGAGGCAGACACATCGACTGTCCGGATGGGCGCCACTACATCCGGACTAACCAGTGACCATCTTCACCATCTCCATTTTCACTGTGTTCGATATATAATTCTCTACACAAACCCGCAACATGATGTCTTCGTGGCTGTGGACCCCTCTGTCACAGCACATTAGCAGGATGTATATATAGGATAACACATGGCTGCGGGTGCACTCTACCAGGATACTGCACTCCAACAGAGTGCCAGAGCCACTCTCGAGCCGGTTTATTTGTCACAGACCAAAGGTCGAGCTGGCAACTAGTATAGCCCACTGGTCTGACCAAACTGTCTGTCACAAACAGATGGGTGAGAGAGTGGCTCTGGCACTGTGTTTTCGAGTACAGTATCCTGATCGCAGCCATGTGTTATGCTGCACAGTAGTCGGCTACGCACACGAGTTATAGTTAGTTGTTAAAATGTCTACAGTATATTTTTCGGATATCTCTGATGATGAATTACTGCATGCTGACGTCGAACAAACAGGTAGGCCTAACTGAATAGTTTGCATAGGCCTATATAAACACTGTAACATCTGTTGTAAGCGAAATTTGCAGTGCTGTTGGTTTCGTCGGTTTGTTCTGAATTATTCGTTGCACACAACTGCAGCCTATGTTGCCAGGCTGCATCGCAGAATAGTTACACAGATGTGGCCTATTGTTACAGACGCAGTAGTGTGGTCTGACGGTCTGTCACGGTAGTGAGCCATGCAAAAACTGGCTGACTGGGTGCATGTAAAAACATATTGCATCGTGCCAGTGCCAGTACAAGTGTCGCCAGTTTTGTCTGTCTAAATGCATGTTTATCGGTAATGTAACCATAAATGTTTAGAAGTAAAAGTAGACCTATATGGTGTAAGGCTGTAACATGCATGTACGGTATAGTTGTCATTGTATAATTAGTTCCTTTGAGTGTCTATTCTGCTGGTTAATGGTTGTGGTACCCAGTGTGTGCACTATTGGCTGTGTGTAGATGGCCATGCCCACTGGTCATGGTGGTGGCAGTCTATCCAGGCAGCATGTGCCACTGTCGCGCCTCACGTTGCCAGTCAACCGTGACGTATAGTACAGTGCAGTTATCTTGTACAGTGCCGTTGTCTCTATAATAATGCACTGCACTTCACGGTTGACTGGCCATGCCAGGCGACACAACGGTACACACTGCCAGGATAATGCCCTGCCGCCACCGTGACGAGTAGGCGTGGCCGTGTACTATAACCGCATCAGCAACACTGTCAACTTGCCTGGTCGTGACACTGAGATCGAACCCGAGCTAGCCAATGCAACAGTAGAAACCACCAGAAGGCAAAGTGCGACAGTCTCACCCTATATAATCTGACTTCCGTATGTCACTACCATTTGTTATGTTTATAACTGATATAGCCTGATACATACTGTAAACTACCTATTTTGGAATGAAGTAGTTACAGTTTTGTTTTTTTCAGATAGCAATCAAACCAACCACTATTATGGACAGCAGACCGCCCATGAGTGTGCAATGCCTTCACAATGCCATCTTCGCTATCATCAAAAGTGCCTGTGTTGTGGCTACGACGGACAAACAGATACAGAAAGCAATACGTGAAGGCCTGAACACCATAAGACTTCATGACTGTGAAGTGAGGAGCAGAAGACTGTGACATCAGCGGATGCAAGAAAAGGATAGTCAACATTCTGAAGAAGGCAGTCAGCATTCCGATTCAGAGTTTTTCCAAGCACATAGACATGACAGTGGCCTGCCCGTGTAGTCCAGTGGGCTAACCACTTGGGCGCCATGTGCAGTAGAGCGTGACGCGTGCAGTGTGCCGCGTCTGGAGTTCGATCCGAGCCGTGGCCTGGTAAGGAGCGTCTGCCTACGAAAAAGTAACTATCTGAAAATAATTCCTGTGCACATGATGATCAGGGAGATAATCCCGGGCACGCAACAGAGGGTTCGACGGTGTCCTCCATAAAATGTGACTGTAGCTGGCATCATGATTAGCAGCGTCAAGGTGCCAGTCGCGCCGATGTTGGCCGAAGTTGATAGATGTAGCTGGGACCGTTGACTGACGTTGAATAACAGGCGTCGGTCATTCGGGCCTAAGCTAGACAACAGGCCACGCCTAGAAGGGGTGTGATATTTAGCACATGACAAAGCTGCTCACGCCTACTCAGCCCTAGGTTACCCTTCAGTCACGCATACACTCGCACACATCATTAACCAAACTCCTGCCCTCCCTGGGTTAATGCAATGGGCCTGTTATAAAAAGGCCTCAGCGCATGGGTCCAGAGTAGGCTGGACCCCTGCCCGAAGTAACAGAACAGACACGACAGTGAAGATGGTTAGGACTGAAGCATATGAGTGACACCAAGACCAAGACCTTCCGTGGTTAAACTGCACTGATTTGCTTACCGGTAATTACCATTCTCCTAACTCATCCATATGTTTATACAGATGTAAGCCCCTTTTCAGGTATCCTGTGTACAACTGTATATGCACCAAATGTGTTATGTTATGCAAAAGCCGTTGTGGAAATGATGGACAATGTTAGTTTGGTTATATGGCCAGCTTAGGCGGTAATCACAGACAGTAGACTGTGTGTATGAAAGGTGAAGACAAGGCCCACCCAGTTAGTTGCATTTGCCTTCAAAGCTTTGAGAATATCTAATAGCACAGCAGCAAATGCAAACAAGTTGCCAACACTGCAGTTGTACTGTTACTTCTGGATTTTTAAAATGTTGTAATTTTAATGGTCGGAACGCTCAAGAGGGTCAGACTGTGTCATCATGCCAAATTTTGTGACGCCACTTACGTCATAATGATGTCGAGACAAACAGAAACCGGTTTTGTTACTGTGTTGACAGGGTCGGATATTTTCTCTGGAACTGAATCCCTTCCTTTATCAACAGAATTGGAAACGTTACCAGTATCTGCAGTCTGCATTGATGTGCCAGACTTCAATGCTGTTGAGTTGGAATTCTTAGGAGGAAATCTGTAGGCGCCACAAGCAGGACATAGCATAAGATCACCTTGCAACAATTTAACAGAACTGTCATTTCTCTTCTCCGGGCATGGAGCTTCGGGGCGACCACTGCAAACTGGCATTATAATCAATAATGCGGCTGACCACACCAACTCGTTCAAAAACCGACTACTGTAAAAAGTCTACAGACACCAACTTCACTTTCCAGTGGCGTACACGCACAGCAATATATCGTTATTCAAACCACGAGTATAAATCTATTTAAAATACTAGTTAAAATACAAATAAAATGCACAGTACAGTGATTTCCGCAGACCATAATGTTTACCATACATCCAATCTGTAACCTTTCTACTTCCAAATTTATATTCCACTATGCAACCTGTATGGCATGGTCTTTCTACCAATCCAGTGGATTACCAGTACGATTCTGCCCAGGTAAACCAATTCATCCACCTCTTTGTTCACGACAACAAACTCATCTTCTTTGATCCATTTTTCTTCGGTTCTTCCTCCTGTTCTCAGTCTTCTGCAGCCTGTGCAAATCACTTGAAAACTGAACTCCATATATATCCAGCTTCTGCTTAATACAAGCTTATATACCTCTACAGTGGTTCTTGACATTTATATACTAGTAGCTAATGTTTTCATTTATTGTGTTACGCAGATTAATCAGAAATTTTATAAGAAACGATGGCATCTTCGTCAATGAGTTCATTTATCTGGACTTTGTTTAAACCAGACCCTGGTGACGAAACATACCCACAGTGCTTACTTTGTAAGTCATGCATAAAACGGAAAAAGACAAATGACATTTTAGTACTTTGTTGATGAAGCATGTTGAAGCACATCACAAGGAAGACTTTGTGAAGCAGAAACAAGCAGCAGAAGCAGCCAAGCAGGAGAAGGATATGTAAAGCCTTCCCCCACCACTAAAGAAGCAAAAGTTGACTGCTATGTGGACTGCACATCTGAACCAGATGCAATTACCAGGAGCTCTCACCCCTCACAAAATTTGGGACACAAATGATCCAACCACACAGACCATCCAGTGAAAAGACATGGCTATGATTGCTCTTGACAACCAGCTTTTCACAGTAGTTGAAGATCAAGGCCTTGTTGATCTCATGTGGCCCACATGCAACCAAAGTACTGCCTTCCGTCTCGACGATATTTTTCTGAAACCATGCTGCCACAAGTGCATGAAGAATACAGAGCCAAAGCTTTCGACACGATTAGTAAGGCAGAATCGTTTTCGTTTACTTCTGACCATGGACCGCAGGAACATCCAATGAGTTATATGTGTCACTGTCCTTGCACTGGATTGATGAAAACTTTACTCGCCAAAGCTTGGTGCTTAGCACTTTCCTGAGTCACACACAGGCCAGAATATACGTCAAACATTGGAGGACGTTTGACAACTGGAAGATGGAGGAGAATCGTTGCCATTACTTGGTCACGGACAGTGCCACAAACATGTTACTAGGTAGCAGCAGCCTTGTTGGAATAGCATCCGTGCACTGTTTCATTCACCGTCTGCAGCTGGTGATCCACGACACAATCTTCAGCCAAAGAGTAGTGAAAGACATGCTAGCCAAGACAAGGCGAATGGTGACACACTTCAATCACACAGCACGGTCAACCACCTACACGCCAGATCCCGTCCATGGCACCTGCCCACATTGAGTCCAAAGGTAAATACAGTCCTGATCTGTGACTCGAATGGGAAGGCCTTTCAAGGACTCTCCATCCCCTCACACATCCAAATATGCTCCTTCCCAGGCCGTGGATTGGAGCACCTTACGGACCTACTCGCTGAAACGATGGGACATGGGACAACAGCATCACCATAGTTATATGTGTGGGAGTGAACGACCGCGACACTTACATATCGGACATACTGACAGGAAGGACATAAAACACACGGCAGATCAAACAGAACACCAACACAGCACCTCTTCATGTGGGTCCCAATATTCCCATCACTCACAGTAAAACAGACCACCACAATCAACATGCTTAACAACAATGCTAAAGAATTGTTTGGAGACCATTACATTCCGGATATCTCTGCAGATCATATTCACCTGCAAGGCGGTTCTTACAGCGGCATTCATTACAGCAAGACAACCGCCCAAAAAGTGCTGCAACACTTCATTGACTACATGTCAAAATAAATAACAAAACTCCATCTCCGCCCACTCAAAACTTCATATCAGACTTCATACTCAACTTATCTTCTTATAAACCCATACAATCAGATATATCCTTGCTCAACAACGGCCTTACTTTCACCCACACATATCATCAGGGCAAATTTTGGGGGATTTGTCCCTGCTGTCTCCCCCGTGATTTATGCCGATGATTGTTTATTACGAGTTTTAGCCGCATTGATCAATCAAATCAATGTAGTATAGCTATGTTTCTTTAATACAGGATCCGGTGAGTTGTGTTGCGGCACGACAAGACAGGTTAGGGTATATGACACTGTGTGTCGCCGCTTTCACAGCAGATGTGTTGCCATATGCATTGTATTACACTACGACGTGGCGTGACGGGCGGCAGCTCACGGCGCCATGCAGTGCCGCGACAAACAGTGACGCAGTGTGATGCACCGGAGTTGGTGAGAAAGAAGCGTAATTTTGTTAATTAGTGACTGCGTATTTGCATAGTATTTGTTTGTGGATTAAAACCATAAATGAGTGTCACTATTCTATGATACATGATACTATGATACTATCACAGAATATATAACATTCGATGAGCACGCCCATGTTTATTGAACTGAGCATTGCTACTGGATGATACGCCGATGACTTAAACTGAGGGATAGCAGCACATGTTATTGCATTGATTGTTGTGTGAAGGCATGTTCGCCGTACTTTATTAGGTAACTGATAGAATTCACGTAATGAAATCTGGTCGCAATAGGTGGCGACCAGATTTCCATGTTTCAGAGTAAAACAGCACTTCATTGTCAGCATGTTTAATGGCAGGCCACATGCCCCTCTTTATGCGCACTTACAAGTGTTCAATAGACTAAGTATAAACCTATTGTCACTGTAGTTACGTCAGTTACAGCAGGGTAAGTTGTAGGCCTCATGTTGCTGTAAAGAATATGGGTATAGGCTTATAAGCCACGTGCATTTTGTTTCATTGTTAACTGGTTTTATAGTGACAAACTACAATGTCAAATTTTGTATTATTTTAGAATGAATGACACCACTGGGTATGCAGCCAGCATATTTGGTGCGGTGCCTGTCCCAAGCCACAATAAAGTAGGAGGGTTGCGACAAGAAGGGCATCCGGCATAAAATGGGGGGATAATGGAGGCGGGTCAATGATTAGTCCGGATGGTCCACGGTCTACAGTTCACGCCAATACCTGGGCAGTCAATGTGTGGTGCGCGTGGGCCAGTCACAGGAATAGCTTGAATGAAACTCGACATTATTTGAATTTCCCAGTTCCGGTTGATTTCAGTGGAGTCACACCTCAGACACCAGACTACTGGCTGTTATTTTTCGTTATGGAAATTCACCGTGTGGACAGAAGACCGTACCCGCCGAATACGTTGTTTAATATTGTTGCTGGTATTCAATGACATCTTAGGAGTTTGGCAGACTTTGGCGATATTAGTTTCTTCAGCAAGGGTTCTGTGTTTTCTCGTTTAAGAAAAACTCCTGATTGTCATATGAGGAAACTCACTGTGGAAGGTATTGGTGTTGCTGTTAAAAGAGCTGATCCTGTTTCTGTGGGTGATGAAATTACATTCTGGGTAGTGGAGTATTAAACACACTGACGTCGAAAGGTTTAAGTTATACAGTGTTCTTCTATAACTGTAAAACTTTCTGTTTATGTGGAACTGTGGAACACAGGAATTGGACGCTTCTATGTTTGCTATCCACTCGTGTGATGATTGTTCATACATACTATTTAATTCCTGGAATAATTAGATCTTTAACATGGGCATCGACGTTTTTCTGCACGATGTATCAAGCAGTTTGATACTAGTGATGAAAACTGTGTGCTCAAAATTATTGCCAAATACTTGAGCATGATTTCTGCCAATGGACCTTTCTACTCCATGACGCCACCAAATTTGGTTGGGGTCGAACAAATAACAATGCAAATAACAAATAACAAATAACAACTGGCGCATTTACACATAGGGTGGTGCAGTGAGGTAGGAAAATATGACTACATGCCTTACTTATACACAGGGTGAGAGTAACGTAATTTCTTCATTCCATATCTATGCCAGCTGTTTTCGGTACCATGATGTGGGGCAAGCACTGAGAAATGTTTGTTATTTTGATATCATTTCTAAGAAGTTGGCGATCATGCCTGCGCATTGTTGTGCCTTTAACTGCACGAAACGAAATACAGTTACCTTCAGATAAATGACAGGAATAAAATTTTACCGATTTCCCAGAGATAATGTTATGCGAGCTCAGTGGGCAGTGGCTGAATGGCCAGTTAGCTTCTTTTAAGTTGCTTCTGGAGTCAGATGCAGAAATTTAGTCAACTAATTGTGGTGTCCTATCACATTTAACTCTTTCACTCCCAATCCCAACCGCGAGTTAACCCGCGGTTTTATATACCACCTTAGTCTCAAGAGTGGGTGAACCCGCCATTAGCATAAATGCTACGGACAAATCAGTTTACTTATCTACAGTCATGAATCTACTCTTATCTGCTGATATTGAAACCAGAAGTGAATGTTTTCTGAAGTAAACATCAAGTATGTGTGGCATAATTTTATTACGTCGTTGAAAGTTTGTGCTATGAATGTTAGAAGTTTTTATAGCACAGTGACTGGGTTATTGCAGTTCCACAGTTCACCCAAGTGTTTACAAAAAAACAGATTCTGGTTTTTGTGGGCAAACCTGCATCTTGCCACCAACAACAACTGTCTGCCATGAGATCACACAGATCATGACAAGCTATTCAAGGTTAGCCCTATGGTTGACAAACTGAATGATAATTTTGCTGAATGCTATGAACCTCACCAGCAGATTTCAGTTGATGAAAGTATGGTACGGTCAGCACATTGACTATGTGGCGATGTGCTGCTAAGTAATATCACCTTTTGTGATTTTTGCTGTTTTAGTTGTGTGATGCAGCCACTGTCGTCCTTACAAACCGTTTTAAACTGTGAAGTTTTTAAACAATAATTACAAATTTACACTGGAAAAGAACAGTCAGACAGCAGAACGTGGACTTGCACATCATGTCGTGTTGTGATCGACTTGATATTGCCAAGAATTCATCATACGAGCACCATCACGTGTATGCGCGGTAGTGCAATACGCAGTGTTAGAAGCCAATGGTAAAGTCAATGGGATAGGCGAAATTTCGAACCCCTCCCCCTCCCAAACCCTTGGACCAATTTGGATGCGGCTTCAAAT
>Ga0056108_1000315_pt1 | contig 16123 bp, 13 predicted proteins | sample WorMetG1BERMUDA1_FD_83875 | JGI IMG/M metagenome (GOLD analysis project Ga0056108, IMG submission 83875) | Marine gutless worms symbiont microbial communities from Max Planck institute for Marine Microbiology, Germany - Inanidrilus... ... | reverse complement strand
TTTTTCCGTACAAAATGTGGCTGTAGCAGGTAGTCATCACTATGATTCCCTGAGCCTAAAAATGCTATTGGTTTGCTTGTACCCCCCAGGGTAATGGTATTACACGGAAAATATAGACTAGAGTAACTCTAGAAAACGTCAGTGGTTAAAAAATGTGAACTGATGTGTAGATGCATTTGTGGAACTGGAAGTCCATCCATTGTGAATTGAATGGCTGTTGTGTGTTATTACATTTTGCCTAAGTCATAGGCGACGCGAAATTTATAATGGTCATGCACATCTGTCTGTCTGTCCCTCGCCGCATTCCCGCACTACTTCATGGACCCAGATGTTACTTGGGGGAGTGGTGGGAGGTGCCCTCTAGTTGTGGGGTTGTGCACTATTGGGCGGATTTGCAAGCGGTGTACGTGTTTCGTTGCTATGACAACATAATGCTGAACGCGAAATGTCAGCGAGTGCTTGTACTCGCTGTGTGATGGCTGGTTGACAGAGTAATCCGTACATTGACGATGAGGCAGAAGACGAGGACGACGGAAGTGAAGAGAGTGAGAAGGATGATGAGGTTGCCGATGATGAGCTGAGTGATGGTGACAACGTGGAGGATACGGAGGCTGACGACGACGATGCCGACTCACTTCACCTTCATCTTGATACGGAAGACGTCGAAGATACTCAGTGTATGTCTATCTTCCTGCTGTTTCAGTCTAACGTCAATGTCCCTTAAGTCACTTGCTCAGCGCAGCCGGCATCCGTGCTTATAGCGTGGAGCTGCTGGAACCCTTCGGCGTGATACTCCTTAATGGAGGTTGGCCGATTACCAAGACAAGACAAGACCACCACCAAGTGTATACGTTTTGACGGCGGTTTTCCAGGCGGCTGTTGTTGCTGCTGTTATCACGACTGGTCTGTGAAACTGCTGTAGACTCGGCTCCGTCGTCCAGCGATGCTGTCCGCGGTGCAGGTCGGCTGGTGAAGTCGACAGCGTTTGAGTTGTTTGATGAAGATGCCAACACAGAGTCACCGACCGTCTCACAAAAGAGCAACCACGAAAACATCGGTGTGTTAAATTTCCACTCGGCTTCGTTTATAAACTGCACGGGTTTCTTTAATGGACAGACAAGATTCAGTCAGTTAGATTTGAGGGCTGATCAGGATTCTTATCCAGGAATTTTTGTCATTGCTACATGTTACTAACCTGTGGCTCAGTTTACATTCACGTGATATTGTCACTATATGTGCTGCTTATAGTAACTTTGCTCGGCAAAAGGGTAGTGCATAACAGTTGTTTGTTCATCAAATAAAATCAGATTTACTTTCGATGATGTAATTTTTTCTGTCCTGAAATTATAAGTAAAGTAAACAGAGCATTTGTCTACTGCTTTTACTGAGCCTGACTCACCACAAAGCACTCAGGTATGGCATGTGTTAACGACGGATCACACAGTTTTGCCTGCCACCCACGCGTGCATCCACAAGTGGAACGAGCCGTGCCTGCCTTTACTCCCCAGCCGCAGAATGTTACCGTACTTTGCCGGTACTCATTCCCAGTTCCACTGAGGATAGGAGGCTGAGTTGGCCTGGGTGGATGGTTACATATCGAGGTGATTTGCCCGTCTGAAGATGGTTACCCATCCAAGTACTAACTTGGCCCAACATAGAGTAACTTTGTCGATACACCCACTGCCATTACTGCTACTGTTTTTCTTTTGATAGAACCCATTAAGTGAAGTTTTGTGTGCAGTGACGTTTATGAAACTGTTAAGACATGTTATTCACTGTTTGATAGACAGACATCATTCACCTGCATTGTTGTTCCCACTCAGGTGAGCATCATACATTGGCAAATTTTGGTTATCTGCGTCTTTTCTTGTATCTGGTTAGCTGGTTTCCTCCTTTGTCCTGAGGGTGCTTGGTACGAGATTTTTATGTGCCATGCTGGATAACTTTCCTGACAACATGGAAATCAGTTGCCAAATCTAGTAACTCACTCCTGAAGGAAGTGACATTATTACTTTTTCTCTTTTTCTTTTTGGTTCTCTAGTAGGTACAGTTGGAGAACAGCTGATGCCACTGCCACCCCCATTATCTCTTGCTCCAGTAAAATCCAGAATGGTTTACGTTTCCGGTGCCGGCTTACCCAGGTTGTCCTGGAAAAAGGCCGTTAAACTGATGTAGTAGTAGTAGTAGTAGTGGTAATAAGTACAAGTGTTGGAGAGTTGATTGTAAAGGGAGCAATGCCTTTTCCCTGGGAGTCATGATGGACAAGAAAGGATGAAGCCAGTGAGTGATTTTTTATCTGCATGACGGTTGCTAGCACGGGTATTAGCTGATGTCGTGTGTCTGTCTGTCTGTCCATCTGCCACAAGTTGGTGTTCTGCTGAAACGGCTAGACGTAGGATCACGCAAACAACACCACACGATAGCCCCGGGACTCTAGTTTTCTGATGCCGAAAATCTCCGCAAAACTCAGACTGGGTCACCCCCAATGGAAGCACCAAATGCCGGTGGGGTAGGTTAAATGTGGGTGCGGTAGCTGCCGATTGGCGACTTTCGACACGAAGCGTTGTCAACTTAACTCCGTCGCAAGTTTATCACACTAAGCGTTCAACTTTATTATTTGCAGCATGTTAACCGTGATGTAGCACGTCGCACGGGTTTGTCAGCAACAGCTGATTTGTGTCCATTATTGAGGTCAATGCTTTGAATTCCCTGCAGAGCTTTGACACTGTTGTTAGGGCGTCCGGTCTGTGAAAGACTACTACTTATTTTCAGACGTTCTGTTCCAGAACAGGTAAGGAAAGATCATCGACAGGGAACTGGCTAATGCAGGTTCTGGCTCACCTGGAAAGTGGCTGTTAAAATGAAGATGTGATGGTGTTGGTAGTTGATCTCTTAATGCCAACACCGGTGTATGTGGACAGGAAACTAAAGAAACCCATTGAGTATCTCGATGTAGACTAAAACTAATTAAGTGCATGAGGATAGGAGGGGAGTAGCACTTGGACATGAGACCATTAACCTTTTTGGTGCCGGCTTACCCAGGTTGTGTGGTAAAGTTGTCGGCTATTGTTGCGTGTTTATTTGTGACAGAGCTGACTGAGCGTCCGTTTGAGCTGCTTGGTAGTCAGTCAGAACGTGATCGTGACATGCAGGTCGACTCACAAGACACGGCCGAGTCACAGGATACAGCCGACTCACAGTCCAAGTCAGGTCTGGTCACTTATGTCATGTGGTTTGACAGCACTGATGAGCATACATGTTTTTTTTTGTGAGTGAGTGCCTGCTGTTCTAGCCATTTGGCAATGCAGCGTAAGTTAAGAACTGGAGGAAAGTTTCACTGCCCGCATGCCGTTGCTCACAGCAGTTAGCTCACTCAGATTAGGGAGAAGATGCTAGAGTTCTCCTCGCCGGTGTTGCCTGCACTGTCTCCATGCCATCTTCAGTGCTTTGAAGCTGTTGGTTGGGCAATGTGAAGCCATGCACCTCATGCAGTTATCCCTAGCAGTTCTCTTTTGGCCAACGCAGCCTAGCATGTAGTAACTCTGGGAGAGTGAAGAAGACTGGTTGAGTGAAAACTATGTGCATGTGCATTGTGTGTTAGTTAACTCTTTCTAGTGTGTTGGCACACTGTGTTGTATTTGTGTTGGAAAGTCTCCACTTTCCTGTGTTGCAAGTCCCGCTGACTCTCTGTGTTTGGACATGTCACTCGAATGAATGAGTTGGCTGATGCCCCAAATTCTGTTTGTGCAACCACTGGATAACTGGAGCAGACCCAGGGAGGCCACGCTCCACCTGGATTCGAAATGTTCGCAACGATCTGCCGTCATTTGGCATGGAGCTGCCAGAAGCCAGGGAGGCAGCTCAGAACTGACCTTACTGTCGGATGTGAAGGAAGCATAGCGCTGCGCACCTATAGTGGTGCACGCTCATATTGGATTGGTATGTTAAGCCTTTGAGGCTGAACCATGCACACTTCCAAGGTAGGTCTGTGTAGCCAGAGTCCGCATTACTGTGCGCATATTCCTGAAAGTATTGCTGATTTGTTTTCGGTTGGTGTTTGCAGTTAGGCCTCAAAGGGTTAAATGCGAGTTGGCCGACCCAGTTGTCTGTACATTTTGTGTCCTATCTGCCTGTGAATGACTGTCTGTCTGTGTGGGGTGATTACAGAGAATGCCAATGAGAGCATGCTGTCCATTGTCAAAGAAGTGAGTACAACGAGCGCTGACTCCAGTTTTGACATGATGAGTTCAGTGATACCGGGATATCAGCCACCAGGCCGCAGGCTGACCACGCCAGTCTCTCCCGGTTGCAAGACGCCCGAGCTCTTCACTCCATCCAGCAAGTCTCTACTGCTGATGAATGCCGCTGCGGTAATTCTCCGTTCTTGATTGCATGGTTGCAACTACAACAGTTGGTTTACGACCATTATACAGGCCAGCCTAGGTTAGCCGGCAACCCAAGTTGAGATCTGTAGGATTTTGTTGGAGCAGTTTTACTGTTGAGATGCCCTTCATGATGGAATCCGTCGCATTGAGATAGGGGAGAAGACATTAGAGTTCTTAGTGATGTTACCTATGCTGTCTTCATACCGTTTTTGAATGCATCATTTCATTGTCATAATAATTATAATAGCGTTCGTACTTTTTCCATGTTCCGTTTGGTGCTTTTATATCATTGGTTACCCGTGTGGGTCCTGTGGCTGTGAGTAAGTGGGTAAATGTCTAAGTAGGTAAGTAAGTAAGTAAGTGACAGATTTATGAAGCACTGAAACCACAATAGGCTTTCTCTATTTACAGGCCGGATGTTGTAAGAGGCGACTAAACCTGGCTTTAGTTTTTTTTGTTTATTTTGTGTTGTAGTACATTTCTTTTGGTTGGTGAATGTGTGCTTTTGTTGTGTTAGGTTTAGTTTTTCCATACCAAGCCAAGAGATTGGCTTGGGGAACGTCTCTGAAATGACCTATTTTGTTTTGAGTGTGACATAAAATTACAACTCAATCAACACCATTGTTTGGGTGACGGGAAAGGCATCCAACCTGTAAAAAACTGTGCTGCTTATCTCCAAAGGTTTTGTTTCAGTCCAAGTGAAAAAATAACACTGTGGGGAATTGCTCACCTAGGTTCACCTGCAAAATGGCTGTCAAAGTGGTCACATATTTCTGTCCTGTCATAAGGTAGCAATGGTGGCTTCGATACGTCAGGCCTGGTTAGTACTGGAACGGAGACGGTGCAGGTAACACCGTTGAGGAGAACTCTAGCGTCTTCTCCCTAATCCATCTGCGCTAGTTGCCTTCAGTGCTTTGACACCGTTGGTTGGGCAGCAGGAAGAGCATCCGGCCCATAAAAATATGGGGGATGGTGAAGGTGGGCACTGGTTTGTCCGGATGGAGTGGCGCCCAGCCGGATGGTCCGTGTGTCTGCCTCTGTTAATCTCCCCTTGCAGCATAAAGTCCAGAAGTTCTCTTCTGGCACCGGCTCACCCGGGTAGTCCCGGAAAAAGGGCCGTAAAATGGTTGTGTGGTGGTGGTGGTGGTTAGTACTGATAAGGGTGATTGTTTGGTATACCGTCTTTGTATGGAACCAGCCACTCAGGATAACTCAGCCTCCTACCATCAGTGGGACAGGAAATGCCTCTCGGCCATGGGGCAGTGCTCTGTGGCTGGGAAGGTAACCATAGGTCTGGCATCTCACTGGCAATACGTCATACACTTCGTGGGCTGAATGGCCCAGGAAGGCCATTGAAGGAAGGGAGATGAGCATCCCGGCTACATTGTGTAAGGAGTATCATACCCTCTTTGTTTTTTACACAACATTGCAGAGGTGGTGAGAAACACTTGGTGGACCCAATCCTTTCTTCGTACATTTGTGTTGTCTTTCTGGTTTTATGTCCTGGAAAAAGGCCGTTAAATGGATCTAGTAGTAGTAGTAGTTCTGGTTATTAGTGATTCTTGATCATAAACTTCACAGTATTATCGTGATGTTCGGCAGAAGAATGATGGCAGTGACATTGATCTTGTTGATCCACTCGGTGCTGGTTTGACTGCCGCCGACGCTTCAGTCCGACGTTTCACTTCATCTCCGCCGACGAACGACAGTTTTCAGTTTGTGCTGGAGAACGCGACGGAGACTCAGTCCCATACATCTGACGGCGGCTCAGATTGGTGAGCTGTTTTTAAACTTTTTCTTCATTAAGGCAACCGACTTAGCTGGGCAACTGAGATTTTCCTCTTCTCTGCCCCTCCGTCATAAGGCAGCAGTGGTGACTTCAATGCGTCGAGCCCGGTTAGTACTGAGAAGGGTGACCGATGTGGCCTGTTGGTGTAATGGTTAGGATGTTGGACTCTTGACTCAAAGGGTCGTGGTTCAACTCCCGGCCTTTCCACTTCAGGTAACAACCTTAGGCAAGTTGTTCACACACATGTACCTCTGACACCAAGCAGTATAAATTGGTAACAGTCAAAGGGCAACGATGTCCTGTGGCTGGGAAGATAATCATAGATCTGGCGTTGCACTGGCCATACGTCACAGACTTTAGTGGTTTATCCACCTATGGGCTCAGTAGCTAACAAGAGGGAGATGAGCACCCCGCCTACACTTTTCTATGGAGTATGGCACTGTTTGCCTTTAGCTTACCTCCTCCCACCCCCGCGGCCTCTACCTGTCATTTCTTTGACACTGTTGAATGGATGACAGGAAGGGCATCCAACCGACAAAAAGCCCATTTAATCCACAGAGGTTCTGTTCTGGAACAAGTGGAGAAAGGGGACTGAGGCGGAACCGGTTAAACCACGTTCAGTTGGCAGTAGGCTGTTAAAATGGAGATGGTGGTGCCTGCATGACTGATAGTGAACAGCACGAGGAAGCAGTTTTTGCCAGAGTGCTCCAGAGAAGTCCCACATTGCAGGACTACCCAGACAGCACTTGACCAGTGGAGTTTTCAGAAATTGACAATTACATTGCAGTTGCTGCTGGAAAGGTAATGGCAGGTGTGATATTCGTGGCAGTGGCAGGCAATAAGAGGTGAATGATTTCTTGATGACCTATGCCATAGCTAAGCACTTAAGTTGATGAAAGATCTCATAACCTTCCTGCATCACTGACAAGATGTTGTTACTGATGTTCAAGGTCTCATCATTGTCAGCATCAGCCTACATGAGCAACCTGATCTGGACAGATGTTCCTGTTTGGCCACTGATGCCCTGCTACTGTCTTCTTCAAGAACACCAACTGAACTTGCTTGATGAGCTTTCTCATTGGCCCCCTCCCCTACAGTAGACATCATCTGCACTAGGATGATTGTATGGAGGTTCAGTAAAAAAATTATCTGAACTGTTCTGTGCTGTCTTATGTATGACAGTTGATCACAATGATATGCACATACACATGAGCAGTTCTTAAAGTTGAGTGTTGGTTTTAGGTTTAGGTTTAGTTTTTGTGTGCTTGTTTTCTTTTAGCACTTTGTGTTTCTCTGTTTTACCTTATTCCCCCGTTTCCTCAAATAGTCATTATCAGAGCAATGGTGATTGTCTGGAGTGTCAGAGGGAAAATTATCAGAACTAATCCGAGCTGTGTTGTGCACGACAGTTGTACACAATGACACACACACACACATATGAGCAGTTCTTAAAGATGAGTTTTAGTTTAGGTTTAGGTTTAGTTTTTGTGTGCTTGTTTTGGTTTAGCATTTTGTGTGTTTTTCTATTTTAGTTTAGACAGTTTTGTTCTTATGTTGTTTTTGTTTGTTGTGTTAGGTTTAGTTTCTTCAGCACTATGCCAAGAGATTGGCTGGGAAGAACGTCTCGCCGAAATGACCTATTTTGTGTCGAGTGGGATGTAAAACCTTAACTCCATCTTCAATCTCATTGATGCACCCAGAACTCCCTACCCTCTAAAATTAGATCTTATCGAACTTGACATACCTTTAAACAACATTTCAAAACCCATTTGTTCAGACAGTCTTATCTCAAGCCACCAGCACCTCCGTATCCTCGGACTCTGAGGCACATACAAATGCTATGATCTGTGATGTTTGAAGGCGGAGCAGGAACCCGTTGTATCAGCGAAGAGTTCAGGTGAGCCGCAACCATGACGACATGACGGATTCCCGCGACAACGTCGACGAATTGCTCGGACTTTGTTCGGGAACCTTTTCATCAGTGTCCACCGGTAAAACTGTGTCTAATTGAGTTTGTGGTTAAAGGTACAAGTTGCTGCCTCAGCCATGTCACATACTGGAGCAATCCTTCACTTGCAATATAACTGGGTATGCATGATCCCCATTACAGTTGCACGGTAGTGCGAGAGTGTTGTAAGGGCGACGATCAAAGTCAACGGAGAAAGGCAAACTTTGACGCCCCACCACCCCTAAACCCCTTAACCGATCTTCACCAAAATTTGCATAGGCAATTACGTCGGTGATATCTACCACCCTGCAAAATTGTATTTGAATTGGATAAGGGGTTTCGCTTCGGCACATGGCGACTTCGCATACCATTGTTTACTGGGCTGTTTTTGGGGGGGTTCTATCACCTACAGCCAGGACACCACCACGGACATGGACGCAAGGTATGTCAAAAGACATGGTTCCGCACAAGGATGTGCCTTTGAAGGGTCGCAAAACCAAAATTTAACATTTACACCCGCTTTTCCCCAAAAACTGCCATTTCGGGCCCCGATTTCGACGGTACTTTGAAATTTTTTGGCCGAAAAAACAGCTTTAACATTAGGACTAATGGCAGGACTAAGAGTAAACAGCCCTTAAATGTCATCGTATGACCATAAAAGTTGTATAGTGAATAGGCTAATCGGGGTCAGGGATTTCAAATGTGTGGGAAAAATTTGCCCCCCTGTGCATAGGTCACGTGATATGGTGCATGCACAGTGGCTGCAAATGCATTGTCAATGGTATCTTATGAATATGTCAGAACTCATAACTCAAGAACGGATAGCCATAGGATCAGCAAACTTGGTGGAGGGGTTGCCTAGTGTTGAGCCGAATATACATCGGCTTAGTGTGCATTCAGGCAGTTAATAAAGATCTGAAAAATCTGCTTAAGTGACAAAGGCACAGTGACTTTTTACTTCACATTCAGGAGGGGTGCAAAGTATTGTGAACAGTGTGTCTGTATGTCTGTGGGCCTCTTCAAACATCACAAATTTTTCTGTGCATGTTACTCGAGGGCATGGCTTGGTTCTTCTCTGATGACAGTGCAATACGTTACGCACTTCTGGTTTGTGAATGACATTGTGTTTTCACATAATGAGACAAATACAGATACAAGCCTGGAGTTTGTGATGTGCCAAATGACATGCCAGATGGCGCCAGTAAATTGTGCACATGTTGGCGGAATCTGCTCTCACTGATTACTGTATTCTGTAGAGATGCACAATGGCCGATTGTTAGGCGCCGATAAATGATTAATACAAAAAGCTACAAAAACCTGACGTTCTTACCTTTGAGATAGAAAAAAGTTGCTGATTTCTGCATTATGAATTACAGTAAAACCTGCTCAAACAAAGTTACAAAATGGTGAAATGCACCCACTTTTCCAGAAATGACAATTGGCTGATACTGTCGTTATAATCGGCTGATTCCGGTTATCGGCAAAACGGCCGATTATCGGTACATATGTAGTATTCTGTATTGAGAAGAAAGCGTAACTAGGTGGACAGAAGTGAAACTAATACTGCATACGCATGCAGGTTGTGCTAGAATAACCACCAGACCACAACAACTGTTTTACGGCCCTTTTTCCGGGACCACCCGGGTGAGCCACTGCCCAAAAAGAACTTCTGGACTATATGGTGCAAGGGAAGATTAACGGAGGCAGGCACACCGACCATCCGGATGGGTGCCACTTCATCCGGACTGACTAGTGCCCACCTCCACCATCCCCATTTTTTACAGGCCGGATGCCCTTCCTGCCACCCAGTTAACAGTGTCAAAGCACTGAAGGCAACTTCTGCTAGAATAAAAGCTGTTAAATTGGTTTCGTTGTTGTACAAGAAATATGTTGATATGTTGTGGTGTGTGTGATTTCAGAGAAGAAGGCAGTGAAATCGCTGTTTGCATCCGACTCCCAGAACTCAGACAATGCCGATGAGCTGTTGGGCCTGTGTTCTGGCCAGTTCAGTGGAGGTGGCGCCCCCTGGAGGGATCCGTCCGCAGCTGCTGACGTCCACCGCGGCCTTTTTACCCCAGACTCCACTAACAATGAATGTCTGCTGGACGTGCTCTCTGGTCAATTCACCAGTACACGGCATGATCATTATGCTTTCAGGTCAGCATGCTGGATATCTGTTTGCTGTCACTTGGCTCAGTGGCTGAATTTAAGCAGTAAGTCCCCCTTCCCCCTTTCATCAAATAGGCATCATCGTAGCAATGGTGATTGTCTGGAGGGTAAGAGGGAAAATTATCAGGTCCGTTCTATGCAGTATTGTGTGCAACAGTTACACACAGTGCAAGCCCGACAGTTGTTTGTTGGTTAGATTTAGTTTTTCTGGGGTTATATTGTGTGTTACAGTTTATCTGTGTTAGATTTAGTTTTTTAGTATTATTTTGTGTTATAGTTTATGTGTGTATGTGTGCCTTTGTTGTCTTAGATTTAGTTTCTTCAGTACTATGCCAAGAGATTGGCTAGGAAGAACATCTCCAAAATGACCTATTTTGTCTCCAGTGGGACATAAAACCTTACTCAGTCAAGCAGTTAAGCAGTGAGTTTTAGCTGATGGTGAACGGTCCATTTACTCGCTAGTAATTTTTGTCGTGCACAGCAGCCCCCAACTTTTCGGCCCATGTCTATTGTGGCCATCTCAGCAGCTGCTGAGCTCTTGATCATGAAGAACTGGAGAAAGAAATCGGGTTTACCTGGACAACTGCCACTAACGTGGACGTGATGGCGGTGGTGTTGGTGAGCCGACGGTGCATGTGTTTGCTGCTGCAGTAGTCATTCAAGTCCGGTGAAGAAACTGTCCAAGAAGCGGAAGATGGTGATTGACGACGACGACGACGCTGACGCGGACGACGAGGCGGAACAAGGACATAAAGCTGATGATTCGTTTGATATTGCATCACTCCGAGATGACAGTGATGTATGTAACTGAGGTTCTTCTATTTTGATGTCATGTGAAATGTTGATTTGTATAGTATGTAGTTGACAAAGGCCATAATGCCCTTTTTTATGCAGAGAAAAATGTTTTCAGTAAATGTCCCCCCTTCCCTCCAGTAGGCATCTGAGCTATGATGATTGTCTGGAGGATAAGAGAGAAAATTATCAGAACTGTTCTGTGCTGTGTTGTCAGTGATATGCACACACATATGAGCAGTTCTTACAGTTGAGTATTGGTTTAGGTTTAGGTTTGCCTTTGTTTAGATTTAGCATTTTGTGTGTTTTTGGTTTAGCTTACATTATTTTGTTCTTGTGTTGTTTGCTTTTGTTGTGTTAGATTTAGTTTTTCAGTACTGTGCCAAGAGATTGGCTAGGAAGAATGTCTCCGAAATGACCTATTTTATGTTGTGGGACGTAAAACCTTGTCAGTCAGTACATGACGAAATCCAGCCGTGCTGTGGGACAGGTCACGTAAATGCTTCGGCAGTGGTGAGTTCCACCGTATGGACTGGTAACATGTCGCATTGATTCAGTGGAGACTGGTACACGCTGAGCCGTCAGATGCTGAAGAGCAGTACTTTTCTGGTGTTTGTACTATGACACTGGGTTTGTACCTGGTGTGCTCTGGCACATCAATCCAGTTAAGCAGCATTACGGTGTCTTTAGCTGCGCATGTCATGGTTATCATCTTTTACCCTCCCTGGAGGTATAGAGGCAATGCAGGTAACAGCGTTCAGGAGAATTCTAGCATCTTCTCTTTAACCCAGTGCTCCCTCTTCCCTCAAATAGACATCATCCGAGCAGTGGTGATTGTCTAGAGGGTAAGAGGGAAAACTATCAGGTCTGTTCTGTGCAATATTGTGTACAACAACTGTGCATAGTGCAATGCACACACATGAACAGACCTAACAGTTCTCTGGATTGGGTTGTGTCTTACTGGGCCCAGCCCCATTACACTTCGCTTAGATTCATTTTTGTATATGTATTATGTGTATCACTGTATATTGCATGCATGTGTAGTATTGTAACATGGTGTGATGGACCTCGTGAGACTGAAGCCTATCCTTAGGACCACTACTTCCTTCAGTGCTTGGACACTGTCAGTTGGGTCATTTGAGCTGTAAAAACCCATTCCCGATATGACCTATAGTGTGTTTAGTGGGACGTTAAACCCTACTCAATCAATCAATCAGTCCCTAGCCCAATGTGCTAGTTGCCATTAGCAAGGGCATGTGGGCAGTTAAACTTTGCACCAACGAAATCCTCGAGTTCTTAACTAGGGGTACAGGCTAATGCAGGTAGTCCTGTATAATGGCTATAAAATGGCAGTAATTGTGGTATCATTGATTTGGAGTTTGCAAAGTGATTGGCTGTTGCACAGTATGCAACTAGGAACAGTATTTGGCCTATTATTCACATAATGACTGTTATCTGCACAGTGAGCTTACATTCAGATAATAGTGATACCACTGCCACCGTTTTATGACCATTATACAGGACATCCTGCATTAGACGGCACCCCCAGTTGTCGTGTATAATGGTGGTAAAACAGTAGTAGTAATTGATTATGCTTTGACACTGTTGGTTAGGCGTGAGGAGGAGCATCTGGACTGTAAAATATGAGTGATGAGGTTCTTATGTGGTTATATGTCTGGAGCGAGGTGCCACCCAATCGTCTCTGGCTTCATTAAAGTCCAAATAGGTTTAAACTTTCTGGTGCTGGCTTACCCAGGTTGTTTTCAAAAAGAGGCCATTAAACGGGTGACTGTAGTTGTTAGGGTTTTTTTACTGAACATGTCGTGATGGAGTTACAGGCTTAGTGTGCTTGCTGTTGCTGCTGATGGTGCAGAGAGACGACCCGCTCAGTGACATGGACGCGGACGATGATGACGACGAAGAGTCAAAACCTCAGAAGTTTCACGGGTTTACAGAAGGTCCAGTGCGTGGGTAAGTCGGTGGAATAACGTTGCTTATTTGTTACCATTTATTTTACTGCTATATTGCAGCACTGACAATTGATAGGATTGCAGTCTTTTAGTTCACATGTTGTACAGTCAAACCTTCCTAACCGCTTAAATGGATAACCGACTTGAGTGGATGTCATTTATCTGTTCCCTTTTAGACATTGTTAAAGTACACTTTAGTGAATATCGCTTATGTACACATTTTGCACAAATCCTCATTAGTGAATAGATTTTTTAGTGCCGCATACTATCAGTTGTCAGATTTACTCCACGTGACTGGATGCCGTGACTAATGAATGACGAGTGTTAGATGTGGCGGCACACGTATCCGTAGCATAGCCGACTGTATGATGCTTCTGGACACAGCTGTATGGTCACGGCCTTCGTGATAGATAACAACTACATACAGCTGTAAATGCTGCAGCTTCCTTGGCCTGACTGAGGTGTCGATAGGATGACCAGTAATCTTCGCCAGTGAATCATCGCCTACAGATTACGTGCCAGTGTTTTTTTAGTCAGGTGTTTTATTTTAGTTTTAGTTTTCGTCTAGTCGACTGAAAGTCCTGAAATTTAGTTTTAGTTTTAGTCACTGTTGCCAATTTTAGTATTAGTTTTAGTCTAGTCGACTAAAATTCCTGAGTTTTAGTTTTAGTCGCAATTTCCATCAGTTTTAGTCCGAATTTTAGTCTAATCAGAATGATAATTAAGCCTAAATGTTATAACTATAATAAAATGCTGTTCACTACTTTGCATAGAATACTTCACAAACAGAAATGAAGTTGCGATGCTGATACTATTATGCTATACATCGGCGTTTAATGAAGTGATTTACGCCAACTTTTATGCTAAAATTCTTGATTGAAATTTTCGTCTCATCCACGAAAATAGTCAAATTTTAGTCGTCGTCTTCGTCAGTAAGTTGAATTTTAGTTTTCATTTCGTCGACGAACGTTTCATCGACGAAAACTGCTGAATTTTCGTCGTCGTCGTCGTCTTTTTGACGAAAATTAATATATTTTCGTCAACGAAAATTTTCGTTTTCGTCGTCGTCGACGAAAAAAACACTGTACTGTGCTGGATGGAGAGAAATGATGAGCCAGTCTGCACTCAGAGCCAGTGAGACTAGCTACTCATTTCTCTCCACCCAACACAGTCATCTCTAGCCGCTGACTAACCATTTGTGCACACATACATGCCATTTTTTTCACTTGAATCTCACTTAGCAAAGTTGCCCACTCTTGCTGATGGATGACTGGTGCAAAGATTTTGTGTGGTATAGTAATGTTCCTGCCATTGGATTCTCTGGCTGGAGCTCATCCTGGCTTGTCCACTGCTTGACGTGTGAGGCAGTGGACATTGGCTGTCTTAGTGTTGGGTATCTGACGCAAGTAAGCAATCATGGGACACCCTTCCAGCATCCAACAGTTCAAACACTGAAGAGAACTGAAGGCACTTCACTGACGTCATTGACAGTAATTCAATCACTAGCCTCATCCTTTCTTGATGATAGACATTGTGCTTCCCTTATGCCAACTCTTTACTCTGCCACACCAGTACCCACTTTTAACATGTGCAGATAGCTATAAAACCATGCTACGACAGGAAAGCAATTACTGTGGCATCTAAAGTTTACTGGCTACAGCTGCCTGTGTGGTTTTCTGTAGGCTGTAAAACGAATAATTTTTTTATCGTGTTAATCGCAGCGATTAATTTTTCTCATCGTGTATTAGTTCACACTATAATGAAGTATGGGGACTCTGTGCCGCGAGCGTTGCGAAAATGGGTGAACCAGTCGAGATGCAGTTTGGAATACTGAGTTGGGTGGGGATGTAGATGCTGTCACGTGAAGGGGCACTTTTGGTGGTGCATGGCCGATTGAAAAGCGTTGTAAAGCATAGGGTTGAGATGTATTTGGGACCTGCCACATAACACACATTGTAATTTTCTTCCATTGCTCTGCGATACGTTGCCACTTATGGACGAGCTCAACTGTCGTGCAATATTACGAACGTTCTTGATAGCGATAACGATGCAGTCAGATATGCTGCTGGACATGGTGTCTATTTCAGTCGGATGTTGTCGCTGATTGGTCGTAATGCTCTCTTCTGTTGCCTCAGATATGGTGTTCAGTTACAAAACATTGCAGCTATTAAGAAACTTGTTGTTCGTGGATATGTTCGGTATTCTCAGTCTCCTGACGTTATTCATACTGCACACTGTTTACTAGAGCTGCTATATGTTAAACACGGATACTCCTCTTTGAGTCTTTTCTCACGTGATGAGCTTGTGTGTGCTATTTCCTATTTGTCTACTGTATAGTTGTGTGTAGCTTTTTTATGTATTTTATGTACGATGTTAATAATAAATAAAATAAATAAATAGGATTTTGGGGGTTGGGTAAAAGGGTGAACTGTGTGAAAAAACAGGTGGACATGGTATGACGTGTTTTCACGCAAGGAGTTGCCTTTTGGGGTCGTGATGATTGCACGTGTGTTAAAGTAGTCACATTAACTTTTTTAGAATTGCGATTAATTCCTTGACCTGTCAATTTCACAGCCATAGTTTTCTAGTATAGCACCATGCTTTGATCACCATTTGGTTTGAAATGTCCTACACAGTGGTTTGACATCTATTTTCCAGCAACATTTTCATGGCACTCAGTGGCCGTCAATTACTTGCAAGCAGGTGGCCCCCCTTCCCTCAAATAGACATCATCGGAGCTGTGGTGATCGTCTGGAGGGTAAGGGGGAAAACTATCAGGTCTGACGCGGTTCCGCACAAGGATGTGCCTTTTCCGGTCACAAAACCAAAATTTAACATTTCAACCCCACATTTCCCTAAACCGCCATTTTCGGGCCCGATTTTGACGGTACTTAGAAATTTTCGTCCGAAAACATCTTTAACGTTGCATTGCACGTGTACTAAGTTAAGTTGTCTGGAGGGTAAGGGGGAAAACTATCAGGTCTGTTCTGTGCAATATTGTGTGCAACAATTGTGCACAGTGCGATGCACACACATATGAACAGACTAACAGTTCTCTGGATTGGGTTTT
>Ga0056108_1000313_pt1 | contig 16260 bp, 17 predicted proteins | sample WorMetG1BERMUDA1_FD_83875 | JGI IMG/M metagenome (GOLD analysis project Ga0056108, IMG submission 83875) | Marine gutless worms symbiont microbial communities from Max Planck institute for Marine Microbiology, Germany - Inanidrilus... ... | reverse complement strand
GTAACAGGACCCGCGACGAGGCAGGTGGCCCAGCCTCTCTTTCTTCCTGGTATCGACACACAACACCGGTACGCCGCGGGCTCGGGCTTGGCGGCGCAAGGTGGCGATCAACCGGAACTGCTGGTCAACTTGTTTCGGTAAGCGAATTTACGAATATTTCGCAAGGTACACGAAAAATGTGTTCGGACACCAAATGCGTTCCGAACGGCGCGAGGCGGTCACCGTAGTCGTGGAGGTGATGTGCAAACACATGGATTTAGCGACTATGCAGGTGGGAGTTCCCACCCCGAATGGATTCTACAACTACTCGTTCGAGAAAATCCGGGCGGAAACCGATTTAGGAATATCGCGTTTCCAACGCGCAATTAAGGATATAAAGAAGTGTACTGGCTTCGATGTGAACCAGTTGTACAAACAGGACGCGGACAGCTCCTACAAAGGGATGGCCGCTGTGAAGAAAATGTCCATGCACCTCTTTAAGGTGATTGGACTCGGCTCTCAGATGCGGCGAGAACAGCAGAAAGCGAAAGTGCGCATGCTAAAGAAAGAAAGGGAGAGGGTTGCGTTGCAAAGCAGAGACGCGAAATTGCGACGCGCCGACGCGGAATTCGGGCGCGCTAATTCTTTCCAGTCCGTGGCAGAGAAAATACAACACCTCCGCGAGGCATTAGGAAATCTCAATCGTCTCCACACCCACCATAGTCAAAGACGATTCCAACACACGCCACTTCTGGCCCCGTCTCGGCAGCCGGGTGCCCCAACTCGCCTCCTTGTCACCTTGAACGCCTAACTGCTGCAGTCCACGGCGCATTTTCGGCCTATCCCCCCCCAGATTTCCCGTTACACTTGTGGTACTCCTGTGGACAACTACGTACTCCGTTCACATTAAGTGCTACTCTCTAACTGGAATAAGTGTAAACTGATATTCAGTCTCCATTATCAGAACAAAACCTGTGGATAACACACCAACCTCCAAAGCCACTTATATCGGCTCGGAGAATCAAGTCTTCATGGTAGAATAGTGAATTCCTTAAGCGGGAGTGTAGGGTGATCGGGATGTGGGATCCCTGGAGACAGAGTGGTCCAGACACCTAGTCTTCCTATATCCCTATAGTCTCCGGCATCAACCCATGGCAAACTGCCTGCGCGCGCATCCCTGCGCTTGCACTGGATGAAGTGACGATGGAGTGGTAGGCCCAAGGGACGAATTGTAGCTTTCGGCTCTGTGGAGGCGTTGTGCAAGCCAAGTGTAGATGTCCGAAGCCAGGGCCGAATACGACAAACCGGCGAGGGCGCGTTCATCGAGGGGGACAGCGTGCTTTGTCGATAATGGTGCGGCGTCTTTTATCCCCCTGTGCGATTATTTATTGAAAAACCAGGCGCTTGAATTTCTCGAAGCGGAAGGGCATCGCGTTTTCGTACACACCGTCATTACCGGAGGCCCGGCCCTGCGGGATACCTTGTCCGGGCTGGATTCGATTGTTTCTCAATTCCCAACGGGCACGAAAATCGTCGTGTGGGCGAATCCATTCTTTGGCGCAACCGATTACGACGGGAAACCGTTCGAGGAACTCAAGGCGATCCAAAAGCACACGGGCAGCCTGTCCGGGATCGTTCACATTCCGAAACAGAACGAGCTTTTTGCTGAGGACATGCGCACCCTGCTGGAAAGGCACTTGACGTTCGAAGACGCCGCTGCCGACAAATCTCTCGGCCTCATGAACCGGCGCCGGCTCTCCATCATCCGAGACAATTTGTTCGGAGAAATCGATGAGTCGCTCAAAGAGCTGAGCCGTGCTGGATAAAGAGAAGATTATTCAGACCGTCGCGCAGAAGCATGGCATCCTCCTGGGCGATGACGATCCGATTCTAGCGTTCCTTTCGGTGCACGATGTGCTCCTGGATGACTATCTGGATCGGTTCGATCGCACCGATGCGAACCGTCGGGAACAAATCGAACACTTGCTGGATCGCTTTTCCGTTCAAACTAAGAAGGCGATAGAAACTGCTGTTGGAAGAGAGCGGGAGCGATTCCGTAATGACCTGCAAGCCCTCTTGGCTGCGGAAAGGAAGGCGCACCGGGGTCGGGGTGGCGATGCGGTTCCGATCCTCTTGTGGAGCATTATCGTGGTATCCGTTCTGCTTTCATCCGTGCTGGCCTTCTTTCTCTTCACGTGATTCGAAATGAACCATGCGTGCGCTAGGCAATGGCGAAGTCTCATTCTCTTTTTCGCGCTAGTTGGAAGCGCGCAATCCGGAGAAGGCTATGGCCCCTACCAGGCGAAGGTCCTGCGCGTCATCGATGGCGATACGGTGCAGATCGAAGCCGCTATCTGGCCCGGACTGAGCCAGCGGACCAAGCTGAGGCTCGCTGGCGTGAACACGCCGGAGAAGCGGGGACGGAAGATTTCAGACTGCGAGAAACGGGCTGGGCGCGCCGCCACTGCTTTTACGCGGCAGTTTTTGAAGAGCGCGGAAGCCGTGACGGTTTCCGGGATTCGTCATGGCAAATACGCTGGACGGATGCTGGGGAGCATTCACGTAGACGGAAAGAGCCTGGAGCGTGCGCTGCTCGATGCCGGGCATGCCCGGCCGTACCGTGGCGGCCGCCGCCAGCCCTGGTGCCAGAGCTCGCCTTGAGGATACCGCCTGAGAGGCCCCAAAACGCCCGGTAACGGCTTCCCCGTGCCGGACGTTCTGCCTTACTCTGACGCTGGAAACGCGCCAAGGGCGCCTAGAGCCCCCCAGAGCCTTGCCGGAGCTCCGGCCTAATGGCTGGCATGATTGCCTGCGTCCTGGCCGTGCTTGGGATCCTGTTCCTTGGAATCGTTTTTGTCCCACTGGCCGCAATCGCCGCTTCGATTGGATCGGTGCTGGCTGTAAAGAACCTGAATTGGGGCGGTATCGCGGTTGCTGTTTTGGCTTGGATAGTGACGGCGGTTGGGCTGGTTCTCTCGCCTGCTCTTTTGGCCTTGCTCGCTTGAACCATGCCTCCTTCCACTCCGTTGCAAACGCAGGGATGCGTGCGCAGGCAGGGATGCCGAAGGCTATAGGGACAGACAGGAAGATGGGATCTGGAAGCCACCGTTTTCAGGGCGGGACACGCCCGGCTCGCCTGTGAAGTGAGCGGTGCGGTAAGTCCGCCAGCAGCAGGAACCCACCGAAGCGACTCGTTCCAGCATTGAGCCGGAATGAGCGCTATAGGAATCCCCCGACGTTAGGCGGGGGAGGATGTTAAGGCTGAAGGCGACCGCTTGCTCAGTTCCGTGGATTCGTGCGTCCTGTCCACATTCGGCATCCTGCCTGCGCGACGTTACAACATGGCATGCAGTTCCAGATACCACTGAGACGCCCGGTCATGTCCTGGGTGCGTTTCATCGTACACCATTTGCATAAACGCATCGTCTTTCGTTCGCCGGTCGATCTCAAGTTGAGCTTGCTCCGGCAGCGAAGCAACTGGAATGCCCTGATTTTGGTCCCCGGTGAAAGTCCCTAATTGGGGCTGGCCTTCGCCAAGTCGGCTTCCGATCGCGGCCAGGAGTTTCATCGTGGAGGCCAGGTTCATCGAGCCTTCGAGGGCCGTTAGCGTATCGGCATCGAGGCCCAGCGCCTGAACCGCGCGTTTCCCACGGCTGATGAACGACGAGAAGTCCTGACCATATTCGGACTTCAACCGTTCAACATTATGGTCGTTCTCCTCTCGCAATTCAGTTGCCAATTTCTGCGCATACTCGGCATCGCTTTGAAGGACCGAGGCGAAAAGCGCCTGCGCAAGATCTTGCGGAACATCGTGTTCGGCGAAGACCGAGCGAGCGTCCTCCCGGAAGCCGCTCAAATGCCGGTCGGATGCGCGTTCTTTTGGGATCTGAAGATCGTATCCATCTGGCGTTTCCGGCGCGCCAAGCCGCCGATAGATCGCCCGCCGCTCGTCGCGCGTCATTCGGCCATCTTGCGGCAATCGCATAAAATCCCTGCCATCACCAACCCGTTCATTTAGCGTGTGAAAGCTCGCCAGCGCATCCTCAGCCGACGAAAATCCACGTTCCTTCAGAAAATCGCGCACCTTCGGATCACGATACGCACTGAACCAAGCCTCCTGGGCATCCGATGGCGCATGCAGCGCACCGGAAAGGGCTGGCGTCTTCGGTGTCCCGGCAACGGGAAGCCCAATGGGCACGTCTTGCCCAGTAGGTGTAGTGGGTTCAGATTCGGAACCGGCAGTTTCAAGCATGGAGCACCATCCCATTTTGACATCCTCCCCCGCCTAACGTCGGGGGATTCCTATAGCGCTCATTCCGGCTCAATGCTGGAACGAGTCGCTTCGGTGGGTTCCTGCTGCTGGCGGCCTTACTGCACCGCTCACTTCATAGGCGAACCGGGCGTTGTCCCGCCCTGAGAACATTGATCGCGCCGACCACATCGGCGTTTTCCCCGAATCCGCATTCTACGCACTTGAAGCGCACTTGTGTGCAGGGGTTGTCTGAGGACACGTGGCCGCAGCAGGGACAGGTGCGGCTCGTGTTCCGTGGCGGAACGGCAATGAGGTAACCGCCGCTCCACGCCAGCTTGTAATCCAGTTGGCGGCGGAACTCGAACCAGCCCTGATCGAGGATCGCCTTGTTCAGACCGGATTTAGCCCGGACATTTCTTCCCGGTTGTTCCTGACTGCCTGCCGAAGACTTGGACAGATTCCGCACCTGCAAGTCCTCAACACACACCATCGCGTGGTTTTTGCTGATCGTCGTTGTGGCCTTATGCAGGAAGTCGCGGCGGGCATTGCCGATACGGGAATGGATACCCTGGACACGGGCTTTCGCTTTCTTCCAGTTCTTACTGAACTTGGTTTTTCGGCTCATCGCCTGCTGTGCCTTACGCAGCGCATTATCGTGCCGCTTAAAGCCGTTGAGCGGCGTAAGGAACGTACCATCTGAGAACGTAGCGAAGCGGGCGATGCCCATATCGATGCCAACCGAGCCGTTGTTCGGTTGTCGCTGTAGCACCTCACGCTTGGTCAAAATGCTGATGAACCATTTTCCGGCGCGTTCCGATACTGTCGCCTGCCTTATCTCCCCCAGAACGGTGCGGTTGTTGCGGTAACGCAGCCAGCCAAGTTTCGGAAGGCGGATGCGGCTGTTGCCCTGATCGAGCTTGATCTGCTTCGGATTCGGGTAGCGGAAGCTATCGCCTCGCCACTTCTTCTTGACGCGGGGGAAGTTGGCCCGCTTGGCGAAGAAATTAGCATAGGCCTGTTCCAAGATCCTTGAGGGACTGCTGTAACGGGTGTGCCGGCTCGTCCTTGAGCCATAGGGGTCTCCGTGCCATTGCGCCACGCAGTAAAGCAGCTTGGTCAAGCGTACGTTGAGATCCAGGCGGAAAGCGCGGAGCGGGACTGCAAGGCCGCCGGCTCAATCGCGATCTTCTTGCGTTCGGAAATCGACCGCGCGAAGGTGAGTTGCTTTACCGACGGCTCGTCCGGCAATTTCGTCTTGTTCCGGTCGATCCATTGCGACAACAAGTTCCTGTCCGCCAACGTTTCCTTCGGAATCTCACAACCGATAGCGCTGGCGATCTTGTGCGCGAAGGAGTGCGCCGCCGGAGAGGGCGGTTCACCTGCCATTTTCGCGTTCACGCCGAGCGGTTCTCCGCGTTCGCTGCGCGACCGCAACGTCCATTGAAAGCGGCCGCGCGATCGACCAGGGTCGATACGACCGGGCCGGTTTCGTTTTCCGTGGCAAGAATCCCGTCGAGCGCCAACTCCATTTCCGCCGTCGCCGCCGGGTCGAGAACCGCTGGCGCCTCGCGGCGCAGCAGCGCGTAAACAGCCATCGCCAGCTCGGACGCCTTGAGTTTTCCGTTCTCGACCGCGAAGAGGTGCTGCCGCTTCAAGCCATCGATGATGGTGTCGCGCGTCGCGGGCGTTCCGATGCCTTTCGCCTCCTTCAGGCGCGCAGACTGGTCCGGGTTTCGGCGAACCGCATGGATCGACCGGAATAAAACGAACGTGCCGGACGAGCCATCGGCAAAGCAAGCCGCCTTCGCGCGGTCGATTTCCGAACGCAAGAAGATCGCGATCGAGCCGGCGGCCTTGCGGTCCCGCTCCGCGCTTTCCGCCTGGATCTCAACGCACGCTTGAGACCCAAGGCGGCCTCCTCTCTGCTCGAAACAGGATCCAGGAAGCGACGATGAAGGCTGATTCCAAAAACGTGTTGCGTCTTTACGCGCAGCGGTTCGTGTTCAGCGGCATCGTCCGTTTTCTTGTGGAAATGCTCTTGATCGTACTGTTATTGAGTAGCATTTTTTATACTTTCCTTCTCTATGCGTCTCCCGATCATTCGCTTCCGTTCCCCATAACACGGATACTTTTCTTGTGGTTTTCACTCTCGCTCGTTTGGCGGTCCGGTTATCTGTGGATCCAGAATGCCATTTGGCATGAATATGCAATTCTTGCGGTGAAAAAGAGCATTTTCACTGCGGCTCTTGCCGTCTTTGTCTTTATGGCGCCTTGAAATACCCCACAGGTCGATCAAGCAGGTGGAATGCGGCTTGTTCGCCGTGCGGATTCCACCTGCGAAAAGAAAAAACCCGCCGAAAGGCGGGTTCAATTCTATACTGGCAGTATTCGCAAACCAATGTGCAAGTCGCTTCCAATAGCCGTTGGAATAATACGGGCTTGCACTCACCCCCAAGCACCAAAAAATGGCAAGCGATTGAACACTTCAAGTTTCTTTAGAGGCTACCGGGCAGTTTATTGCCCTTGTTCCTCTACTGCAACTATCCGGTTTGGACGCCTGCCGTTCGGAGGCAAGCCATGTCCAATTCGGACCGAACCTTCACATCTCGTACTCTTCTCAACGCGGAAACCCTCGCCAATGCGCTCGGTGGCCGGAAAACCGGCGACGGTTGGGTAGCCCGCTGCCCTGCTCACGAGGACCATCGTCCGAGCCTTTCAATCCAGGAGAGGCACGGGAAAGTCCTGGTCTACTGCTTTGCCGGTTTCCGCCAAGTTGACGTCCTCGATGCGTTGAGACAGCGCGGATTGTGGCCGGACAAGCCGCCGCTGGGCGGCGGCGATCATCCGCGTCCTGCCGTCCCTTTCCTGCTGCCGCCCAACCGCTTTCCTGGCCGTTCGGCCGAGGAGCTGCGGGTGGGATACAGTCCGGTATCGCCGAGCCATCCTTACCTCGCAAGAAAGCGCATCGGCACGCATGGCGCACGGGCTGTTCCGAACCAATCCACGCTGGCGATCCCTCTCACCAGCGGCGATCAGAGGGTACCGGTCCGCGCCTGATCGATCCGCGCCGTGTACTCCGTATGCAGTGCAAGTGCCTTCGCCGCTTCCAGGTCGGCACCGCTCAGGTTGGCATTTCTCAGGTCTTTACCGCGCAGGTTAGCCTCGCCCTTAAGAACACTCGCATCAGCCGCCAAGTCGATCTCTTGAGCGTGGAGACCTTCGGGTTGAAGGAGCGGCAGAAACAACACAAAGGAAAAAACGAGCAAGCTACGATTAAAGATCGTCACGGTTAACTCCTTTTACGGGTGTTTAAGGTAGTAGAGGATTCCACTTCTCTTCTCGTTTCTGACGGAAAGATAAATCATTCAAGATTGGGATTCTCTTCTGTTATGTCAGCTTCCGTTTCCTGGAGTTTTTCAACCGTAGCCCTTTTGTCCCTGATGATTTCCGATATAGGCCTTATGGGGTTTCGGTCCGGCTTCCCCCCCCACTCCCATAGGGCCTCACGCCGCAGACTTCGGTACCCGTCGGTGTGTTTCTTTACGGGAATATGTTGGAGATAGGTGCCGACCTGCGGCGCAAAATGAAAAAATCGGCGGGGGATTTACCCCTCTATTCCCCCCTCTCACCGACCACCTGTTCCCCCCCCTTTTTTGCACAGGGATCGGACGAGGGGCAAACGAAAACGCCGTCCGCAGGGGGGAACAGTGGATGCGTGCGGCATCGAGGCCGCGTGTCGTCGCCGTGGTCGCGACCGACGACGGAGCGCTGCCGAGGAAGATAGTGCGCGCGACGCGGCGTGCCGCACCCATTTGCCCGAAGCGCGGTTCCCTGTTTTCAAGCTCGACGGTTTCTGCGCGCTCGCCGTCGATGTCCTTCTCGATCACGGCATCCCAACCCGCCGGAAGGTAATAGGTCAGCTCGTTGCGGCTGCTGCCGTCATGTAAAGGCAGGCTGCCAGGCAGGATCATCTGGTCCTGGTTATCGTCCTGCCACAGGCGATAGATGACCTTGGCCATGAGTTTCAGAACGCCACGGGTGCGCTGAAACCCTTCAATTGTGGTCCAGTCTTCGTACAGGCGGTCGAAGACCTCGGGATGGATAGGATACGCCTGTACCAGCCGCTCATAGTAACGCCGCTCTTGGGTTTCAGAGGGCAATCTCACGCCCTCTGCGACATAGGCATCGGCGAAGGCGCGGCAAACGGTCTCGCTGGCCTTGGGTTCGCGCACCGGTTCGAAAAGACGGTGGCGCACGATCTCGAAGGCTTCTTCCGTGGCAACCGGCTTCCAAAGGGCCTGCACACGCCCGAAGGTCTTCTCAAGCGCGCGGAGCGCAGCAACGCCACGCTGACTGCCCGCTTCGACCTCGGATGCAGGGAGCGATGCCAGCACAATCGCGCTCGGAACGAGTTTCGCGGCCTCGGTGAGGGCCTGTACAAAGGACAGATTGCTGTCGTAACTGCCGCCGCTGAGGGTCTGCCCTGCCGGGAATTGCCGGACATAGGCGACCAGCTCGTCGATCAGGATGACGCAAGGGGCATGGCGCTCCAGTAGATCACGGAGTACGTCCTTTCCCGGTGAGGTTCCGGTTGCATCGGCGTCGCTGACGAGGGCACAGGCTTCCTCGCCACCAAGCTGCCAGGCAAGTTCGCCCCACAGCGTCTTGATCGTCTGCTTGCCGTGTTTCCATGCTTGCCCAGGGGAATGCTCGGTGCCATCAAGCACAGCAACGCGCGCCTGGGGCACGTCTATCAGGTCCGCGCGGTCTACGAGCACAGGAACGCCCGCAAGGTAGGAAAGCGCACACTTGCGCGTGGCGAGGTGGTAAACCGCCAGCATGGCGTGGGTCTTGCCGCCGCCGAAGGCGGTTTGAAGCTGCACGACCGGCTCGCCGCCCTTGCTGACAAAACGCTGCGCCACCTGCGTCAGCAACAGGCTCATGCCTTCGGTGATGAAGGTGCGCTCGAAGAAGGCAACCGCGTCCCGATACTCGCGCGGTGCGCGCCCGGTGCGCACGGCAGTGATGTCGGCGGCGAACTCGGCTTGCTGGAAAGAGCCTTCCAGAACGTCCCGATGGGGAACCGCAATTTCTCTCCAAGGCTTCATGCTACTTCCTGCCCCTTACGCGAACAGCCCGGCCTGCTGGGGTACCTGAGCTTCTGCCGCTGCTGCCTCGATGGCGCTCCAACTCGTCACAATCTCATTGTAGGCCCGGGCATCCTCGGCCCATCCAGCCCGCTCGCACAGCGTATAGAGGCGATAGGCGAGCTGGCGGGTTGCCTCGGCATTGTCCAGATCGGCGGCAACGGTCAGACCCGCCACACGCTCACCTTCTGCCTTGAAGATGCGGATCAGTTGATGCAGGAGCTCCCAGACTGGCAGGCGCTCGTCTTTCTCAGGCTTCCAATCAACCGGGTACTCGGACCATTTGAGCAGACGCACGATGCCGCTGATTGCATAGAGCACACCGGACTCCTTTACCTCATCCACGCTCGTGCCCTTGGCGCGGGCAAGCGTATCGGCCTCGCCGAACCTGCCCGCCTTCCAGCCGTACTGCTCGAACCAGTGCAGACAGAACTGAGTGTCGTGGTCGAAGTCGTCCTCGGCCAAGAAGCGGTTGATGAGTTGCAGAGCCGTGCGCACGCTCATCGGCGTGCCGTCGGCTTCGAGGACGGCGGCGTATTTGGAAAAGACCGCCATGCCGGGACCGATGATCGCCTGCGAGAGGTCTACCGGCGCGACCGGCGAGTGTTCGTCTCCGGCGCCTCGCTTCATCTCGTCGAGGGCCTTGGGGAGCACCTGGTTCAGCTTGCGCAGGAAGGCGCGGCGGGAGGTCGTCTTGGCCGAAGCAGAACGCGTCCGGCAGACAAGAATAATACTGGAAGCCAGTGCGTTGGTTCCAGCCCCAATCATGCGGTTACCGAGCTCCGTGCGCATCGGCCAGGTTCCGGTGAGGGCAAAACCCGAGCGGATCACGGCGTCTAGAAAGGTCTCCCACCCCGTACTGATGGTTCCTGCCTCGGCTTTCGTTTCCGATTGTTTGAAGGCGTAGTAGATAGTGACAGGCAAGCACGGATGAGCCTGACCGGCGAGACGCTGCATCGCCTGGGTCATCCCGTCAAGGAAAAATGCTTCGGCCTTGTCCTTGCTACCGTGCCGGTAGGACGTCGCCACCAGCTCGTCCGCCTTCGGGACGGCAAGCGTTGCAAAAAGGTCTGGGAAAACTGGTTTCAGTACCCCTCTGAGCCAGACGTAAAAGAAGTCGGAGGGGTCTGCATAACCGATGTTATCGTAGTAAGGCGGATCGGTGGAGACAACCTTTCCGGCACTCATGCTCTGGTTCTGAGCATCGTTTTGTTGGGAAAACCCTTTGGAAATCGCTGGGACAGTGCCAACGGCTTTACACGTCCAATCAACCATTGCCATCCAGTTTCCTGTAGAAGCACTGAAAGGATTAGCCTCCGCGTAATCCCAGTTCATAGGGATGGCTTGACGAACAAAAGTATATCTCATTTTCTCGCCGGAACTGTGCCAGCTACATATTGATGACCAATAGTCGCTACACTTATCTACGATAAAGCTTAAATAAACCCCCACGGCCTCGGCATAAGCCAGTGCGCCTGTGCCACCTGCATCGAGCCCCGTCTCGTCATTGGGGAGTCCTGCGGTCACGGCATCCTGAAAAATCCTGTCCATCGCCTCCGTGACTAGATCGCTGAACGTTGTCAGCGCAACGAGTTGGCGGGGGGTGAAGAGGTCGCCGTACGTCGTCAAACCGTAATTTGGCGTCTTGAAATCACGCGGGTTATCTGGAAGTTTCGTTTCTGGCTTCCATTCCGGATGCGCTTTTTGGACGATGGCCTCATGCTCCGATGTTGGTGCAAGATAAATGCGTCCACGCTGACCCTCGGCAACGATTGCCATTAACCTCGCGCTCATACGTCCCGCTTTTCCTTCCGGTCTGATGTGGTTGTAATCGACTGGTACACCAGACATTAGACATCGAAACGCTGCACGTTTACCGGCAGTTGTTCCCGCCTTCGCCTCCGCCGGCGGTTTGTCGGTCTTCACGGTAAACCGGTAACTGTCACCCTCGGTCACCGGTTCCACATAGGCTTCCTTTCCCGCCTTGCTCGATAGCACAAAGGTCGAGGCAAGCGGCACCTCGACGTGCCGGAACGCCGGGTTAGGACTCTTGACCGTACGCGTCCAAATCCACGCGATTACGGGCAGCTTCTGCCCCACATACGGCTTGAGGTCAGGACGCTCCTGCGCCATCTCCGTCGTCACCTCGACCGGCGGATAGAGATGCCCAATGCGTTTTTGCGCCTCCTCGCGCATCCATGCTCCGTAATAACGAACGTCCTCTGCGAGCCCCCTTGCCCCGCGCCAATCCTGATCGACCAGCTCCTTCCGTTCTGTGCTTTCGGGTTGACTGGCGGCCTTCCGGAAAACTTCGGCGGGATTTCGATCATCGCCTTGTTGATGAGCACAGCAACCGGGTTCAGGCCGCTCGCATAAGCTTCGAGGCCCAGCCGCTGCGCTTCGAGCGGCAGAGCACCGCCACCGGCAAACGGATCGTGGAAAGCGGGGAGCTTGTCAGGATCGAAGAGTTCCATCGCCTGCGGATGATCCTGGTTGATCTCGCAGGTCTCGCACCAGGATTTTCGGATTTCCGCGCGGGCCTTTCCCAACATGGCCTCGTTGGTGGTGTTCTCCCACTGCACAAGGTTCTCGATCAGGGCAAACAGCCGCTTGCGGTTCGCCGCCCAACTGGCCTTGAGGTTGCTGGGGGGAAATTCTCCGGGATGCTCCAGTTCCCACTTCCACGAAGGATCGTTGACCATCTGCGCGAAAATCACCGCACGCGCCGCAGCTAAAGGACGCCGCGCCCACCACAGATGCAGGGTGCTCGGATGGCCGTGGCGGATGGATTTCTCGCGCGCCGCTGCTTTGTTGATCGCATCTAACGGCAATGCGACTTCGATCAGTTTCTTCGAGGAAATAACAGGATGTGCGGTCGTCATTGGGCCTCTGCTCGGACGAGCAAATCGCCCAGATTGAAGTTGATGGATGCGACGCCCCAGCCGGGCTCCCGCTCGAAAGGATTGCGGATGTAGTATGGGCCATCAAAGCTGTCGTCCTCGCCAACGAGTACTACCGCCAGGACAAACTTGTCACCCTGGTTAAAGGCATAGAGCATCTCGTTACGAGAGACCGTGATCGTGCTTGCGCCTTTGACCCGCCCTTTCACCTCGATATGCTGGGGCTCGGGCTGCTTGCCCTGGCTTTCAGGGGGATAGGCGGTGAGGTCCCAGCCGCATTGGTCGGCGGAGACATCGACGACGCGGCAACCGCGCGCCTCCTCGGCCCTACGCACGGCGTCCATCGCAATCCGCTCGATGCGCGCGCGCATGCGCGTCGGCAGCGATGGAATCGACCGGCTCCTCACCGCGCAGCCTGTTCATCAGGCCCGCCGGGACGATCAGCGCAGTGCCCAGCGTCACGGGCGTGCCGCTCACCACATGGCGCATGGACTGAAGCTCCTTCTTGCGGCTCTCCAAGCGGCTTTCGAGATCGGCAATCGTGCGCCTGACGTTCTGGAGATTGAGACGCACATCCTTGCCCGCTTCGCCGTCCTCCTTGAGTTTCCGCCAGCGGTCCTGCCAGAAGTCGATCTCCTTGTTCAGGCGCTCATTCACGGCGGCAAGGGTCTTCTCCACGTGCGCGATGAACCGGTGCGCAACTTCCTTGCAGTGATCGGGCACGAGGGTTTGCGCAGCCAAGGTAATCGCCCGTTTCTCCTGCCCCAAGGCAATCCAGGGATCGGCAAGCGTTTCTTCCAGCAATGGGCGCTCAGCCTTTGGAAGCGACTCCAAATCGAGATGCGGTGCCCATCCGGCAAACGTGGCCCGGCCATCCGATCCCATGCGCACGAATTGCAGCCGCTTGGAGAGCACCCGGGCATCGCCGGACTTGATCTCATGGGTCAGGAGGAAAAGAAGGGCGGGATCGAGGCCCGCGTCCGCCGGGTCGATCAGGATGGTTCCCCGGCGCAGCAGGTTCGTGTGCTGCTCCAGGAGCCTGTCGGTCATCGAGAGCATCAGTGGATGGCCGGGATGCATCAGCACGGCCCGCTCGATGCCCGGCTTTTCGAGAGGCTGGATGGCCTCGCGCTCGAAACAAATACGGCTGTAGCGCTTCAAGATCGGCTCGTGCTCGCGTCGGTTGCGCCCGGTGATACGGCGGTCGCGCTCGCGGATCGCCGCCGGAATATGGGTGATCTCGAAACGCCCGGCTTCGCGCGGATGGGCCGTACCGCCCAGGGCATTGAGCGCCCTGGTAAAGAAGGCCCGCACGAAGAACGGCTGCAAGCGGCGCGCTTCTGCCTTGTCCATCGCCTCCTTGGCGGCTAAAGAGCTGCTCCGGGCTCATCGTCTCCTGAACCAGTGCGCTGCGGTTCAGCAGGGATTCCAGGTGCTCATGATCGAGCGCCTGGTCGATCTTTTTGCTCAGGCGCGCGCGAATATCGGGGTGGTCCCCGTAGCGGATCGCATGTAGCAGGTCTTTAAGGCTCGTTTCCTCGAAGACTTCGCCCAGAATGTCGAAAACGCGGCCCTTGAGTGCACTACTCTCAGCTTCTAGCTTCTCCAGCAGGCGGTGATAAACATCGCCCTCGCGCGCTTCCTTGGCCACCAGGTTCCACAGATGGCACACCTCGGTTTGCCCGATGCGGTGAATGCGCCCGAAGCGCTGCTCCAGGCGATTCGGGTTCCAGGGCAGGTCGTAATTGACCATCAGGTTCGCGTTCTGGAGGTTCACACCCTCCCCGGCCGCGTCGGTCGCCACCAGCACGTGCACCTCGGGATCGGAGCGGAACCGAGCCTGGAGACAGCGGCGCTCGTCGCGGTGCGTCCCGCCGTGAATGCTGATGATGGCCTCCGCATTGCCAAGCACGCCCGCGATCTTGCCGCGTAGGTAGTTGAGCGTATCCCGGTGTTCGGAAAAGATGATGAGCTTGCGCTGCCGCCCGGAAGCAGCGCGCATCTCGGGACTGTTCTGGAGGATTTTCGACAGCTCGTCCCACTTGCGGTCCTGGTCCGATGCCACGACCGCCCTGGCCTGCTCCTCCAATCCTTGGAGGCGCACGATTTCGGCTTCGAGCTCCGCCACGGTCCTGGCGGCGGTGGCGTCGTCGATCAGGGTCTCTTCGAGACTCTCCTGCTCCTCGGCGGTGAGCTCATCGTCGTCCTCTGGGATGTCGGCAAGGGTCTCGGCGAGCGCCTTGTGGCCCTTGATCTCGAGCTTCTCATCGCGCAGGCGGTTTTCCATGCGTTCACGGCGGCGCTTGAGCGACTGGAAGATCGCCTCCGGGCTGGAGGCCAGGCGGCGTTGCAGGGTCGTAAGGGCAAAACCGACGGAGCCCTTGCGCGGCCCCTTGAGCTGGTCAGCCTTGCCCATTTCGGTCTTGATGTAATCGGTGACGGCTGCGTAGAGATCGGCCTCGAGCTGGGAAAGCTCATAGTTGACGGTATACGCCTTGCGCTCGGGGAACAGCGGCGTCCCGTCGAACTTCACTAGTTCTTCCTTGACCATGCGCCGCATCAGGTCCGAGGCATCGACCTTGTGCACACCGTCGCGGAACTTGCCGCAGAAACGGTCGGCATCGAGCAGCGAGAGAAACAGCTGGAAATCCTCTTCCTTGCCGTTGTGCGGCGTTGCCGTCATCAACAGCAGGTGGCGGACATGCGCACCGAGCTTCTCGGCCAAGCGAAACCGCCCGGTCTTCTTCAGCTTCGAGCCGGAATAATGAGCCGCGAGCTTATGGGCCTCGTCGAAGACGGCCAGGTCCCAGCCCGGCGCACAGAGTTTCTCCTGAAGCTCTTCTTTGCGTGAAAGCTGGTCGAGCCGCACGACCAGACGCGGGAAATCCTCGAAGGGGTTGCCGCTTGGTGAGGTCTGCTCCAGCGGCGCCGAGTAGATGTGAAACTCCAGCCCGAATTTCTCGTACAGCTCGTCGCGCCACTGCTCGACCAGGCTGCCGGGGGAAATGATCACGATGCGGTGAGAATCTGCGCGCATGATGAGCTCGCGGATATAAAGCCCGGCCATGACGGTCTTGCCCGCGCCTGGATCGTCCGCCAGAACGAAGCGCAGCGGCTGGCGCGGCAGCAGAGATTCATAAACGGCGGTGATCTGGTGGGGCAACGGATCGACGTTCGAGCTGTGCACTGCCATCATGGGGTCGAAGAGAAAGGCAAGGTCGATGCGCTTGGCCTCGCAGACAAGCTGGAAGTCCGCGCCGTCGCCGTCGAAGGCGAAGGGACGCTCAGCGGTGGCGATTTCGACCGAGGCCTCGTCGTCCCGTAAAAGCAGGCGTTCCTTGATCGCCCCCTCGGGGGTCCGGTAGATGAGTTGGAGGGACTCCCCTCCGTGAGGCACGGTCGCGACAACTGAGACAACCTGACTGGCCTCGATGCCGGATAAGCTTTGCCCTGACGTGATCGCTTCGAGTTTCATGGCCTATCGTTTCCTCAGCGTTCCCACATTTCGCGTTCGGCGCTCAGGCCGTGTCATCGCGATCCGCGAGCCCGGTGCAACCGCCGGGGAAGTAGCGGTAGAGGGTGGATTGATCGATCTCGATGCGGCTAGCGGGGCCTGCTTTTGGGTGGAAACGCAAGCGTAACCGACCAGCATGGCTGTCAGTCACCAAATGGGAAGCCGTGCCAATCGACTGCCATGGCGAACAGCTGCTGCTCTGGATACTCTTCGGGCGTGCTGACTTGTCTCCTAGAGGCTTCCGTGGCCTAAGGGAACGGGGGAACATCCTGTCCTTCCCGGAACACCGCAGCAATGCCATCACGACAGCCCAGGTTATCCAGGGGCTCATCGAGCTCGCCAAGGATATCCGGGCGCCCGTCAGAGGAGCGAAGAAGAAGGATTGTCCGAGGAGAAAATCGCCTTCTACGATGCCCTGGCAGAGAACGAGAGCGCGGTCCAAGTCATTGGGGATGAATAGCTTTGCAT
>Ga0056108_1000307_pt1 | contig 16395 bp, 8 predicted proteins | sample WorMetG1BERMUDA1_FD_83875 | JGI IMG/M metagenome (GOLD analysis project Ga0056108, IMG submission 83875) | Marine gutless worms symbiont microbial communities from Max Planck institute for Marine Microbiology, Germany - Inanidrilus... ... | reverse complement strand
TCGATACGTGCCTTAGTTGCAAAGATATAGCCCGACAAAGTTGTGCGATGGTGCCCAGATGGCGATTTTTGGCGACTTTTTTGCGTCCTGTGTTTTCAGCGAGTCGCATGCAGCAGGTTTCAGACCTGCATCTTAAATTTGCACTAAGGCCACATGTGTGGAAGTATGGCAGACATCCAATCTGTAGCAGCTGAGATTAGCCGAAGAAAAAAAGAAGAACAAGAACAAACCACAGCATGAAAATATAATGGTCTGCCCTATTCCATAGGGCGACCATAAAAAGAAAGCGAACAACGTGATACAATAACAGCAATAAAACAGTGTTGTATATATCATGCACACACAGAGTCAGCTTGAGCTAAAGCAAACTTTCTATGAAAACTCACACTTTCTCACAAAAATTTCACACAGAGATCAATAAGTTATTTCTGATGTGCAAATGGATCTCATAAAACACACATTTTATCCGTTAGCAGTTTCCACCTGTGTAAACTGCATAAGTATCTTCAAGAATATTCCTCTATAAAAAAACTGCCAATCTTTAATTGACTCATAGCCTTTGAAGCATAAATATTTATAAAAAGAAATAACTCCAGCAAATTGCGAGGTCTTCAGCCACAGCAGCTAGCATATAAACATAACGGTTACCGGTAAGTCAAAGCAGTGAGTTAAGACATCATAAGAACAGACTTTGTAAGCTCATCATCAGAACACTAGTTGCTCCACTGATGAGACTCAGTCACTTAAGGTGCGAAGCATTTTTCCCCACTAAAGAAGATGGAGTTACTCGGGGCTGCGGCAGGTCCTTGAAAAGAGAAGCTATGGGGATGATTGGAGCAGGCTGGATGTCCTTCCTGTCACCCAACCAACCATGTCAAGCATTGAAGACACTGACAAGTCACATCCCAGACATCGTCCTTTATTGACACAACAATGGACTCTTGAGGGAGGGCACAAACACCATTTACATCAACTCTGGGACGTCAGTAGCAAGGGTTTAACATTCCAGTATGGTACATAACAGTTAACTCACACATCAGACTTTCCAGTTGGCCGACTCCAATGGTAAGCAGAAAACTACCACCATTTTAAGGCCATTATACAGGACAATCTGTGTTAAGCCGTGGTTCCATGTCAAAATATAATTATTTTGAAGAATTTTAGGGTTGCATGGAACCACGTCTGAAATGAAATAAAATTATTTTAGCCAATAAAATAAATTTTATTTCATTTCAGATGTGGTTCCGTGCAACCCTAAAATTCTTTTAAATAATTTTATTTTAACATGGAACCACCGTTGTAGCCGACACCCCTAGTTAAGAACTGAAGGATTTTGTTGAAGCAGTTTTTATTGCCTACATGCCCTTGCTGATGGCAACTAGCGTATTTAGATTAGGGAGAAGATGCTAGAGTTCTCCTCAACGGTGTCACCTGCACCGTCTCCGTACCATCAATGGTAAGCAGAAAAATGAAGAGAAAATGAAAGTCGTTCTCTCTACAACAATATCTGCCACATCAGCCAAGGTAACAGCTCAGCTAATGCAGGTGTCATACACACCTGAACGACTTCTCTCTGATACTCCAGCGTCCGAATCTTTCGTCGCAGCATCAGTCGCTCTGTGTTAGCCGTGTCCTCGCGCTGGGTACGCAGCTGACTGTCTCGTCTGTCACGCACGAGTAAGTAAACAAGAGCCGAGTCAGCACAATTACACGAGAATGCCTCCGAAATGCTAGCAATAAAACGCCAACACCAACAAGGTCACATCTCAAGATTCCACTGGTAACAGTCTGGCCAACATGTGAACTGCACGAACTGTCAGGCAATGAGTTTCCTACAGTGGAACCAGTGCAGCCAACAAGACGACCACCATGTCATCAGTGACCGAAGTGCACGTGAATGTAACCAACACTCTCACGAATCAAAAATGGACCTGCTACATCCCCAAACAAGGCAATCGTAGATTACACTTCGCCCGTGCTATACACTCCCGTCAGCCTCTTCCCACCTATAGGAGATGCAGCCTATCGTCAGCATACTGGAGGAGGACCGAGCCACAGACATAGGCAACATGCACAAAAAATTTGGTAAAGATCGCACGTGTGGCTCTGGAGATATCCTCGCGGACAGACAGACATACAAACATACTCATCACAATACTTCGCAACCGCTCCTGCGAGCGAAGTAATACTTCCAACAAATCTGATGCTTGATCAACAACTTCCTAGAAAGAATCATCACAAATTGATAAGTACAAAGGAATGCAGCATGTGACTGTTCTAGCTTGCCACTTGTGTCCAACAGGATCTCTGAAATCTAGACAAAAAGATCCTTCAAATCCAGACAAAAACATGTATGTGGCTGTCAGAAAGTAAACAGACCACACCTGGCTTTTTTGATTTTCTCCTGCCAAATGGTAAACAGATCTGGGTTGAACTCCTTGACATCCTGCAGTCGACCGTGGAAATTCAGAGTTCCATTTTCCATTCCGTAAATCTGTCAACAAAACAACCACTTACGACTGTCGTGTGTGCACAAGTGGACTTTCAGCTCTCACTAGTGCTGCTGCCGACATTTAAAACTCAGTACTGCTCAACAGTTTTACAAAGCAGCACTGCTGTTGCCAATACCCACGACAATGCATCAAAGCCAGCCCGGCCAGATCATTTAATCGATATCTGCCTTCCAACTATAATGGAGACCTACTGTGTCTTGAAGAAGTTCAAAGCGGCTAGACATGAAATGGCATCAGTTTGTTTCTTGTGTTGAAATGTGGCAGACAATGGTAATGGTGCTGGACATCCAGCATAAAGGGACCAACACTCCTTCCCTCAGGTAAGTCCCTCATCTACCACCGGACTCCTGAGGGGAAGGAGTCCTATCGTCAGCAGTCCAGTGGTGGATGAAGGTCAGTCAACTGGCTGAGGTCACTGCTTTCAGTTTCTTCAGTGCTTTAACATGGTTGTATGACAGTAAACGCATCAGGCTCGTAAAAAACCTGCACCACTTACCATCAAAGACTCTATTCCGCATTAAGTGAATAAAAAACTGGCTGACCTGGGATCACCTGGAAAATGGCCATTAAAAGGAAACACACACACACACACACACACACACATACACACACAATCGTTTTACAGCCCTTTTCTGGGACCACCCAGGTGAGCTAATGCCAGAAAAAGAAATTTCTTCTGGACTTTATGGTGCAAAGGGAGATACCAGAGGCAGACACACCGACAATCCGGCTGGGTGCCACTCTATCCGGACTAATCAGCGACCCATCTCCGTCATCCCCCCACTTTTACTACGGATGCCCTTCCTGCTGCAACCCTTAATTTATTCTGGCTTGGGACAGGCACCAAATATGCTGGCTTGCACACCCAGTGGCATCTTTCACTGTCTCGGCAAATCTCACAAATGGACGACAATGTTAATTATTTTAACAGCCAGCAGCTCCAATGGAAGACTGGAAGAGATCACATGGATGTCCTTGGGTTACATGCTTAGAGACATTCCAGATGTCCCACAATCTCACATGGACTGAAGCAGTCAGCACGGCTCATGACCAGCCACTCTTGAGGGTGGCGTACTTGGCCAGAGATGATGACGATTTGAGTTTGAGTTAAGGTTTAACGTCCCACTCAACACAAAATACGTAATTTCAGAGACGTTCTTGACAGCCAATCTGTTGACTTAGTACTGAAGAAACTAAACCTAACACAATAAACCAAATAATGCAAGCAAACACCATAACAACACAACAGTCAACTAAAACAGAAAAAAAACACAAAGTGCTAAACCTAAACAAAGACATACAAAAATTAAACCCAAACCAATATTTAACCGTAAGAACATGTGTGTGTATCATTGTGCACAACTGTCATACACAACACAGTACAGTTCTGATAATCTTCCCTCTTATCCTCCAGACAGTCACCATAGCTCAGATGCTGTACTGGAGGGGAGGAGACAAATGAAGACGGTGATGTTTCTATGAACACAGTAAGTAAGTAAAAGTCAAACAACATGACTCACGGCATGTGCAAATGGTAAAAAGTGCAGCTCGTGCGTCACGACGATGATCGTTCGTTTCCGCTTCATCAGGCAGAAGTGCAGAATGCCGTCTTCAAATATGTGTGCTCCAGTCGGCAAGTCCAGCGCCGAGAATGGATCGTCCTGCACAGTCCAACCGTACACTCTTTACTCTGTATGAAAATTCTGCAGTAGCAGTTGTGAGCAGCAAATTTGCATTATATTCATTGTTGCCGCCAAACAAAGAAAAAGATTCATTTAAGTTACGAAATCAATCTTCAGACCTGCTGAACTGCTCACAAACATCTCTTTATGATACAATATGATGAATGCGCAACACATGCTAAAGAGCTGATAGAGAACCAGCTTAGATTACTTTAATGAACCATAACAAAAAAATTAAATCGAAAAAGAACTTAAAATAACAAGTGGTCAAAGTAACTTGACAAAAAGGCCGCATAGCCGCCGCACAAGGACAGTTCAATTGTTTTGCCAGGTGGCACCAATGTGTTCTCCTATCTAATAAATGGTTCCTTGGACCCACTCGAGACCACATCCCAAACAGCATCTTAATTGGTTCAGCCGTTTTTGCACAAAAAGTCCATAGATTTTACAATGGACCACCCCTTTCCCCCCTCAAAATTGCCCCTTCGCATGGGGATCTGGACCCACATCTAATACATGGTTTCCTAAGCTTACCCAAGTCGGGCTTAGTCCATACCGAAATGGCATCTCGATCGCTTAAAGCGTTTTTGCAGGGCTCATGATCGTGACAGACCGACAGACCACGCTATTCTGTCTGTAACAATAGGCCACATCTATGTACCGAGTACTGCGATGCAGATTAAAAACTGATTACAGTAGCTGAAGAAATCTGGTCTGAACTATGAAGAAACTATGAAGAAAGCCCTTATGAAAATCTAAATGTTTCATCAAACACTTCATTCCTGATTGCCAGCCAACTGTGACATCTATGTTGCACATTAAAGCATTCAGTGAACATTATGCAAGCAGAAAGCAATAGTCACCAGGATGACAAGATCAGCTCTGGAGTAGAGTGCTCGTGCTATGCAGATTCGTATTTTTTGGCCCACACAAAGACTGATGCCCTGCACAGAGCAATGGCAAGCATTCAGTGACAACGTAAAGTTGAAAACAGATGCAGGTTTAACAGTAACTAGCTCTCAGACAGCCCAGGAGCCCAGTGAAAAATATGCAACAAAAAAGGTGCTACAAGGGGCCTGGGATCTCCCCTCAGAAAGTTCAAATTTTGCCGTGAAGTGGTTTATTTGAGACCATCTGGCCATCAGTGTCTTAAAAATCTGGGAGTCAAATGTACTCAGGGAGCAATTATCCCGGTGTCAGTAGATAGTCATCCACTTGGATAACAACACTGCCAAACAGCTGACAGCAGACTTCGTGAAACTTGACAATGAAAACACAACTGTGCCCACTTGCACAACAAACTTTCAACGACGTGTTCACAATGAAAACCTAACAACCTTGTCACCGAGCTCTGTACGATCCTTGTCAGGCAGAATGTCTACATCCGCGACGAGGGCGCACGCTCTCAGCACACGGCGGTAACTAGCAAACACAACACAACACCGAAGCACTGAAGACAGGCTACATCTACAGTCAGGATTACACAGCAGCCGATAGTGTATAAAAGAAGAATATTTCTAAAGATTTGTGGCACATTTTGATAATTAATATTCATTGGCTTCTCACATGCAACTTGAAACCTAACAGCACATAACTCCAGATGCAAATGATATATCCAATGCACAATATTTAGAAATGATTTTATACAAAAACACTTATAACTACAAATTTCCAAGTTTTTCTGAGTAAAAGAAAATTAAAGAAATAAACTGTTTCAAAAGCAATATGAGGTGCAACCTCAGACTGGCACACAGATCTTACCGTTTCTTTTCTAGAGGCTGGCCAAATAGAATGTTCTCCTGGAGCGAAGCATTCAATATCCACGGTGCACTTCCAACGTAGCAGACAGTCAGACCACTACGATGTCCACACACAACATCTACACAGCATCTTTATCATCATCAACGAATTTCACCTCACTCGTCTAGTTTCTGAACTTGTCCAATGTCCATGCCAGGCTGAGGTACACAACAGACATTTCACTGTTGCTGTGCCCCTTTCCATGGGGGGGAGGCGAGTCCCCATCTAACACAATGTCGCCTGGGCCAAGGTGTACCTCTGTACCAAGTGGTATCCTGATCCATCCAGCCATTATGCCGTTATTCACTTTTATTTAAAATAAATTATTGGAAAAATAGATGAACTATGCGTCAGGCTGAAAGGCAAATTACCAGATAACAGGAAGGTCCAGATACACAACATGTGCTGTATCCACCAAAGTACAACAAGACTGACCCTTCTCCCCCTGGCAGGTGTGCAAAGTATTCAATGAGAGTGTCTGTCTGCTTGTATATATCAAAAACCACACGTCCATACTTCACAAAATTTTCTGTACATTACCTCTGGCCATGCCTCGGTTCTCTGACAACAGTGCAATATGTTACGTACTTCCAGTTTTGTGGACAATGTCATGTGTATGCCCAAGTGGCGGGAGAATAGCGCAACAGCCTAGCATCATGTTTATTCCTCAGCGGCAGGGGTGTGGCGTGACAGCCTAGAAAGGCATGCCAGTTGTGTGGCTAGCTGCATGCCTGGTCGTGCGAGTGGGTGGCCTGGCTCACTGGCACACCAGGGGCAAAGTGCTATCCCTGACTGCCTTGTTCTTTGCAACTAAGTGGCAGACACAAATAATTACATAAAGATATTGGCCTCCAGTAATGCAAACAGGCTGCATCTCAGGAGCCGAGACAGGCTGGGTATTTGCCCGGTTTGGACTCAGCGCTTCAAGTTCTCTTCAGCGTTTAGACGCTGGTAACTGGGCATTAGGAAGAGCACCTGTTTGCCAATTACCCACAAAGGTACTGTTTTGACAGCCAAACCTGGATCACACTTGAAAAAGAATGCCAGTTAAACAAATAAAAAGTAATAAATGCACTTCACTTTCAATTAAACACCACAAAGTCATCTCTGTTACATGCACAGAACTGGCACATTAGAAACACGTTTAGCTCATGAAAAGCAAGATGCATTTCAATGCCAAACACTCCTACTTTCAAGAAGCCGGACATGCTCATGTTAAAGGTGCAACATCATATACAGAACTCGAGCAACTGTTGCCTGATTTCATTCCTGATGTAACCAGTGACTTATCCAGGTCTTGAGGGAAAGTGAGCATTGCTGATGTACAGAAATGTCAGTGACAACGCAGTGGAGATACTAACGGCTTCCAAGTGATCATCCCAGCAAGGCACGTCATCTCACCAAGCAGCGCCGCTATCAGAGAACTCTTGCCTGAGCCCGGCGCACCGACCACCACCGTCAGTTGACCTTACACACCCATACAGACAGATCAACGACTTACAAATGTCAGCAGGAGTCAACAAAAGTACGATTCACTTCTGACTTTAAGATAGGAAGTTTGCGCATATTTACTCACAGCAGGCATTCCTGACAATTTCATGGAAGAAGTGCCATACAGACGGACATTTTGACTCAGCAAAAGAATTGGGAAGAAACGTGAGGACTCTGCAAAGTTGTATTGTTCTGCAGCACAAACAGTTTTGGCCCAATGGCCTTCCTGATGCCTCCTGAGCCTTGTCCAAATGCCCAACAGACTCAATGGACCACACATGATGTTTACACATCCTGGTGTACGGACTGCTGGAATCATTATCATGACCAGTTCCTGAAGGCATGGTGCCCGGGCATCTGCCGAGGCATGATTTCATTAGCGGAGTGTTAAGAGGATTAATGAATTCTTTACACTACACTACTTCAACGTATCATTCAATCGACCCATGTCTCTGGATGATGGGAGTCTAACTGATCACAAAATGGCATTCACAGCTGAAGATGTTTTTGTTCCTAAACCTCTACTATTACTACTACCACTACTAGTACTAGTAGCAGTAGTAGTTCTTGAACTACGCATGTAATGCAAGTAACTGAACTAACTAACTGCCCACTACCAGTCTAGCACTGTACTCAATCTGCCACATCAGTTGGCAAGAGTCCACATAACAACAACAACCCATTTAGTGGCCGTTTATCCCGATCGACCTGGGTGAGCCTATACCAGAAAAAACATTCACTCACTCACAGCCTGCCTTTGTGGCTATTATACAGCATAAGTCCACGTAAACATCATGAAATTAAAACACCGACCTGCATCTGCTATAAAGTTGATGTTGCTCATAAGGGCTTCGCCGTTGGCTCGCGGCAGCCACGAGAAATACCCGTTGCGGATGCAGACCGCGATGCCGACGTCGCGCTGAGGGTCAATGTAGTCATCGTCGTCGAGGCCTGAACCAACACTGCTGGACGCACTGATGGCCCTCGTGGAACGACGATGTGCGGACTCAAGTCCACGGAGGTCTGCGTGCGACGACAGACGACTGGAAGATGGATGCGGAGAGAGCCGTGTGGAGCTGCTGGAGAGGTCCTGATGTGATCTCGATACCATCACACCGGCGGCATTCGCCGACACCGACAACAGTCCGGCACTGTTGGCAGCCGCCGAGTCCTGTGGATGGGCTTCCAGGTCCGCGGACGACTCCGTTCCAGACGTCGTCTTTGACGGCTGCACGTCGAAACTTTTATGTCGGCCGCGAGATTTGGCGACCGTCAATTTGCCAGCCACGTCGCCCGTCTGCAGCAAGTCCTTGCTGCCTGCGCACTTTGATGTCCTTCTCCGCTTCACTCCATGGTTGATGGCTCTGGGGTCGTCGGAGTCATTCTCCTTGGCGGAGCTATTGCTGGCGTCATCGCTGACACTGTGTCGGGCCGACACTCTCCGACCGCGCTGCTGCTTGTGGGACGACAACGTGCTCGGCTTTACGTCGCCGTTTTCACTCTGTGAAGAGTGGTCGCTACCTTCAGCCTTGTGGTACTTGGCCTGCAGTCAGCCAATTAATCAATTAGCCTATCAACCGTTCATTAAATCAATCAATCAAGTAATCAGTAAATCAATAAACTAATCAATCAATTATTCAGTCACTGAGTCAGTAAATCAGAATTATTCAATTACTGTCGTATTGTGCTGTATCTATTACTTCCACTAGCGGTACTGTTTCTTTATCAAGCATCTATTACCCTCCAACAATGACGCTGCCTAGCAATGACAGTTTGGCCCATACACATCCCTATGTAAGGACTCAAGGGCAAGTTCTGCTAACCCAGATTCATGAGGAAAATGGCTGTTACGATGGTGTGTGTGTTGCAGATATAAAGATCAACAACCACCTGCTGCAAATGATGGCGTTTGTTGTCGACTTCAACGGCTCCAAGAAACTCTACAATCTTGGTGGTGCTTGCACGCGCATTCACGATGAAATTCACAAGAACCGGGAACAGCTGTATCGGCATTGACAGGATATCTGACAGCAATATTGACGGAAATATCTTTCCAGGTGTCAGTGGATCATCTTGAAAAATTGGATGGAAAGCAAACGCCTGGAAACAACAAAATAAAAATATTTATTAACAATGCTCAAAATCAGGTGATGTTTGACTGCAAGTACAGACATGAACAGAAAATTCAATTATACATTTAAATTAAAATTATATTTGAATTTGTTGGTCAAGTATGAAGTCAGACTTTACTTGGCACCTGGCCCTACTGATGCATTATTCATACCTTTGTGCATTTCTGGTTTTCAGATCTCTACACCTGTTTTTAATTTTTAAAAATAATAACAGAGTAAATTAAATTATTTCGAAGTCTACAAGCAGCCATACAGTGCTTGCTGCTAACTGTTGCATTATTGGGAATAAATCTCCTGTTATGAGTGAGGTAATATCAATGTATACAAGTAGCTCAGCTATCGCAGAGAGACCGCGCGACGCATGAGTTACTTCGATTCGCAAAACCGTGAAGTGGAATTTTTGAGCCACTGTTTTGGGGGCTTAGGGAAAACGTAGATGCTTCATGTGTACGTCGTTGGAAGAAGTGTGGTTGACTTCCTATAGGTGATAATTGAACATTTTAGCTAGCACTCACAGCTGAGGAATTGCGAAGTGGCGTTTTTGAGCCACCTTTTGGGGGACTTAGGGAAGGTAGGTGCTTTATCTATACCCCGTTCGAAAACGCATGATCGACTTCCTATAAGTGATAAATGAACATCTAGCTACCTGTTACAGCTGAGGAACTACAAGCCGAAATATCTCCAATTCAGCGCTTCGTCAAGGGGGTGTGTCACTTTGACGCTACATTTGAGGTTGAAGGGTTAGTGTTTTCCCCAACATCTATGTACCGTTAGATAAGGGAATGAGTGTACTACAACTATGCTGCTGGAAGTTTTCTCTCAAAGAAACTTTGTAGCAGACTTCGTTCAACTGAAGTTGACTTTTATTCCAAAAAAAGGAAAAGTTCGCTTTTACAGTCACCCTTTGGGAGACTTAGAGGTAACATATGCACTTCATCTATAGCTCGTTGGAAAGCCCATGTACGACTTCCTATTCGTCATAATTGAACTTTTTTCCCTAGCTCGTACTGTTGTGACGTTACAGGCGGAAATCTATCGACGTGAGCGATTTTTGAAGGGGGGTGGGTCACTTCGATCACCCACTAAAGGCGGAAGGGGACGTCGCCCACCAACCACTGTTGGGTAGCAGAAAACTAGAAGGATTGCCCTTTCATGTGGTATACAAATATCGCCGGTAGGTTCTTTGGATTAGTCGCAAAGCACGCGAGTGACAGATGGATGGACGGATGGACAGACAGAGAGACGGACGGACGGACAGAATTACAACTCCCAAGGCCGCGCCAGCATAGCTGTGTCGCACGGTAAAAATGGGGGCAGAATTCAGTTTTGCAAGGTACTGTCATCTGTTATGTTCACATATGCCACATACATGTACTTGTGTAAATTCACTACTCATTCTGTTTAGTAACAATTAGTAAACTGCTATTCCTCTGCCATGACACCTAGTAAATGAGCATTTACTTATCAATAAATGGCAAAAATTACCATAAATCACACACAAAAATACCCTACCAGAAGCAGAAATATGAGAGGACCGCCTTCCGAGATAAATGCTACAAAACATGAGATACAAAGATGTTCTAACACACGTGTAGTTAGCAATTCAAAGTTTTACTCGTGACGGTCAGCTGTTCAGTAAAAGTTTTGACGCAGTAACATATACCACATCAGCTGCAGGCTCACCATGTACAGTTACACTGCGTAATAGCTCCACCCGTCTGTGGCACAGTAGTGCAATCGCTAGGACATTGGAGTCATCGTTAAAGTTCAACTCACAGACATTTCAATATCAATTAACATCTATGGACAAGTCACTCACACGAAGATGCTTCTATTATCAGGCACTATGATTTGATACTGGGCAAAGCACAGTGATGGTCTCTGGCTGGGAAGGTAACCACAGGCCTAGCACTGCAATGGTCATGCATCACCGACTCATCGGTATATCCACTTACAGGCTCTAGCACTAGGCACGTATTACCTTTCAACTGTGCAGCTCTGTACAAGCTCCCTTGGCGAGTGATCTGTTATATCCTTCTGACTAGTTCTGCAACCATTCTACCTGTCTGCCAGTGGCTGCAGCAACTAGCTATGAAAAGGAAAACAACGTAGTCTTGGTTTTGCAGATAAGCACAGCTCCTACAATACAGTGAGGAGTTCACAGACAGTAGCCTCTGTGACAAGAACGAACTGATTCATTCAGCCAATGCAACACAATACACCAGTGTGACGAACAGACACCATGCCATTGCATAGAACATGCTATGCATATGCCACCACACACACCACAACCATTTTATGGCCCTTTTTCCGGGACCATCCGGGTGAGCCATTACCAGAAGAGAACTTCCGGACGTAATGGTGCAAGGGAAGATTAACAGCGACAGACACACTGACCATCCGGCTGGGCACCACTCCATCCAGACTAACCAGTACCCACCTCCACAATCCCCCCATTTTTTACAGGCCAGATGCCCTTCCTGCTGCCCAACCAACAGTGTCAAAGCATGGAAGGCAACTAGTGCATTTGGATTTGGGAGAAGATGCTAAAGTTCTCCTCAATGGTGTTACCTGCACCGTCTCCGTACCGTGATGCCATGCATATGCATCATATGATAATCAGCCGGTACCAGTACTACTCTGTTACTCACTCATCACTGCTTTGAGACATGCGGCCTTGAACAGGAACTTGAGTTGCGTCTCCCTCGCATCCTCCACACGTTTTGCCATTAGTTTCTCCCACACCAACAGTTTCAATGCCTTGATGTTCTGCAGCAGCTCCGTGCCACGCTTCAGTCTCCGGTCGGCACACTCCTGCACGCAAGATGGTCAAACGCAAACTCACCACACCACCACCACCACACCACAACCATTTTATGGCCCTTTTCCGGGACCACCCAGGTCAGCCGGTGCCACAAGTCAACTTCTGGACTTCACCGTGCAAGGGAAGATTAACAGAGGCAGACACAGCGACCATCCGGCTGGGTGCCACTCCATCCAGACTAACCAGTGCCCACCTCCACTATCCCCCATGTTTTTTACAGGACGGACGCCCTTCCTGCCACCCAACCAACAGTGTCAAAGCACTGAAGGCAACTAGCGCATTCGGATTAGGGAACTCTAGTGTCTTCTCAAACACAGAATCACACCTCAGCAAAACCCAAAAACACTCTATCAGCCAACATTTAACAAATTTTAATGTTTATGTTAATGCTTAACATCCCACAATAAAATCACTATTTAATAATCATCAAAACGTCTCCTAAAGGCTTGATCCTGTGTAACCTATATTGAGCCTCCCAAAAGTGGATCAAGCAAAACATATTAGAGGAAATAAAAGACACACAATAACGTCCCATATGACACAAAATTATGTCATTTTAGAGAGGTTTTCCCCAGCCAATCATGCAAAGAAATTAAACCTAACATAACAAAACCAGGCATACAGCAGTAAACCTAAAATTTTAAAACCTAAAACTAACAACAGTAACAAAATAAAATTATACGAAACAAAACCCAGATTTAGTTGCCTTGTAAGACGTCCTGGCTGAAAATGGAATGAGGCCTAGTCCCACGACACCACGGGACTCACAGGAGACAATCATGACTAAAACTAATGCAAAGATGTTTTTCCAAACACAAACCACACGCACGCCACCAAAATTGACCCTGACCTTCAAACCCGTCTGAGCGAAGGACCAAACACGTCTTCCGTGTTAATTTGGCGCAAATCTGTTCAGCGGTTCCCCGAGATATTTCACACACAAACAAAAAGTCATAGACAGCGCCAAAAACAGAACCTTACGCAGTTCACTGCATATGGTAATTAGTAGAAGAAAACACAGTGAATACTGACTGCACAGCGTTTCTGCATGGCGGCCAATCTACCAGCCACAAAGTACTGCACAATGGCAAGGACGATGATGACAGAACCAGCGATGAGAGCACTCCAGCCAATCAGATAGAACAGCATCACCAGCGCCAGCAGTGTCTATCAACCAGCCACAGCGACACAATACACTCACTGGCACTCAGTGTAGCGTCTACCGACTGACCAAGCGCCGGCAGCGTCTATCAACCAGCCACAGCGACACAATACACTCACTGACACTCAGTGTAGCATCTACCGACTGACCAAGCGCCGGCAGCGTCTATCAACCAGCCACAGCAACACAGTACACTCACTGGCACAGTGACACAATACACTCACTGGCACTCAGTGTAGCATCTACCGACTTACCAGAGTGACGACACAATACAATGCTGCTTGTAACACTTACAGAAGCTTTAGTACCAGTAGCCTTTCTAACGGTGTTGTAAAGTCACCGTCAGTCAGTATTTTACAACAGATCACATAATGTAAATTTAGACAAGATTCTTAACAATAACAGAGCGACTGTTTCATGGAATATATTCGCTTTTTGACAGCGTTTTTTGGAACAGACAGGCAGACACCCATTTAGCGCCCTCTTTTCCAGGACATCCTGGGTAAGCCGGCACCAGAAAGACTAAATCAATCTGGATTTTAATGAAACAAGAGATGATGAGTTGGCAGTGGCATCAAAAAACTAGAGTCCCTGGGATATCGTGCAGCATTGTTTGTGTGATCCTACGTTTAGCCATTTCAGTAGAACACCAACATGTGACAGACAGACAGACACACAACTACAGCACATACCACGCAAGCATGGCATTGCACGGTATAAACTGAAGAGCTGTAACTGGCAGGAGCTCCGAAATGCCAAACCTGAAAAGCTGTACTTACTAACAGTTATTGGAATGAAATAACTAGCTAAAAACACACAAATTTTAATCAAACAGAAACTTTAAACTGATTAAAATTTTTAACAATTGATCAATTAAAACAAAAACAACCCCGTTTTATGGCCACTATACAGGTCAACCTGTGTTAGCCGGCACCTCCAGTTAAGAACTGGAGGATTCTGTTGAAGCAGTGTTACGGCCCACATGCTCTTGCTAACAGCAACTAGCCTATTCAGACTAGAGACCCTGCACCTGCACCATCTCTGTACCATAACGATTAGTTAATTAATCAGTCGTTAAAACTGCAGCCACAGTTATTAATATTAGATGAAAGCAACCTTGAGAGGAAGCAGCCAAACGAAATGGATGACGCAGCAGCAGAACATCATGTTGTTTGCATCGACCGACAAGTGGTTGATGATCTGACCGATGGAGACCGCGTGGCTCGAGAAATTCCACATCGACAACGACAACGTCTTCGTGTAGATTAGCAACTGCACATCAGCAGGTTGGAAACGTCATCGCAACACACGGTACCCACTTGCGGAAAAATTTCCACAAATAAAATGATGCAGAAAGCATTGCACACAGCTGCTGTGCTAGTCACCACAAAGCTGTCATCCAATAAACAAGCAAACCAAGTTTTGTACAGTCCACTCGCCACCTTGAGTCATTCGGGTTTTTAACATTACCTACACTCGTGTCAAAGATCTGGAATGACTTCTTTTAACTGTCGTGCTGCAACTGTGTGAACAGTTTTAAATGTAATCTTCAACGCAAACTTTTTTCCACCGCGTACACTGATCACTCCCAGTAACAGTCGCCTCTCGCACCTCCGATTCCGTTGTTTTTTGGACTAATTGGTGTGTTACAAATTGGTTTTGTATTGTACTTGTATTGTCCGTATATTCTTAACCAGGACAGAAGACTGTGTTGAATGTTACCAATAACACAGATGTCTAACACTGAATCCCCTGTGCATGTGCTTCTGCTACACTACAGTAGTTTTTTTTACAGAATGGCAAATCAATGCTATTTCAGTTTCGTCGTTATGACAAAGCTTTCTACATCGCCATGTTGCCATGACTGTCTGTTATGTACTCATCAACGGGTTCCCATGTTATCATGCCATGACTCGGCACTAAACCAGCTGAACTCTGAACGTGCTTCCTCGTTTCGCAGGCCACGTGCTTCTAACTCGCTGTCAGAGTCCGGACAGCATCAGTCAGCCGACAGCGTCAGTCAGCGGACAGCGTCAGTCAGCCGACAGCTCACTCAGCCGATCATCACCTACAAACAACTGCTCCAAATGTCTGCCTTCAACATAGCTTAGTTGGTCATATTCCATCACCTGCAGTGCGGTTTCGGTCTTTTTGTGGACAATTCATAAACAAATTTCACAAACAAAACATCTCAAACCCCACAAACTGGATATGCTGAGAAGAAAATGGCATCTTTCTTGCTTGGAAACAGTACAACACAATATATGTGTTGGAAACAGACTTTACAGAAACTTCTGCACGCTGTTCACAGTTTTTTTCACGTCTAATGTCATAGGCATCTGATAACATATCTGTATATGTGGCCTCATACTATTTATTACCGCGGTCAAACATCGTATTCAACTGATTCAAGAACACATTAGAGAGGGAACTTCTCTAGTAGAGAACGTTTCTGTGAAGCCAGCACTAAGACACAGTAGATTGCTGATCACCTGAAGTGCCCCTCGTAGTCGTACGCCCTCGCGGATCATCAGAAAGTTGCCGGCCTGGAGCAGCGTGTTCATGATAACCAGCACGAGGAAGAGCAGCAGAGACAACACGTAGCCGTTTGAGAAGAACTCGGCAACCTCCACCATGTCGTCATGCTGGATAAACACAACACAACATGCAGCCGTTTGAGAAGAACTCGGCAACCTCCACCATGTCGTCATGCTGGACAAACACAACACAACATGCAGCCGTTTGAGAAGAACTCGGCAACCTCCACCATGTCGTCATGCTGGACAAACAC
>Ga0056108_1000298_pt1 | contig 16676 bp, 13 predicted proteins | sample WorMetG1BERMUDA1_FD_83875 | JGI IMG/M metagenome (GOLD analysis project Ga0056108, IMG submission 83875) | Marine gutless worms symbiont microbial communities from Max Planck institute for Marine Microbiology, Germany - Inanidrilus... ... | reverse complement strand
GCCCCTATATTCTAGGGGACACAACTAGACCCAGACATATAACGTGTCCTAGTTTGATCGAAATCGGATCAAAGACGGCTGAGAAAAACTCTGCACAAACAGACACTATCAAAATAATGGTCACTTGGCCGTGAACCAATGTTTAGTTGCTGTTTAAAAACAATACAATACAGTGCCTGTTTTCCTTCAGTAGCACAGAACACAACCATGTATTTATCTGATTTTCATTTCAAACATCATTCTTTTCTGTTGTTGAAATTCGTTATTTGCAGTTTCTTTGTTTTTGTTAAATATTAAAAATATGGTTTTGCTTTATTTACTTACTGCATGTATGATTTTGACGATACTGCTTTCAGTTAAAATTAAAGGGAGAAGTTACTTATCTCATGTGAATAACTCACCTCACAAGCCCAAGACTTGCACCGACTTCTGTTTTGTGTGACGAATGCATCGGCCTGCCGGTACTATCAGCATTCAAAGCATATGAAATCATTTACATGCTTAAAATTTTACACTATTTGCTGTACATTTACTTTTGGTTATAAATGGTGTATTGTTTGTGCAGAAGTTTGAAACATTAGGGTTTAAGATAAGGGTTAGTATCAGGGGTACGGTTGGTTGTGGGTATTTGCCACAGTGGCGTATCGGCCGATGCATTAACTAGCCACACCCCTTCTGCTTTGGTATAGTATTTATAATTATTAGATCAAGTTGCATCTAGTACTTCGTTTTTTTTATTGATTTTGCTTTTCACAGCTTTATGAAAGTTTGTGTGTATTGTGGTTGTCAAACATATAGTTAGTGATTTATGTATTTTTTTATTATCTACACGTACATCAAAGAATATGTCACTGATTGTAACTTAACTGCAGTTAGCTTGTTGTTCAAGACTTGAAGTTAAATAGTTGGAAAGCACTGTGATGGTGTTGTCAGCTCTTCTGGCACTATTTGCATGGTGTTCATCACTTTGGTGGCTGCTTTCATTTTTAACTCCATAGCCACTGGTTGGTGCGTGAACAGAAATTTGCTTCAATGCAAAACATACACACTGTGTATCAAAAAACGACACTGATGTAGCACACTATAACTTCAACACGGATCATCCAATTTTAATAATTTTTTGCAGGTAATGGCTATGGAGTTTGAACTATCATAAGCTTATTTAATTTCTCATGTCCTTTTGCTGTTACTTGCTTAATTTGCTGCGAGATTACGATTTCAATGAGAAAGGGCAAATTTTGACCCCTCCCACAGCTCTGAAACCGCTTGATGGATTTTGTTGAAATTTGAACCTAAGAACTCCTGAAGACCACCCACCACGCAAAATTTCATTTCGATCCAACAGTGTGTGTGGTCTCGACAAATACCCAGTTTGCTGCTGTCACTGAAAAGACAATTTCCAGGGTTGTTCACTGATGTTTCCCCAGGTAATGCAGAGACACTAGTTACAAGAGGCGGGATAACAAATCGTCATTCAATAGCACTCTCTCAGCAACATCTCTGCCAAAAATTACCAAAATTGGTTGATGTGCGTTGAAATGTACATATGAAAATTACATGTATGCATTGATATAGTGTTCCCACTAATTTTTATCCTCCTGAAATGCCAAGAGCAAGATAACTGAAATCATAATAGTGGTTTCTTTTTGTGCATTCTGTAACCTGACATCATCTAGGTCATCGATCATGTGCATGTTGTTCTGTCAACGCTGCAGTGTTTTTCAAAACCATTCACCTTCACGAACAATACCAGCCATGTCACCACCATCTGCTTAGAAATACGTTTCTGGTGCAAAAACAATCATGGCAGTGTGAAGGTGCTGTTTGCCAACTGTACACCTGCATTCTGAGAGGACTCGCTTAACTTTTATTAACTACACTGGCATGCAGAAAAAAAAGATTCATGTAAATGTCAATTGATGCTACTGTACAAAACAGATATTGTATGACTTTAGAAACAAGATCTATGCCAAAGCTTGTTATGTGTTAAATGTGTGTTTGTGCTATTTATTATTTATACTGTTCAAAGAAAACAGCAATATATTGTCCCACCTGCCTCCAGTGGATAATATCTGAGCACTGTCAGTTTAGGTTTTGTGTGCATTTGTTTATTTTTGGCCATGTTTGCTTGTGTTGTGTATTTTATCTTGGCTGTTATGAGTTTGATTGTCAATACCACTACGAGTGCAGATAACTGCTGAGCAAGTCGTCTTCAAGATGTCAAATGAATGAGATGCTAAACCCCTACTGTCTCTCACCGTATTTTGCATGTAATGTAACAACTGCGGTAATTCTGTCGAGAGCATAATATACGTTTGATAATAATGTCTGCACTTGATGTGGTATACTGTGATGGACAAGACATTTGTAAACACATCCATTGAGTTCATTCATGTAACTGAGTTCTTGAAATATTTGTCAAGTGTCCGCATAAAAGCTGTTACTGAGAGCGATGATCTTTCTGCAGCTGTTTTTCACTTGTTGTGGCTGCGCAACAGGCCATTACATTCTCCAGCTGTGTAATTTGGCATGCAGATCTGAAATGTGCTGCACGCACACACACACAACCATTTTACGGCTTTTTTCCGGGACCACCCGGGTAAGCCGGTGCCAGAAGAGAACTTCTGGACTATGGTGCAAGGGAAGATTACTACTCCATCCAGACTAATCAGTGCCCACCTCCACCATCCCCCCATTTTTTGCAGGCCGGATGCCCTTCCTGCCACCCAACCAACAGCATCAAAGCACTGAAGATACAAGATGCAAAAATTCGCCATCTGTGCACCATCACCCAAGTTTGTCGGGCTATATCTTCGCAACTTAAGGCATGTATCGATGATCAGAAAAGAACTTCCTACCTCGCCTATCTAGTGCTTCTGCATTACCTTGCGAAATAGGAAACCCAGAAGATAGCGCACTGGTGCATTGTGCATGCAACGCAGTCCAACTTCTCCAATGCTGTCAACTTCGTTTATCCTGAACCATCCCCCACAACGGCTGCAAGCTAAACGCATCGATTACAATATTTAGACAGTCATACAGCAGTGCAATTATGAGTTGTGAGTCAAAATAATTGAAGAAATCAAGCAGGTGGTTGAATTCAGGCAATGCAGTGAAAGTGAAAAATAAGGTGACCGACCATCCATCCCGAATTTTTCAGGACAGTTCACATTTTAATGACATGTCCCAGAAAAAAATCAGTTCTACCGGGACGCCCATTTGTCCCGGATTTGTCCCAACATTGACAAATTGAGCTATTTCACCGTATGCATACTAATACTTACCTGCTTTTTAGCAATTCTTTTCATATATAATACACAAAAAATTGCTGGCAGCTGGGGAGCTCACAACACTTCCCCAGACCTAGACACAGCCCTGACGGCTCACAAATGTGGCGCTCGCACCCTACGACTCACGCTCATCCCGGATTGCGGTGTCCAAATTATGGTCACCTTCGTGAAAAATGCAATTGTCGTGTTAACCCATTTGCTAGGTAGTGCAGAAGCACAAGTTATTTGTGGCATAGTCAAGTACCTTTTGATTACTTTATAACATTTGTGTGAAAGTTATAACGAGCCAACGGTGGGACGTTTTTTGTATTTAGAAATGTTAATTATTACACTACCTGATTTTTCAAAGTATACTGCAGTGATCACTATTTTGTGCCAATTTTTTTTTACTTCTGTATTACTGCTGCATACAAACAGCGGAGTGTTAGAAGTGTGCCTACTGTACTGTCATTTTGTTACATAGATTACATGATGTAGTTTCTTACTGTATCATGTTGTGTAAGTTGTGCTTTTATTGTCAAAAATCACTAACAACTGTGTGCAAATTTTATAAATCACTCACGAATGTGTCCATATTGTTCAATATCATTTACTACAGGCGAAACATTACTTGTAATTTTGCTTGCTGGAGACAGACTTGTTTGACGGCACCTACAGTTGCTAAATTAATTTGGGAAATACGCCTACACATGACTGCCACCACTGAACTACAATATAAGCAGCAACACACTCGATGTGCACACTATAGCTTTCACTGTACTTCCGCTAAAAACTGTAAACATGGCAAATTTATTAACGGCACACTAACATGCTAGTGAAGAAAGAAAAATTCAAACAATCCTCATTACAGGACAAACTGATAAAACTAACACTATTTTCTGGAACTCAATGGGTTGGTTGGTAATTTACCACAATTTCAGCACAAATAACTATTAACAACTCTTTGAAACTTAACGAAAAGGATGAAGCTATGTGGCGAAGGAATGACTAAAAACTTTTAAATAAGAGTATTTGCAGCACAGACATAAAGTACAGTGAATTGGAAAATGCAACACGACAAAATACTGACGCATGCGAAACAAATGGCATGTGCACGTGTACATCAACACAACACAAACTAGCACAAATACAAGTGTGACGAGTCGACAGTAATTCAAGACACTGTGCTGACAATGCAGCCATTTAGGGTTCAAATTTGTGCTAAGTTTCAAAATTTTTACAACTGTTATTAAACTACAGCAGTGTTCCATAAAACGTTTGGGAACATCTGAATTATTGTTACTGTCAGCCTTAGGCTGTCAAAATTGTACTGAAAAATAACAAACTCATAAATAGAAAATACTGATTGCAATCGTGTAGCTAGTGAAGATAATTTCCATAAGTCTCAGCTGAGAGTGAGTTTGATTCAAATACTGCCATGAATACAGATTCCACCACACGCCAATGTAATATCTGAAAAAGTGAATTTGAGAGATTCACTGAAATCAGAAACACGATACAGAGTGATCATTCCATCTGCTCAGTTCTGATCGTGGCAGTACACAACTAGTTCATAAGCAGGAAACTGACAAACTAAACAAAATGTCAGTTTCATCGAGCATTAATCACAGTAACTATCCATATAGCTAACTTGTTCTACTTATTGTCCACCTAAATTGTAACCTACCATCTACACTCAATGTCACAATAACAAATATCATAGAATCCCACAGCTACGTGAATTCTCAGAAATGTCACAAATTGGTGATTCAAAAACTTGCATAGAGTGACTGGTTTCCGAGTAGAGATGACAGATATGCAAATGACTACAATTACCTTCACCACATTACTAGACGACGCTACTTTTCTACACCTGAGTGAGCATTTTATTCATAGCACATCAGCACTAAAGCAGCCATTCAGTGTCATTAATAAATTGCTCACTCACTTCTTTGCAGTGTCCATACTAACGATATATCACCAATAGTAGATAACACCCTGTATCATACCCTTGAATATTGCCTAAATGTTCACGACAAGCAAGTTCATACATTCTTACAGCTGACATTTCCGAATAAGCCGTTTGCCGACTGCATTAACAAAACAAAAATAAAAATGGAGATACTGGTGAGGGGTGGTAGAGTTAAACAAAAACGAAACACCGGTACAAGCCGACACATCACAACAAGGTGGGTGGAGCAACACTGTAATACCTATGTCAATGAAGTCAGTTTTACACAGACAAAGTGCCGACGACTCAAATGCCGTAATGATCCTTGGCCTTTACCAGCAGAGCATCGCACGTCTTCTTGGCATCACCAAGCAGCATGTGAGTGTTCTGCTTGAAGAAGATGGGGTTATCAACAGCCGCATAGCCGACACCAAGCGACCTCTTCATCACAATCACCTGCAATACACAGACACACACGACTCTTTCAATTACCATTATTCAGACTCACCTCGGTTTGCCAGTTGCTCCCGAAAGGGCTGGAGGCCAATCTTTACAGGACGATGATAAACAAACTGCACTAAGTGCAGTCACAAAAATTAAATGTTGGACAAACTACCTAAACACTATGCACATCTTTCAATGTTGGGTGAGTACTGTGTATACTTGTACAACACCATCAAATCATCATAATGAATGTAGTAATCACATAAGCACTTTAACATATGCAGAACTCCCCAGTCTGAGGGCTCAGATGTACCTAACAACTTTTTTCTGAAGTGCCGGAGCAATTGCAGACATCTAGTAAAAAAGCTAGTTATCTTTCAGTGCTGTAATAAGACATCACTAGAGAGCTATAAACAGCCAGTCTAATGTACACAGACCACTCACGGCAGTAAACAGTCAAACTCTACGACTTCATGCAGCATTACCAGTCAAATAACAATGAACAGCGGTAGAAGCAAAACTGTCATCCAACATCAAATGGGCATCCAAATGTCTACTAACTAACCTGTTTAGTAAGCCAGACCCGAATGACGGGCATTCCGGCAATGATGGAGTTTGGATCTTCCTCCGCAGCCGAGTTAACGGTGTCGTTGGCTCCAATAACAAGTGTCAAGTCAAAGTCGTTGATCTCTGGGTTCACCTCATCCATCTCATGCACAATGTCATATGGAACTCCTGCCTCAGCTAGAAGCACGTTCAGCTGGCCAGGCATGCGTCCTTACACCACAACATATTCACAACCATTATAGAGGCCAGTTTCCACATTCATCTGGATTACCAAGTGTCCCCCACCACCACCTCTCGTAATGGCCGTTTTCCAAGTGAAGATGAGTTAGCCGATCTCCCTTTCGTTTTCTCCTCCGTTTCTTCTGGAAAATAACCTTTGGAGCAAGTGCCACAGGTTTATACCGGGTGGATGCCCTTCCTCTTACCGAACCAACAGTGTCAAAGCACTGACAAAACTTAGAAGCATTGACCCCAACCTGGGAAAACCACTCACTTGCCTCATCCTTTCTTCATCCACCACCAGACTCCTGAGGGATAGGGTGGAATGTTCTTCCAGGTCTTGAAGAACACCCGCTGAGTTTGTCACGTGGTTCATCTACAGGCCGGACACTCTTTCCCAAAGCTGACCCAACAGTATCACAGTGCAGCAAAAATCATGAAGATCCAGCTGCACTGTTACATACCACAATGTTCTTGAGAAACCAACAATAGTCGAAATCTGATGGTTAACAACAGTCACATCATTACCTGTGTTGTACACTATTGTACTAGGTTGCAGAAACCAAGGTCCCAAAGTAACTAACACGCCACAGAAATTACACACATGCTAGTTTAACACCCACTGTCCAGGTGAACTTGTGTTAGCGGGCTGACCCTCTGATCCTGAACAGTGAAAGGTTCAAAATTTTTGTATGACCTGACATCAACCAGGAGCATTGTTCACATGGACCTCATTCTTGTTTCAACTGTAAACTAACTGCTAGAGAACATCACTCTTTTACAATATGTACTCGCATATAAGTGGTAAAATATTTGAGATAGTTTTGCCCCCTCAAAATCCGGGGGTCGCCTTATATGCTGTAGGTCAGCATATGTGCCACAAATTTTTCCGTAATGCAGACAATGTCAGCAGAGCTGGGGACTGAAGGACACTTTGCCCCATAGCGCGGCTATTGGTCCCTGTGGGTCACTGACACGTCACGTTGTTGTCTGCGTAACTTGATACTGCAGCGAGATGAAAGGGGCGGCGAGAGAGTACAGTGCGTTCTGTGCCACGTTACCGCCGGGTTGATCACCTGCATTCAAGCCAATCTGATCGCTTCTAGTCCAGCAACCTAGTGAACTTACCAGTCTCAGCATCTCTCCTTCAGTTACATGTTAATGTCTGTAAGAGTCTCATCACGCATGACTGACGTTGTACGGTTACTGATGTAGGCCTACTACCAGTAGTCACAATGGATGTTGCTGGCACATGACTGACATCACAAGCGGCGTACCATAGTGGCAGTGTTGGATGCTGCATCGCACCTTGCTGTGACCAGCTGTTAAGTTCGTCGCAATATACACGGACTTTTCGCATTGCTGCATCGCTTGGGATGCTGTTAATAGCGTTAGCCACATCACTCGGAAGATGGTATACAAGGGGAGAGGGGTTGACTTATATGCGGGTCTTAAATTTTGGACATTTTTTGACCGCCAAAGAGGGTCGACTTATATGTGGATCGATTTGTACGCACGTACAATATATAACGGTAATCAGCGGTTTCTGAAGCCAGTACCCACATCACTGTAATGATGGAGAAATTATACAATGCCAAAAAAGCAAACAGAAAAATACAGCAAACACAAAGTGAAACAAGCACTGAGACACGGTAGACATTTAATGCTACTAACAGCTGTCGTAATCAGCTATTAGAACATAACGGAAATGGAGTATATTTTCCAGAATGTACACACAAACGCGCAAATAAAACAACTAATCATCAATGACAAACGAGTTATTTTAGAAAGCAGCATCATACCAGCAACTGGATGGACTCCAAACTTAACAGTTTTGCCCTTTGATTTCAGAAGTTCCACCAGTTCTGCGATTGGATACTGTGCCTTGGCAACACACAAGCCATAGCCTGGAACGATGAGAATGTTCTTTGCTTCAGTCATCATTTCGACGGTGTCTGGAACCTGAATCTCCTTATGAACACCCTCAATCTTCATTGCTTGTCCACCAGCATATGATGACGTTCCATAGCCACCAAGGATGACATTTGGTAGCGACCGGTTCATTGCCTGGCAGCACAAATAAGTCGGATAATACAACCAGATTACCTAAACTACAAGCCAAAATATATATCTTAATGGTTGTTAGTATCACAGCAGACTTCAAGAACAATGACCTCCGTTTAACAGCCGTATTTCCCTGTAAACCTTGGTGAGCCAATTCCCTCTCCATTTTCACTGTCTACCTGTGGCAAAGAGAACCTTTGAAGCACAGAGATTTTTAGGGGCGGATATTCTTCTGTCATCCAACCAACAGTGACAAAATACTGACCCCAACCAGTGGTCTGGCCTCATCTCTTCATCCATCATTAGATACGTAATGGAAGGCTCCCTTCAAGCCAGCCCTCCAATGCCATGCCAGTAACACCAGACTTCGAATTTCATCAAATTACAATACCAAAGAATGCCTTCTGTTACAACATTAACATCAATGTCAGCTTCAAATTACAGCAGCATTTATTTCCATTATTAGCGACCAGCGTGATTAACAGATGAACCAAAACAGGGTATATGGTGTAAATACACTTCATTCATCAAGATTTTGCACACGGGCTAACCTTGCACATGATGTACGAGAGAATGGCTCCAGAAGATCCAATCAGTGCACCAACAATTGTCATGAGGTTGTTGTCCAACATGAAGCCCTCAGCACACAATGCCCAGCCAGAGTAGCTGTTCAGCACGGTAATCACCACCGGCATGTCAGCACCTGCAACGTCAACATCCACCTGGTAACTGATAATGTGTACTAGGGATATATCGGATAGGGATTTTCACTATCCGGCCGGATCTGGATAGTGGCCGGAGAGTTGAATCTGCTATCTGGCCAGATCCGGATTTTAGAGAACACCGGATAATGAGGTAAGGACCGTGACAATTGAGTCGAGGTGACTAAACCGATATCGGAAGCAGGCTGATGTAGTCACCTAGTTAACACCATATTATACACTGAATGCTGCATATTAAAATGGCAGCATGTTTTGTTGTGTGTTCGTACTTTATAGTTTTATGCAGTGTTGGTGCGGTAGTGCAACGGGTACAGCGCTGGACTTGCAATCAGTAGGTCGCGGGTTCAAATCCTACTCGAGGCAACGCTGCGTAACAACCTTGGGCAAGTTGTTCACACCTATGTGCCTCTGTCACCAAGCACTATAACTTGGTACCGGCCAAAAGGCGGTGATGCTCTGCAGCTGGGGAGGTAACCGCAGGCCTGGTGGGCACCATCGCACAACTTTATCGGGCTATATCTTCGCAGCTAAGGCACGTATCGACAATCGGAAAAAACTTGTTAAGCAGCAATATGTCCTCCAGATGTCCCCACAATATGGTGAACTTTGGCCCACTAGCGGCTGAGATCAGTTTACCAGTTTGGGGCACCCCAGCTAATTTCAACGGCGTGCGCGTCTTGGCAGCGTTACTGCACGGCAGTCAAGTAGTGGGCGTTAGCCAAACTTTGCGGCGCTGAACAGAGGGCGCCACCTATGTTCGACAGGGCGACCATCACGTTGGGCATTGGCCCACATTCTAGTACTTCCATCTTTCACCCTTAATTTGGACATTTGTTTGTCTTTCACCTATCTTTCATCATGTATTGAGTAATTACAAGACGTTATAGTAATCGATTATGCAAGTACAAACATCAACCAGACAAAGGTAGTAATGCCAAACCTCCAATGGCAACAGTCAGTGTGACACCCATGATGGATGACAGCGCAGTGGTTGTACCAAGCATGCTCATTCCCAAGGTCGCATCATGCGACATCATGTATGCGCCCATGGCACCAACGTTACCCAGCATCAGTGCACTGTTCAACACGTGACGGCCAGGCAACAGCGTCGGTGCTGAATCAAGCAGACCTGCACGACAGCAACAAGAAAAATGCAACGATTCACAGTGAAATAACAAGACAAACACTGATAGCAAGTGTGTGATTTCCACAATTATGTATATGACACCAGCTCGCCCAGGTTTTCCTGAAATATGAACCTCAAAATAATGTGTTAAATTTGTTGTTAGCTCAACTTACCTGTAACAATACAGTTTGCACACGAGACAAAATGAACACTAAGTACAATTCTTCAACACCCACCTTTCAGATCAAAGTAACATCTGACAATCGACACTCGAGTATTCCCAACTCAAGTCCTCAGTTTCAAAAGATTTTAAACTAAATGCAGTTTCTAAATACACACGATCCAAAATATTACAGAACCATTATCATTTTGCAATAACTTCTGTATTAGAAACTGCAAGAGCTACGTAACTACGTATGCTGCTTCCACAGACAACTGGTAGACAGACAAGTTCAAAGGAATCAGGAGTATACAAACAATTAAACCAAAGTTAACTGCAGAATTTACTCAGCGAGCTCAATGAACGAACCTTGCAGTTTGCCGAATGCCACTAGTGACCCTGTGAAAGTAACGCCTCCAATGTACGTGCCAAGGAACAGTGCCGTCTTCACGACATTTGCCGCTGGGTCTGTTGCGAAGTGTGGTTGTTCGGCCATAAAATTGGCAAGGCAGGTAATGACAGCAGCAGCTCCGACAAGACTGTGGAACAGCGCTACCATCTGTGGCAAGTCAGTTACCTCCATGCGCTTGGCCATCACAGTGCCAATCAATGCACCTACAGACGTACAGAGTCATCAATGACGTCAAAGGAATGTCTGCACACAATACCGTCTGTGAAATTACATACCTTCACACAACTACACACAACAGTCATTTTATTGCCATCATACAGGTTTACCTGTGTCAGCCAGCATTGCCAGTTAAGAACTGGACAATTTTATTGAAGCAAAGTTTTACTGGCCACATGCCCTTGATGATGGCAACTAGCACACTCAAATTAGGGAAAAGATGCTACAGTTCTCGTCACTGGTGTTACCCACATGTTCTCTGTACCATGATCGCTGTAATCACAATGACTAATTATCCACATCAACCAACATTAGACTTACCAGGTCTGAACCAAACTCTGCTAAGTGGCAGAAATCCAGCAAGATTTGGATAACCAAACTTATGTCCACCACCCATATTGTCTACACTTTTCAGAGCTGCAGTCACAGCAAACCAATTCTTCTTCACTTAGCGTTGCATTCTTGAGAGTAATACTGCAGATGTCTTATGCCAAGAATAACTAGAATTCTAAAATTATCCAGAAAAAAAATTGTGAAGACATAGCATACGAAAATTTGTTGTACTATGGTACAGATAACAGCATAAAACACTGTGAATGCTCACGGAGAAAACTACAGTAATCATGGCATCTACATTTTTGTTATTAAGCTACTTTCTAGAGGAGGTAGCAAACTTACCTGAACCCATGCAAGTTCCCATCTGGACAAGAAGCTCATTCGACGGCTTGACGATACCAAGTGTTGCCGCAAGACCTCCCGACACACCGATCATACCCAGGACATTGCCAATACGCGACGTCGTCTGAGACGACAAGCCAGTCAGTGCTCCGACACAGCACAACGACGCAGCCAGGTACGTCATCTGATGGATGTCTGGATAGAGGCCAGTCTGAGCCGTATAGCCATACCCACCAAGGAATGCAGCCGCTGGAAGTGCATACAGGTAGCGGTACTCAGGTGGGTCAGCTATAAACACCACAAACAACATTGACTGCCAATTAAGACAAAATATCAAAGACAGTGCAAGTACAAAAGCCATCAATTATGCCACATCTGAACCTAGCGATAGTCAAGTACAATTATTTCACTTGTGTAGTATAGTCACATCTGCAAAAACTAGTTTAAAACCAGTAACCAACCAAGCAATACCTGCAGGAAAGATCTGTATGATCTGCAGCCAACCAGTTGATATAAACACCTAAGACTGGTGGAATTAACCAAGTCACAATATTTGTTACATCACCTCTTCACATCTTGTGGTAAAAAGTTATATAAACCGAACGAAAATTATACTGTCATCTCCTATCACATCTTGGGACATCACCAGACAGAGTCATTGTGGTGTTGGGACACTGTTGTTTCTGACACTAAGCACTTTTATCTACACAGCTGGGAACTCTGCTGCACAACTTTCTTAATTTTAGTGAAGTAAGTAAAGTAAACAAGACATTTGTATAGTACTTTATACTGAGTATGACTCTAAGGCGCTCAGGTATGGCACATGTTAACGAGCGATCACACAGTTCTACCTGCCACCACACATGCATTCCCAGAAGGAATGAGCCATGCCTGCCTTTACTTTCAGCTGCACAGCATCATTGCACTTTGGCCGGTATTCATTTCCTGTCCCGCTAAGGGTAGGAAGCTGAGTTGGCCTGGTGTCTGGATACATACTGAGGTAATTTGCGGTTTATTCGGTTGGGTGAATGGTGAACAACAGCTTGGTCTATAAGGATCCTTCCTATCCATCCCAGAACTAAGTAGGCTCAACGTAGACTAACTTTACTGATCCACCAAATGCCATTACCGCTATGCCAAACCGCCACCACCATTAGGATCTTTGTACTGCTACTGGACAGTGTCAAACAGCTGGCATAAAGGAAGCAACACTCCTTCCATCAGGAGTGCAGATGTGGATAAAGAAGGATAAGGGTCAGGGTTAGTGCTTTGTGTTCCCTGCTATGACACTGCTGGTTATGTGACAGAAAGAATATCTGGCCCATAAAAACTTGTTCCACTAATCCCCAGAAGTTCTCTTCTGTGATACGTAAAGGAGGACACAAGGGGCTGACCCAGACCCACCTGGAAAAATAGCGATTACACAGAAGAAGTAGAAGTATTAACATCTCTGTGGACAGTCAGTCAGTGCAAAGGTAGTGCAGACTTATCTCAAGGGATGTGACTTCATCTTAGACTCCTGATCACCCCTCATGAACACTTGCCACATACCATCTTGGAGCACATCAAGTCTACCCCAGCTAGTCCATCCCTAATAGCCGAGGCCAGGTTCTCAAATCAACTTGACCTGCCTACCTCACATCACAACGTGGTCCTGCCTTGCATGTGTAAGGTCCCAGAAACACAATGTCATCCTTGATTTCAAAGTCTCCCAGCTCTGACGGCATCTGATCGTCGTTATTATAAACTAGCACTAAAGTGCCATTATTTTAAAATACCGCCATGCCATCAATGGTCACAGTTTGTTGAGGACACTCTCAAATGCTCGAGGTCTCACGCTTTTGAAGACAATTTAATCAAACGTTAATGACTGTTTAAGAAACGCGTTGCATACTTGGTCGCTTGAACATGTCCAACATGCGCTGAGTAACCAGGAAACCGCCACCGATGTTGATGCACGAGATGAATGCTGCCGTTGCCGCCAGGCCTTCAGTGATGTTAGTTGGGTAATATCCGCCACCCATCAATATCATTCCACCGACGGCTGTGATGCCTGAGATAGCATTGGTGACTGACATCAGTGGAGAGTGCAGTGCCGGTGTTACGCCCCATACAGTATGGTAGCCTGCACACAGCCAATGTCCTCATCCAACACCACACCGATATGAAACATCACCGAGTAAGTGCAAAACTGCTTAATGACACATCCACACACTGAAGGCTATTCAAAGGCATTACACATCAAGAAAATCAAGAAGAATTAAAAGTGCAAAATAAAAAAGAAACAAAGAATGCACATACATACATATAGCATCAAATCCAACATGCCTAAAGGCACTGTTTTGTCACGAAATGAGAAAGAGTGAAATCAAGTGTCTAATTTCAACACGAGAAGCACAATGTAAAGTATCACTAATGTTCAGCTGATATAACGACAAAGCACAAATTTCAATGTAAATACTACAGCAGTTACAACAGATCAACATGCATTTAATGGCCTCCTTTCCAGGACAACTTGGGTAAGACGGCATCACAAAGGTTAAAACCATTCTGGATTTAATTGAAGAGATGATGGGGTGGCAGTGGCATCAGCTGGAGCATATACAAATCCTTTACATCTCGCTCCAGACAGCAGTTACAATAACAAAATATATACTGTGTCTCAAAAAACGTCCCACATTTGACTTGCTATAATATCGACATAGACAATCCGATTGCGATAATGTTTGGCAGAAGTGTTACTGAGAAAGTAAGAAATCAGAAGATGCTTTGTTTTCCCACCTCACCTATCTAGTGCTTCAGCATTATCTTGCAAAAGAGGAAATGCAGAAGACAGCACACTGACGCTTTATGCATGCAACACAGTCCAACTGCTGCAGCGCTCTCGACTTCCTTCTCTTGAACCATGCCCCCCAAAAGCGCCAAGCCACACGCATTAATTACAAGATTCACAAAGTCATACGGCAGTGTGCGTACGAGTCGTGAGTCAAAAAGACAAGGTTCCTATCACCAAACCCAATGGTTCCAATCCCAACATTTCTTCGAGTTCTGCATTTTCTTTCTCTCAAAGTAAAACAACACATCCACATGACAATGCCAATTCCAGTTGTATCTAACTTTCATCTGCCAAGTCTCATTGCCACGTATCAAACAACTCCTCACACACGCGGTATACTTTGGCTTTCAGTTTTCACGAGTATCCTTTGCCAGTTAATATATGCAAGTATTAGATAACTTTCATGCATTTCTATGTTTACCATCATTGCTAATTGCTCATTTAAGTGTACCATTTTCCAAATGTTAACTCACTGCTACCACAGGAAGATGTTAAGTACTTACTCAACATCTTCCTCTTTATACTGGTTAAAATATATGTACTACGGTAAACACCCTTTTAGCAAATGACATTATATTACGACTGTTAGTCTTACTAGCAAATTCTCAAATTTTGTACTTACCAACAATTCCAGCCAAACCAAAAGTGGTCACCATAGTTGTAAATGCACTGTTTGGAGACACCATGCCAAGAGCTGTAATGCATCCAACAAAACATGCAAAATCAAATTTCTATAGTATCTACTCACCATAACACCACATTCTAACTGGTTTCATTTTACAAGTTTGTTTCAGCCAGTTAACTGCTTCTTCATCAGCAGACTGAACGAAGTTGTGGACACTTCTTTATTATGAACAGTATTTCTGAACCATCCCACATCCACACTTGCCAGAGAACACCAAGCCCCACCAGTGCAAATCTGCAGCCCAAAGACCTAGCTAGTGCAGAAACAATTCAACACACAGCGCGTTCAGTTAACGGAGAACGAAACCAGTTGTGACTGACTGACCACTGTAGCCAACTCATGAGAATTACACCACTCCTCATTACGTTGGATGGTACTGCGTCAGTCCAAAGAGGATGTCAAAACACTAAAGCCGGCGACACACTGGCCAACAATGTCAGGTCCTACAGCTGTCAAAAACAATGGCCGATATGAAGGGCAATCATGTTGGACCATGTGAATATGGACTGACCACTCCAGATATCATGTATACGTTGTCCACATCATGTGTTGTTTCTGCAGAAAAATGTCCAATGCAGCCTTACGTTGCATCTCAGGCAGACAGACATTGGCAAGTGTAGGCAGCCAGGAATCTGCACTGGCTGTAGCATGCCAGATCTCAGCCACATGGAATTATGCGATTGAGTGAACAAAAGCCCGTAGAAGATCCCACCTACATGGGACAACAATCTTGTGACTGAGTAACATTGGGCTAAGGCTCATAAACGCGAGGCATAAGCACTATCATCTCATGCTGTACGAGGTAACTTAAGACAACAGGTAGTTCCCACTCTTCAACTTGGCAGCTGTCTTCATCATGTGCTCTTTCTACAACAGTGTCTGATCCAGTGTCATACCCAGGAGCACAAGAAACTGCTGTGTTTCAGCTGCTGCCCATCCACAGTGATGTACAGCTCTTGTTATTACAATGAAAAACTCAGACACTGTCTTGGAGGTATTTGGCTTCAAACTAGAGAACTGTCAACATTCAATGCTATTGAACAACTACTAACATTGGCTGCAGGAATAAACTGCTAAGTGCAAGAATAACCTCTACTCTTTAGTAGCTCCTTTTGACAAACGTGATGGCTGCCCTGCCGAATATAGGTGGCGCCCTCTGTTCAACGCTGCAGTCTGGCTGGCGCCCACTACTAGAATGCCATGCACAAACGCTGCCAAGACGCGAAACCCGTTGAAATTACCTGGGGTGCCCCAAACTAACGAAACGATCTCAGCCGCTAGTGGGCCAAGTTCACCATATTGTGGGGACATGTAGGGGAGATATTGC
>Ga0056108_1000297_pt1 | contig 16758 bp, 12 predicted proteins | sample WorMetG1BERMUDA1_FD_83875 | JGI IMG/M metagenome (GOLD analysis project Ga0056108, IMG submission 83875) | Marine gutless worms symbiont microbial communities from Max Planck institute for Marine Microbiology, Germany - Inanidrilus... ... | reverse complement strand
GGGCCTACGCTGAACAAGCATCATAAGAAAGGGCGCGTTCGCCGGACGGTTACGTCTGAACAACCGGGTCGGAAAAACGCGAGCCTCGCTGATATCGGCTTCGATTTCTCAGCAGACCTGAATTGTCTTGACGCTTCGGCTTTGTCCATGCGGTCAATCCGACGTCCGCTAATGGTATGGACCGACTGCCTCCCCGAGCAGGTTAGTCTTCAGAGACGATGACCTGCACGAACAGAGGAGAAGCAGTGATGACCATTAGACTTGTTACGGATCACTCGGAGCTCATGTCCATCGGCGTCGACATCGGTAAGGACGTCTTCCACATCGTCGGCTTCGATACGGCCGGCGAGATCGTCCTGCGACGGAAGATCAAGCGGCTAGCCCTGACGAAGACCTTCGAGAAACTGCCGCGCTGCGTGGTCGGCATGGAGGCTTGCTTGAGCGCCCATTTTGTCAGCCGCAGTTTGCGCGGGCTCGGTTTCCAGCCGCGGATCATCCCGGCCAAATACAGCCGGCCCTTCAACAAGGGCCAGAAGAACGACTACAACGATGCCGAGGCGATCGCCGAGGCGGCGCTGCGCCCGAACCTGAAGACCGTCCCGGAGAAGAGCCAGGAGCAGCTTGACCTGCAGGCCTTGCATCGCGTCCGCTCGCGTCTGGTGTCGCGGCGGACGGCGACGATCAACCAGATCCGCGCCTTCCTGATCGAACAGGGGATCACCGTGCGCTCCGGTGCCCGGTCCTTGCGCAACTCACTGCTGACGATCCTCGAGAAGCGTAGCGACGAGATATCGCCGCGCATGGAGGGCGTCATCATGGGCCTCTACGAGGACCGGCTGTGGCTGGACGAACGCATCGAGAGCACGACGGACGAGATCGAGATGATCTCGAAGCGCGAGGGCAACTGCCAGCGGCTGATGACGGTGCCTGGAATTGCTCCGCTGATCTCGACGGCCGTGGTCGCCGCCATCGGCACCGGTGAGGCCTTTGAGCGGGGCCGCGATTTCGGCGCTTCGCTGCCCGGCAGCGGTATGCCTGCATACCGCGAGAGGGGGCTGGGTCTGGTGCCTCAGCAATTCAGCACCGGCGGCAAGCCGGTCCTCGGGCGCATCTCGAAACGCGGCTGTCGATACCTGAGGACGTTGTTCATCCAGGCCGCCCACGTCATCCTGATGCGGCCTCAAAACTGGCAGAACTTCAGCTTCGGACCGTGGCTCGAACAGGCATCACAAAGATTGCACAAGAACAAGCTGGCTGCCACCCTGACCAACAAGCTGGCCCGCATCGCCTGGAGCGTGCTCCGACACGGAAAGACTTTCGACGACGACCGGATCGAGGCCACGGCCATCTGAGTGTCGGACCTCGAACCCAATCGCGATTGAGATGATTGCATGGAACGGATGAAAAAACGCACCCGAAGTCTGATCACCTGTTTGGTTGCTCGTCGACCGATCCGCTAATGAGACCCATGGCGCGTGCGTATTCCCATCATGGCCACGGCCCGCGAGCCGATCATAAAGGCCGGATACATAGCAGCGACTTCCGGTATCCAGCAGATCTCGATTGCAACAGGCAGTCGGTCCATACAAATAGGTGATAAGCGGTCGCCGGTCGTCAGTGCGTAGATGCCGGCCGGCCCTCGACAACGTAACACCATTTCCGAATCCGGGGACATCCGCAAATCGGATAGAGCGGCCCCCGAACTGGTGTCGCCCCTGTCATCAAAGGGGAGTGGGCCGGCAAATCCGGGCCTTCAACACGTGTCCGCTCGGGACCCCAGGCGGGACCTCAATCTTTCCGACGAGCCCACTTCCCGTCCGGATCTCTGGACAATCCCCGCGCTGGATTTAGGGACGCGGTTTCCTCGAGGCCCAAGCCACGTCAGGATTAATCCGCCGACCCAACGGATTGATCGCTCTCGCTATCGTCTCTAAGGCTCTCAACGGTTCGTAAAGCGACGATCACGGCCAAGGCGAGACCGGAAAGCGTGTCCGAAAACCAATGCACATCGCCACTGATGCCGAACACCGTGGCAAGGGTCACCCAAAGGCACCAGAAAGCCGCTACGTAACGGAGCGACTTGTTACCGGCGAGGAACACGATCACCAGGGCCACGGCACCGTTGGTCGCGACATGACCGGACGGCCAACCTTCGATGACGCTGGTAATGCCCGATTCGAAGAAGCCGAACCGGAAGAGCTGTGACCGTTCCAGCACCGTCGCCGGCTCCAAGGCTTCCGGATGGACCCTGGATGTGAACACCTTCAGGAATGAGACAATGGTGAGTGTGACCAGGAAGGCGCTCAGTGAGCCGTTGGCCAAATTCCTGAGGCCCTTGAGAGCAAAGATGATCGGTATGGCAAACGGGGCGACCATGCCGACAAGCATCGGAAAGGCCGACCAAGCGATAGATAGGGTGCTGTCCTGCAACCGCGCCAGATCATTGATAGCGGCATCAATTCCTGAGCTGGCGAGGACAAAAGTCCCGGCGGACAAGACCGGAATCGCGACAAGCAGCCGGAAATCAATCATACCTCTCGTCAGGCAATGGTATATCCGCTCGGCGTCAAATAGGCGCGACATTGACAGCCGTCTTCTACCCGGATGATCCGCTTTGGCAATCCATGGCGCCTATTTTGGCCGCATACGCGATAATCACAACCGGGCAGCAAGTTCGAAGCCGCTAAAAGAGACTTACCTGAAACACTCCAGTCCTTCGTTGGAATGCCCGTTATCTCGCGGCCCGGGCGGTCCATAGATCCGCATCAGGTAGCGTCATAAAGTACCGACGACCCCGGAGATGTCTCGGTGCATGACTTGCGTTATGCTGCTCTCCGGATGACAGGACGATGGTTACGGACGTGGTCACCATGTTCGGCGGCTCCGGTTTCCTTGGCCGGCGAGTCGTCGCGCGCTTGGTTCAGCAGGGCGGGGACGTGCGGATCGCCGTGCGCCACCCCGAGCGTGCCGGCGGCCTCGCGCAAGGGGGCCGGGCGGGGCAGGTGACCTGCATCGCCGCCGACGTCTGGGACGAAGCGTCGGTCATTGACGCCATCGCGGGTTCGGCGGCGGTGATCAACTGCGTCGGGCATTATGTGGAAAAAAGCGGCGCCAGCTTCGATGCGATCCACGGCCGCGGCGCCGAGCATGTGGCCCGCCAGGCCAAGGCGGCCGGTGTCCGCCGCCTGGTCCACATCTCGGGCATCGGCGCCGACTCCGACTCCGCGTCGCCCTATGTCCGGGCCCGGGCCAAGGGCGAACGGCTGGTCGCCGACGCCTTCCCCGGCGCCACCATCCTGCGTCCGAGCGTGCTCTTCGGGCCGGACGACAACTTCTTCAACATGCTGGCCCGCATGGCGCGCTATTCGCCGGTCCTGCCCCTGTTCGGCTCGGGCGGCACCCGATTACAGCCGGTTTTCGTCGACGACGTCGCCGAGGCCTGCGCCCGGGTCCTCACCGACGAGACGACGGCGGGCCAAATCTATGAGCTCGGTGGGCCCGACATCTACACCTACCGGGACCTGCTGCGTTTGGTCCTCGACCGGACCGGGCGGTGGCGTCCACTGATCCCGGTGCCGTTCGTGATTTGGAACATCCTGGCCGCCCTTGCCGCCGTCCTGCCGAACCCGCCGGTGACCCGCGATCAGATCACCCTGATGGGCCAGGACAACGTCGTCACCGGTGAGGCCTTGGCGTTCGAAGACCTCGGCATCGATCCGACCGCGGCAGCCGATGTCCTGCCGCGCTACGCCGGCTTCATCTGATGGACGTTGCCCGGGTCGGCGGGGGCAAATCGATCCTGAAAAATGCCGGTTGTTCGTCGACGAGGACTACCGCTTTCGGATAGCTCTGGCAGCGAAAACCGGCCTTGCGCCACAGCGCCTGTTCTCAGGTATTGGATATTGCGAGCGGGGTAGGGGCCCGGCTACCAGCCGACCCGGTCGATGACCTTCTGGGCCTCTGTCGCCAGTTCGGCGATGCGGCCGATGGGCATCTGGTCTTCGTTGAAGGTGCCCCAGGAGGCGAGTTCGTCGGACGGTGCCACCCGGGGGTTGACCGGATATTCGAAGTTGATGGCGCCAAAGAGCTTCTGCGCCGTTTCCGAGGTCAGGAACTCCAGGAAGCGCACCGCTTCGTCCTTGCGTTTCGAGTGTTTGGCGACGCCGCCACCGGAGATGTTGACGTGGGTGCCACGGTCGGTCTGGTTGGGGAAGATCAGTTGCACGGCCTCGGCCCAGGCCCGCTGGTCGGCCTTGCCCGAGTGTTTCAGTTTGCCGAAGTAGTAGTTGTTGATGAAGGCGACGTCGCAGAGGCCCTCGTAGATGGCCTTGACCTGGGCCCGATCGTTGCCCTGCGGGCGCCGGGCCAAGTTGTCGACGACGCCCTGCGCCCAGGCTTCGGCCGCCTCGACGCCTGAGGCGTGGATCACCGAGGCGACCAGGGCCCGGTTGTAGACATGGCTGCCCGGCCGGGCACAGACCCGTCCCCGCCATTTGGGATCGGCGAGCTCCTCGTAGCGGCCGATGGCAGCCGCGTCCTCGGCGCGGTTGGAGCGGACGATGACCCGGGCACGTTTGGAGAAGGCGAACCAGCGATTGCCGGGATCGCGCAGGTGGGCCGGGATGTTGGCCTCGAGGACCGGCGAGGCGACCGTTGCCAGCAGGTCCTTGTCGGCATAGACGTGAAGCCTCGCGATGTCGACGGTGAGGATCACATCGGCCGGGCTGTGCCGGCCCTCGGCCAGGAGGCGCTGGGCCAGGCCCTTCTTGGCGTAGACGATGTTGATCTTGGTCCCGGTCTTCTTCTCGTAGGCCTCGACGAAGGGATTGATCAGGAACGGCTGGCGGTGGGAGTAGACGTTCAGCTCGGCGGCCGCGGAGGCGCCTGCGGCCAAAAATCCAGCGAGCAATCCAGCAGTCAGGGCGAGGGCGCCGGCGGTCGCCCGGCGGCGCGAGCGGTTGAGGAGAGTCCGGGTCATGGCGGGGATATCCTTGGTCAGCAAGGGGGCGAAGGCGGCGAAGGCATGGGCGAAAGGGGTCAGGTAGAGGGCTTTGAGACCGTGGACCGGTGCTCCGGTCTCGCCGGCGCCGAAGCGGATCGCTTGTCGGCCTTGGGCCACGGCGAGGCTGCCGCCCATCCAGTCCCAGATGGCCAGCACCGCGCCGAAATTGCGGTCGTGATTGCAACTCGCCACGGAATGGTGGATCTGGTGCTGGGCCGGCGAGATAAGCACGCGCTCCAGCAAAGGCCCGTAGGTGATCCACACGTGGGAATGGCGCAGGTTGGCACCGGTGACGTTGAAGACGAAGAGAAAGACGTTGGCGCCCAAGACGGTGACGAGCTCTACCCGGGGGCCGAAGAAATAGATGCACCCGCCGACTGCGACGGCCTGAACGACGATGGCTCTCAGTGAAAAGATGACCGCCTCCACGGGATGGGTGCGATAGACGGTGAGCGGTGTCAGAGTCTCGGCCGTATGGTGGACCCGGTGGAAGGCCCAGAGCACCGGAAAGCGGTGCAGGGCCCGGTGCACCCAATAACGCGACGCGTCGTCGAGCAGAAAAAGCGCCGTCGTGAACAGCGCGGCGATGGTCCAGCCCGGCGCTTGCGGGACCAGGAGGGTGCGGCCGTCGAACCAGATGTGCAGGCTCTCGAAGAGAAGCGTCGCCAGGGCCAGTTTGGTGATCAACCGGGGCGCGATGCCCATCATCAGGGCCTGATTGACGAGCAGGATCTTGTAGTCGGCCCGGGCCGAGGTCGACAGCCAGACACGGGGGGACAGCAGCCCCTTGAGGGCGGAGACGATACCCGACTTGCCGGCGATGACCTGGACCGTCAGACCGATCACCAGGGCGGCCATCAGATAACCGACGAAAACCCGTTTTTGCGGGTTGACGAAGGGGTCCGTCACGTCTTGCAGGTAGTCCCAGAAAAGGCCGTCCATGGGCGATCTCTATAAAACGCTGGCGGTCCGGCGCCAAGGGGCCGGACCGCAGCGCGGTCAGGGTCAGTCGTTTTCGGTGTTGCCGCCGCCGCCCAGTTCCTTGGCCAGGTCGGCGATGTCGCCCGAAATCGCATTGTTGCGGGCTTTGACGCCGAAGGCATCGACCATCAGCTTCTGAACCTTGGCCATGTGCACCATGTACTCGCCCCAGGACGAACCCTGGTCGCGCACGTAGTTGCCCTTGCTGTCGATGTTCGTGACCTGGCTCAGGTTGGGCATCAGCGGGCCGAAGCCGATCATGCGGTTGAGGCGCGTCGCCGTTTCGCCCAGGTTGTTCTTGCCGGTCTGCAGGGCCAGGCTGAAGCCCTTCAGTTCCCCCCAGTGCTTGATGTAGTTCTTGAGGACCTTGGTGGTATCGCCATTGGCCTCCATGATGATCTTCAGCTTGCTCATGTCCTTGTAGACGGAGCCGGCGTACTTGTAGGTGGCCTCGGCCAGGACCTTCTCCCAGTTGGTGGCGATGACGGCGGCGTGCTGGCGGAGCTTGGACCGCTGGGCGTCGCTCAGTTTCTCGCCCTTGGCGTCGGCCAGGAGCCTGCGGCCGTCGAGGAAGGCGCGGGCGATGGTGTGCAGGTAGTCGGTGCCGTCCGGCTTGCCGTAGGCGCCGGCATCGAAACCGGCGGCGTAGTAGGCCGGCCCGAAGGTCATCTCGGTCTTCAGGTCGACGCTGCCGTCCTTGTTGAAATCCGCGTGGGCCAACGCGTCTTCCGGCGTCTTCGATTTGCTGCCCTGTTTGGCCACTTCATAGACCTGCTGCGGCGTCAGTATGAGGCCATGGGCCGGGACGCCGAAATAGCCGAAGGCCTCGTCCCAGGAATGCTCCTTGCCCGTATAGGCGGCACCTTTCGAGTAGGGCTTGTCGTTGGGTTTCTTCTCGGCGCTCAGGTTCTCGTCGAGATAGCCGTCGACGACCTGGTTGTAGAACACGGCGCCCATGACGAACTTGGAGATCAGTTGGCCGTAGTCGTAGCCGTTGGCCTTATCGACGCCCTTGTCGGCGCTCGCCGCCTTGTCGATCCAGAACTCGACGAGTTCGGGGCCGGTCATGCCGTTGGGCATGCCGGTGACGGTGCCCTTGTAGGTCTTGCCCGACAGGTTCTTGCCCTTCGAGATACCCTCGACCTTCGTCTGCTTGACGGCAAACGGGCCTTTCGTCGCCGGCGCCAGGATGTCATGGCCGGCCTTGGAGCCCTTGTAGTAAGCCAACATCTTGGCCTTGAGGTCGGCGTTGGCCGCGCCGTTGCCCTTGTAGGCGAGCTTCTTCAGGGAATCGTGAAGCACGTGGCGGGCGATCTGACCCGAATAGGAGACGGAGTTGGTCTTGCTGCCGCTGTATCCCTTGACGGTGACCGGGAACGGACCGTAGACGGCATCATCGGCCAGGACGGCGCCCGAGACCAGGGCGACGGAAAGGGCGGACGCGCCCAGGGCGAAAATTCTAAACATCGGAATCCCTTCAACAATAGTTTTGCGTGAATGCACGTGACCGTGATATTAATTGCGAATGAGTATCACTAACAGTACAAGTGAAACACATTATCGACTAATTTCCGGACGAGTCACGTCAAAAATCGATCTGGGAATTTTGCTGCTTGGCCGACTGAAGGTTCGATCCTCGCCCGGCGTCCGTGCGGAGGCGGCACACGCCGGTTACGCCACCATAAAACCGATACCGGGTGCCCGATCCGAGTGGAACTTACAATATCCAGCGCTAGCAACTATGTACCGTGTTAATAATCGATATCACCACGATATTATGGTTTTTTCGGAAATCGTGATCCTTATACTTTATCCCGTCCTAACATTTCTGGTCTTTATTGGGCCTTACCAAGGGGAGGAACTTTCATGAAAGGACATGCCGGCGTTATCGCCGGGCTCAACGGCATTCTCAAAAACGAACTCATCTCCATCAACCAGACGTTCCTGCATTCGCGCATGTTCAACGACTGGGGCATGGATGACATCGGCGAGCGCGAATACAAAAAGTCCATCAAGGACATGAAGCAGGCCGACAAGCTGATCGAACGGATCCTGTTCCTGGAAGGGCTGCCCAATCTGCAGGACCTCGGCAAGCTCCGCATCGGAGAGGACACGGAAGAGATTTTGAAATGCGAACTGGTGCTGTGCCAGGACAGCATCGCCGCCCTCAGGGAAGCCATCGGCCTTTGCGAGCGGGAACAGGACTTCATCTCCCGCCAACTGCTCGACGGCATTTTGGAAGACGAAGAGGAATTTCTCGACTGGCTCGAAACGCAGTTCGGTCTCATCGAGACGACCGGCCTCAAGAACTACATCCAGTCCTAAGCGTAAGGAGCATTCGCGTCATGAAAGGCAACCCGAAAGTCATCGAGACCATGAACGCCCTGCTGGCCCACGAGATGTCGGCCGCCGACCAGTATTTTATCCATTCGCGCATGTACCAGGACTGGGGCCTGGAAGAGCTCTATGAACGCATGAAGCACGAGCAGGAAGAGGAATTGGAGCACGCCACCAAGCTCGTCGAGCGCATCGTCTTTCTGGAAGGCACGCCCGACGTCGCCGCGCGCGCCGCGCTCAACATCGGCAGCGACGTGCCGAGCATGATCAAGAACGACTTGGGCTATGAGGAGTTCGTGCAGAAGGAGTTGGTCAAGGCCATCGCCATCTGCGAAGCGGAAGGCGATTATGTGAGCCGGCAGGTGCTCACCAGCCTCCTCGATGACACCGAGGAGGACCACATCTACTGGTGCGAGAAGCAGCTGGGCCTGATCGACAAGATGGGGCTGCCGAACTACATCCAGTCCAAGATGTCCTGACGCCCCTGACCTTAATCATCTGATACCGGCCGCCCTTTTCAGACGAGAAGGGCGGCCTTTCCGTTTGGCGCCCGGATCAAGGCCGTGACCGGGGACGCCAACCCGAACTGACCCAAATCAAAGCCGCACTCCCGAATTTCCGTCATGGTCCCCCCGAATTTGCCTGAGGCCTGTCGGGCGCCATCTATCGGAGGGAGCGGCGCCAGGGCCTGCAAAGCGGCTTTGCAAAGCCGTCGTTTTGTCCCAAACTTCCGGCAAGGCGACGATTGCAGCGAAGCCGTAACCAACACGACCGACCACTGGGGGAGAGATCATGACCAACGCCTATGAGGAAGCCTATCGGCGCTCGCTCGACGACCCGGAAGGGTTCTGGGGGGACGCCGCCGCAGAGATCGACTGGGTCAAGACCTGGGACCGTGTGCTCGATGACAGCAACGCGCCCTTTTACCGGTGGTTCGCCGGCGCCGAATGCAACACGTGTTACAACGCCCTCGACCGCCACGCCGACGGCGGGCGCGGCGACCAGGCGGCACTGATCTACGACAGCCCGGCCACCGACGGCACGGTCAAGACCTATACCTATTCCGAGCTCCGCGACGAGGTCGCCAAATTCGCCGGCGTCTTGCGCGCGCAAGGGGTCGGCAAGGGCGACCGGGTCATCGTCTACATGCCGATGGTGCCGGAAGCGGCCGTCGCCATGCTCGCCTGCGCGCGCCTCGGCGCCATCCACTCGGTGGTCTTCGGCGGCTTCGCATCCAACGAGCTGGCGGTGCGCATCGACGACGCCAAACCGAAAGCCATCGTCTCCGCCACCTGCGGCATCGAGGTCAACCGGGTCATCGACTACATGCCGCTCCTCAACGGCGCCATCGAGCTGGCCCAGCACAAACCGGATAAATGCGTGATCCTGGCGCGGCCTGAGTCCGAGGGCGAACTGACGCCGGGGCGCGACGTCGACTGGGCCGAGGCTATGGCATCCGCCGAGCCGACGGAATGCGTCACCGTGGCGGCGACGGACCCGCTCTATATCCTCTATACGTCGGGCACCACCGGCGAGCCCAAGGGCGTAGTCCGCGACAACGGCGGCCACATGGTGGCCCTCAAGTGGTCCATGAAGAACATCTACGACATCGACCCGGGCGACGTTTACTGGGCCGCCTCCGACGTCGGCTGGGTGGTCGGCCACAGCTACATCGTCTACGCGCCGCTGCTCCATGGTGCGACGACCATCATGTTCGAGGGCAAGCCCGTTGGCACGCCGGACGCTGGCGCCTTCTGGCGGGTCATCGCGCAACACAAGGTCAAGGCGCTGTTTACGGCGCCGACGGCGTTCCGCGCCATCAAGCGCGAAGACCCGGAGGCCAGCCTGCTCGGGCAGTACGACATGTCCGACTTCGAAGCTTTGTACCTCGCCGGTGAGCGCACCGACCCGGATACGCTCCATTGGGCTGAGGACAAACTCGGCGTGCCGGTGATCGATCACTGGTGGCAGACGGAGACCGGCTGGGCCATCGCCGCCAACTGCATGGGATTGCATGCCTTCAAGGTCAAGGCCGGCTCGCCGACCAAGGCGGTACCCGGTTGGGACGTCCAGGTGCTCGACGAAACCTGCAACCCGGTTGCGGCCGGCGACATCGGCGCCATCGTCGTCAAGCTGCCGCTGCCGCCGTCGGCCCTGCCGACGCTCTGGCAGAAGGACGATATCTACAAGGCCAAGTACCTCGAAGAGTTCCCGGGCTACTACGCCACGGCGGACGCCGGCATGATCGACGAGGACGGCTACATCTACATCATGGCCCGCACCGACGACATCATCAACGTCGCCGGCCACAGGCTGTCGACCGGCGGCATGGAGGAGGTCCTGGCCTCCCATCCGGACGTCGCCGAATGCGCCGTCATCGGCGTCGAGGACCAGCTCAAGGGTCAGCTGCCCGTCGGCTTCCTGGTCCTCAAGGCCGGTGCCGCCAAGGAGAACGAGGATATCGTCAAGGACGTGGTCGGTCTCGTTCGCGAGAAGATCGGCCCCGTCGCCGCCTTCAAGACGGCGACCGTGGTCCAGCGCCTGCCGAAGACGCGATCCGGCAAGATCCTGCGCGGCACCATGCAGAAGATCGCCGACAACGAGGACTACAAGATGCCGGCGACCATCGACGACCCGGCGATCCTGGACGAGATCGACGAGGCCCTGCAGGGCATCGGCTACTCGAAGGCCCGCGGCGGCTGACGCATTCAACCCACGAACGTTGATCGTGATTGCGGGCGGGTCTTGGACCCGCCCGTTTTTATTTTGTGGATTTTCAGGGGCTTATCAAACGCGCACGGCGTCCCCATCTGCAGGGAAACCGATCAATAAGAAAGGAACGACCGATGGACGGATCGCACGCCAGTCAATGGGTCAAGGCCGCGGGCCGCGAGGATTTCGCTGGCAAGGACCGCAAGGTGGTCAAGGTGGACGGGCGGCAGATCGCCGTGTTCCTGAACGACGACGGCACCATCCACGCCTGCGACAACCGCTGTCCGCATGAGGGTTATCCGCTTTCCGAAGGATCGCTCAGCGACGGCTGCATCCTCACCTGCAACTGGCACAACTGGAAATTCGACCTCTCCGACGGCAAGACCCTGGTCGGTGGCGATGCGCTCCGGATCTATCCGGCGCGCCTGGAGGGCGACGACATCCTCTTGGACGTCTCCGATCCGTCGCCGGACGAAATCATCGAGGCGGCGCTGACGGGGTTGAAAGGCAGTTTCGAACGCCACGAATACGGCCGCATGGCCCGCGAGATCGCGCGCTTGGAACGGGCCGGCGGCGATCCCCTCGATGCACTCCGTAATACCATCCGCTGGACCGCCGAGCGCTTCGAGTTCGGCTCGACCCACGCGGTCGCCGGTGCCGCCGACTGGCTGGCCCTGCGTGACGAACACATCGACGACGGCCCCTTGGCCCTGACGGCGCTGACCGAGGCGGTCGGTCACTTTGCCTGGGACAGCCGCCGTGAGCCGGTGTTTCCGTTCCCGACGGGTGTGCAACCGTTCGATGGTCCAGCCCTGGTCCGGGCCATCGAGGACGAGGACGAGGAAGCGGCGGCGGCAGTGGTCCGCGGCGGACTTGGAGAGGGTCTCAGCTGGGCCGATTTCGAACCCTATCTGGCCGAGGCGGCTCTGGCCCATTACCAGGATTTCGGCCATTCCCTGATTTATGTCTACAAGACCGGTGAGCTTATCGAGCGTTTAGGCGCCGACGGCGTCCTCGAACCACTGACCTTGATGATGGTGCGATCCCTCGTCTACGCCAGCCGCGAGGACCTGATCCCCGAGTTCAAGGCCTACGGGCCGGCCCTCGAGGCCTGGGACGGGGCAGGGGGGACCGTGCCCGAGGCGGAGGCGCTGAAGGCGGGGCGCCTGGCATCGATCCTGGCGGCGCTATCGGGCGGTTCAGGAAAGCCCCTGGCCACCTACGACGCGGCCATGGACGCCTCATCCTGGCAGTTCCTGCACTACGACATGGTCTACCAGGATCACACCGATAAATCGATCTCGCAGAACGTCGGCTGGCTCTCCTATACCCACATGCTGACCTTCGGCAACGCGCTTCGCAAGATGGCCGAACGCTATCCGGCCCTGTGGGCGCCGGGGCTTTTGCAGATGGGCTGTTTCCTCGGCCGCAACGCGCCCTTCGTCGATGCCGAAACCGATTGGTCGGATTTCGACGTCAATGACCCGCTGGCTTTCCTGGCCGACCACAAGGCGACGCTGTTCGATCACGGCAATCCGGAGTTCATCGTCTCGGTGCATCTGGTGAAATTGCTCACCGCCGTCGAGGAGGAAATCGCCGAGCGCCCGGAGGTGGCCTGGGGACCGTTGGCGACGGCCGCCGTCAACCGCTTCCTCAACTCGCCCTTGAAGCGCAAACACGCGCTGAGGACGGCCAAGCAGGCGATCGCCACCGTCGAGGCGCAATAGGGATCGTTTACGAGAGGGGCGAAATCCTGCAGCAAGAGGCCAGGGTCAGGCGAATGCGAGGGTGCTACAGGTCTGTTTGATCCGAGGAGCGGACGACGGCGTGCCAAGAGTGTTTCGACGGCCGTCCCACCTTTGGAGACACACTCCTCCCGTCACCCCCGCGAAAGCGGGGGTCCAGGAAACGGCCTCAAATTCAGAATGAGGCGGACGCCGACTGGATTCCCGCGTACGCGGGAATGACGGCGGGGGATTTCCGGGTTTTGCCAAAAAAGGACATGTAGGCCCGTTTTGCAGCGTCCGAATTATCCGATTTTCCGACCACGACGCTTTACGAGAGGAACCGCCGCTGTCCACCCGCCGGTTCGCACGGTCCCGATCCGACATGTCATGGCCGTGCTTGACACGGCCATCCACGTCTATGTCACGGACAGCCGTTTCTGAAATACGAGTGGATCACCGGGTCAAGCCCGGTGATGACGGTGAGTAAGGAATTACCCGTTGTTGGGATTTTCCAGAGATCCAGACCTTCGGTGTGCGCCGGCGTAATGGGCGACCGCGTTAGTGTATGTCTATAGGAGGCGGCGCTATAGTATTTTGCGTCTTTGTTGGTTGGGAATTATCCGCATGTGTGGTTGGCGTTGGTGGGGATATGTAATCGCCGAATCGCTTACACTTTTCGGCTTGGGTTTGGGAATCACACTCATGTATTTCGATCTGGCAGAAAATAACCCGACAACTGGATTGGGGTGGGGTGTTGGATTGATGATTGTCGGTGTGGCCCGGTTCGTGATCGGTGCCCGAGATGATAGAAGGAAGCCGGAAAAAACGCTGGAGGAATAGAACTAACAAACGAATACAGGCCGACGTTTGGTCGTTGGCATCTGACTAATGACAAGAGACGGACCAAGCTCCCCCGCACCTTATAGTCTCAGATTTGTCGAGGCTTATTGATGAGCCGCCCGGGGAGTCCGCAAGTGGGATAACCCGACCATTGCGGGCGCTTAATATCCATGATGGCCTCGCGGCGTCGGCGGTCGGACCGGCAATTTGCATTGACCGTTTCAGACACAGGCGGTTGCCTGGGAGGGAGATTCTTGGGCCTCGCTGGCGTAGGATTTCGCCTGGTCCCGCCAACGGCTCCAACAAAACCCCTTCGGGGTTTACTCCCCATCCGCCGGGTGTAGGATGCCCTGGAATTCAACGGGAATAATCCGACCGGTCACGGAGGGACAGCCACATGATGCTCGAGAAAAAGGTTTGCGTGATCACCGGCGCGGCGCAGGGCATCGGTTTCGCCTGCGCCAAGCGCTTCGTCGCCGAGGGCGCCAAGGTCATGCTGTCGGACATCGAGGTGGAGAAGGGCAAGGCCGCCGCCGCTAGTCTATCCGATGGCCCCGGCGAAGCCGATTTCATCTCCTGTGACGTCGCCAAGAAGGCCGAGGTCGATGCGCTGGTCGCCGCGGCGGTCGAGAAATGGGGGCGCCTCGACGTCATGGTCGCCAATGCCGCCGTCGTCCACCCGGCCGATATCCTGGAGCTACAGGAGGCCGATTTCGACCGCGTCGTCTCCATCAACCTGAAGGGCTTTTACCTCTCCAACCAGGCCGCCGCCCGGCAGATGGCCGACCAGGGCGAGGGCGGCTCGATCATCAACATGTCGTCGATCCAGGCGGTCATCACCAACGCCAACATGCTCGCCTATGCTATGTGCAAGGGCGGCGTCAAACAGCTGACGACGGCGTCGTCGCTGGCGCTCGCGACCCGCAACATCCGCGTCAACGCCATCGGCCCCGGCACCATCATGACCGAGATGGCCGAAAAGGTCCTGGCTGACCCGGCCGTCCGCCACACGGCCATGTCGCGCACCCCCATGGGCCGGGCCGGCGATCCCGCCGAGATCGCCTCCGTCGCCGCCTTCCTCGCCTCCGACGACGCCAGCTACATCACCGGCGAGACCATCAATGTGGACGGCGGGCGCATGGGGCTGAATTATACGGTACCGGTGTTGGAGTAATTTTATTTCCTATTATTAGGAAATAATTAACAAGTCGGATATTTTTTGGTATAGTCACGCCCACGATACCGGTGCCCGCGCGGCTCCGAACCTGGCCTTTATAGGCCGTTCGGAACAACCCGAGGCGGACAACACCTCCCGAAAACCTGAACCGTAACCATGCGGCGGCCATGTTTGCCGCAGTCCGAGAACGCGTCCTTCGCCAAGGCAGAAGGGCGCCGGGAGATGAACGATGATCCGCCCGGCCTTCCGCCTGAAGAAACCGCTCGGCCTCGCCTATACCATGGACGAGGACGACGCCCTGAAGACCAAGGTCGCGCTCCGCGACCTGGGGCACATGAAGCGCCCCGATTACGGGCTGACGCCCTACCCGGACCAGCCGATGATCGACGGCATCCGCAACTTCCAACGCGGTCACGGACTGAAAGCGGACGGCGTCGCCAAACCGGGCGGGCCGACGGAACGGCGTCTCAATACGGAATTGATGAATGGCCGAACCGGTCGCCAAACGGAAACCGGGAAACACCACCAGCCTTCCAATTAACGCGCCCTGAAAATGACAAAGTTGCAAACTAAGAAAGAAATACCCGTAAAATTTGCCACTAGAGATGATGACAGTGAAAATGTCGAACCCATGCTGACCGATCGAGGCGGGCTAAAGAAGGAGGAATCGATTTACCCATTGTTATTCGACGACACGGGACGGGCCACGGGGATTTGGTCGGAAGGCAGCCTTATTCCCGATGCGCAAGCCGAAGAGGAACGGCGAGCTCTGCGAGCAGAATTAGCGGCAGACCGGAAACGCTCGATCCTCTCCGGTGAGACGGCAAGATTCGTCGTTCGGCGAAATCCCGAAGCGGACGGTCGAAAACCCCTGCACGAATTCGATTCTCTCAGCGAGGTCGGGCGATTCGACGAAATCATTGAACGGACCGCCAGAAAATCCGGGATCGATCCGGATCTGGTTCGGGCCATTGTTCACATGGAAACGACTCACGGCGGTTATGACCGTCTTTTCCAGCCGTTCGACGGGAACAAGACGTTGCGGCCCATGAATATCCACGCCGGATATTGGAAAGGCATGGGCTTCAGTCGCGAAGAACTGAAGAAGACAAATAACAACATCGACGCGGGGGTAAGGCTGTTGAGGTCGATCCAAGACCGAATACCCAACGCTTCCGTCGAGCAGATCGCATCGGTCTACCATTCCCTCGGGGCCACCAAGGTCAGTGACTATGGTGCCCGCGTCGGCAGATTGTACGAGGAACAGCCATGGCGAAAATGAGACCTCGATTGTGGAAACCCACCAAAATCGTGCTTTGGACCGGCGCCGGTGTCGCCCTGTTCCTGGCCATATATTCGGGAAAGCTCGCCATCGAATACGATCGCCAAGGTGTTTACACGGGGAATTACGCGATCGCGACATTTGAGCTCATGCTCTTCAACGCTGTTGTTCTCTTTTTGCCGTTCCTGGCCGTGGCGGGGTCGATCGAATTTGTCCGGTGGTTGGTGCGAGTTGCGCGCTCTTACGATCGCGCCGACTGACGAGGCGCGCCATCGGCCTACCTTTTTGGCTGCAAAAACACTGACGGTCCCTTCAAAAGGAAGACACGAGCAAACTGAGAAATACGTAACGTCGAAATCAAACTACCAGTGCCCGTGGGGCTCCGACTCTGGCTCTTGTAGGCCGGCCGGAATAACCCGAGGCGGACAACACCTCCCGAAACCCTGAATCGCAACCGCGCGGCGGCTTTTTCAGTCGCTGCCCGACATATGGCGCCGTTTGCCTGTGGGCGGATGAGCGCCGGGAGATGAGTAATGATCCGCACGGCATTCCGCCTGAAGAAACCGCTCGGCCTCGCCTATACCATGGAAGAGGACGATGTCCTCAAGACCAAGGTCGCGCTCCGCGACCTGGGGCACATGAACAAGCCCGAATATGGGCTCACCGCCTATCCGGATCAGCCGATGATCGACGGCATCCG
>Ga0056108_1000296_pt1 | contig 16794 bp, 3 predicted proteins | sample WorMetG1BERMUDA1_FD_83875 | JGI IMG/M metagenome (GOLD analysis project Ga0056108, IMG submission 83875) | Marine gutless worms symbiont microbial communities from Max Planck institute for Marine Microbiology, Germany - Inanidrilus... ... | reverse complement strand
TTTCATTGAAACGTTTCGGGTCTACCGTGACCCTAGTGTTCATCGATTTGTACTGTGGTGTGTTCGGTGTGAGTTCACTGGCACCCCTTGGCTGACTACGGATCAGCGCAGTACTTATCTAGTGTTTGCAAACGTAGCCCAACACTTACTATCACAAACTAACTTTGATACGCGAAACTATTGCTACTGTGGTGTGTCTGGACTGACTGTGCCGGCACACCCTCGGCGGGCTGAGAGAACCGCGCAGTGGTGATAGTCGACTTTACTTGACAAGGGTGTGTCTAGCTTAATTACTTGGCCATTCCTACCGTTTGACATTGAGCAGCGTTTCATTGAAGTAACTCACTAGCGACTGATTGTTTTGCTACAGTTTCACAAGTAGATTTACGTGCACCATTATAGTCTAAGAAAGTCTTGATCTGAAGCTACATTAGTACACACAGCAACAGTCAACATGTCTTATTTGATTGACTGCTATGGAAATAAGTATGACATTATTAAGATGCCGGCAACTGGTTTATGTGGATACCATGCGCTTAGCTATTCTCTTGCTGGCAATCCCTGGTGGTCTTACAAGTGTGTTATCGACGATTGTATCAACGTCTTCACCAACATTCCGGACTTGTATAGATTGAGAACTAATTTTGGCAGTCGTGGTCAATCATCACTAACTGTCGCTGACTATGCTGCGTTTATGCAGAACTCAGTTTATCGCGTTCAAGCAGGCCTTGGTTGTGACACGGACGCATATTGCGAAGATGCTCATCTCACGGCCCTGTCACTGCTGTACGACGTTGTTATCTGTGTATACTCAGAGGAAACCAAACAGTGGCATGTCTTTAATGAAGCAGCCACACGTGGATATATTCTGTTGTTGAATTTACCTGGACACTTTGACGTGCTGAAGGGACCAGTTCCTCCTGCAGCTCATACACATGCTGTAAGTCGACAGAGTTTCGGTGCGTCCGACGAAGCTTGGAAGATTTTGCAACGACAGTACAGTTTTCGTTTTGTTACTGCATTTCCGGACCAGTTTGCGGGTATAAATATACTCAATAATCCGGTCGTTCAAATCACAGAAACTACAACGAACAACGACGTACATGCAGAAGAATGTATCAATAACAGTTGCGTTTGTGACTTTCCTGGTTGCAAATACATTGCAAAAAACACTGCCGGACTGGCGATGCATGAAATGAAAGTGCATAAGCAGAAGCGGTTACCAAAACATGGCTTTCAAGTCACAGAAACTACAGTGAACAACGACATACATGTGAAAAAATGTATCCATAACAGTTGTGCTTGTGACTTTCCTGGTTGCAAGTACATTGCAAACAAGGTTAACGGCCTGGCGATGCATAAAATGAAAGTGCATAAACAGAGGCAGTTACCAAAAGACACACAGGGTGTTGTTAATTCTGAAGCAGGTGAAACATACGGTCGTCGAAGTGACTTAAAGGCAATGGTAGACAGTGACGGTTTCCGCGTGGCCGTAAGCCGCAGTATGCTGAGGAAGCCAGACTCATCAACAGCTGATTCGGAGATGCCACGGAAACGTATATGTCTGTCAACAACACACACTGTCAGTACTGAGCTACGCAATCGTTTTTCACAGTTGCCAGAAGACGGTAATGACAGAGATGCAGTTATTATGTGTCACGCGACTGATGCAGATAATGATGTAAATTCAGTGGAAAGCGTAAAAACAAACGATTCACGAAAAAGTAGACGATTAGCAAACAAGCATATCGCCAGTCATGTAGAAAGTGTGTCAGAGGCAGTTCACAAAGAAGGCCGATACACGTGCGATCATTGCGGGTCAGTATTTAATAAGGCTCGAGGCCTCTCTGTACATAAAACGAAACGTCATGCACCTAACGTTCGGACTGTTCTGAACACAGACGTTGATGTAGAACCAGATGACGACGTCAAAAGTATGCAGTCGGAAGCTGTATCGCTGGAGAGCATGAGCTGCGGTGTTCGAAAAAGTGTACGACTGTGCAACAAAAGTAAAAGACTGAATGCAGTAGAATCTACAGCAGAGGTTAGTCTGACTAATAAACCTGATGTGTCAACGGCAACACCTGATGAAGGAAAACCTACGGATCGAACACAGATAAACACTGCAGACAATCGCATATTCGATAACAGTAGTAAAAGTTGGCGTCAACACAAAGCCACAAACACTAGAAGAGATCATTTAAAGACTTCATTTTCTGAAGACATTGTCAAGTTAGAGAAACAATTTCGTCCAAGAAACACGTCAGTGCCACAGACTGACCCCTTGTACGATAAACTGAAGTCTTATCATGACGGCTTATTACGATCAGTTTCTAACACAACAACAGAAAAGTTGTCGGCAGAAGTTCTTGACGTTATTTTGAACCCGACAGTTATTGATGACTCTGACAGACGATTCCTTTGGTCTAAGGAGGATGAAATTAGATTAAACGAATTAAACGAAACATGCAAATTAATCCAAACGCGATCTGAGTGGAAGTGGAGTGCACCAGACGACACCGAACAAGGCCAGTACAATGATAAACTGATGCAGATATGTGTTACTAAGGAATGCGAGTGGAAACTAGTTGACTGCGAGAGCTGCGGATCAACCGGTTTGTTAGTCGGTGATCAGATAGATTCGGAAATGTGCTACGATTGCATGAAACTTAAGCGTGCAAACGACAAAGAACGAGAACAAAAACACGAGGCATGGAAGAAGGTAAAGCCGAAAACAAAGGATTTTCCGAAAACAGCCGACGGCACAACAGACTTGCCAAAGTTACAGCCAGGAGATAAAGCTGTCATAGCACCCGTGCACGGAGTGGTTACTGTGACGAAAAATAGCTACGGAGACAAAAGGATGCGGTTGGAAAGCATATCGCTCGTACAAGATCCAGTACCGACTTGGTGCAGACTGCTACCGAGAACCTCGTTGGCAGACAGATACATGATAATTGAAAGACGAGTGAAAACTGATATGAAGTACATAGTGGCAAATGCAGATCGTGTAAGACAGTGGTTGCGTTATTTATTTCTCAACCACGGTGAATTTATCCGATTGAGACGACAGAATCAGCTAGCAATAGATGAAGCTGCTATTGAAACACTGGGACCACACTTGGAACTTGCAGAGGTTGATTCCAGTTTGGCTGACCATTCAGCGTCAGAAGCTGATCAGATACAGGAGAGATTTAGAGGTGAAGATGACGGTCTTACAGATGCAACTGTTGAATCTGGCTTTTCTGAGAACCATGTCTTTTCGTTTGATCGCTACGACGCACTTTACCTACAGTCGAAAGACGTTCTGCGCATTAAAAAGCAAGGTAAAGTGGAAATAGTTGAAGACCATACAGTTCGCAAACCGACCTACTGTACGTCTGCGAATCTTGCATTCCCACATCTATATCCGCATGGTGAAATGTCGCCGCTTGATTTCGGAGACTATAAACTTGGTCGTTACTTGCTGAAGAAGCAGGCACTTTACGCGCACAGAATGAGTGACGGCAGACTGCAGTGGAACTTTGCTGAGGACGACATACATATGGCACATCAATTTAGTCGATTATCGGAAATGACTGTCCGAGCAAATGTAGGCTATTATATTGCCTCACATCCCAGTGTAGCACACGTTCCTCTGCAAAGTATTCTGACTGCATTCAAGGACGGTGTTGATCAGGACAGCGGCCTGCTAGACGCGCATCTGCCAGATCTAACAACTGTCATGTCACAACTCCCAAATTCACGACAGAAGTGGTTCTGTGAACGCCTGGGCATCGAGGCACTTTCTCGGGATGTTGGCTCTCCGAATCTTTTCGTGACGATTAATTTAGATCCTCGAGCAAGTCCAGACGTACGTCGGTTGCTGTATAAGTTAGAACACGGCGAAGATATGGACCGCGACGAGCCGTTTGTGAAAGACACAGCCGAATTCACGAAGCTAATAAACAAGTTTGCTCCATTCGTTGCAGTATATTTGTATCGAAAGGTGAAAGCAATCATCCGTTGTTTTTTTACGAAAATTTGTGGCATCCCAGAGAAGGAAACGAAAGATGACTGGACGCAAAAAGACGTCACAGAGCAGTCGTATTATTTTGCAAGAGTGGAATTCACGGAAACACGTGGGGTTCCCCATTTTCATGTCTTAGTACGTTTGCCCTTCGTGCTGGAGACGGCACTGTTGGGTCGCATCATTCACAACGGCCGTGTTGTTCGGCAGGAAATGAAATGCGGTAACATCAAAGCCGAGAAACGAGAACAAGCATGGCATATGATTGAGATGGGTTTACTTGCCAGTCGATACGCAGCTCACTTTGCGCATTCTATCTCTACAGCGTCCTTCTACAGTGAAGACGTCGGTATCGATGATCATCAAGAGGACAAAGTTATACGTCTCGAAGACTACCGGAAAGAGTTCGCAAAAAACTACAAAGACGGCAATATAAACTTGCAGACGCATCCGATTATGCGGCGATTTGACGATGCTGAGTGTCATGCCAATCCGTTTCACGAGGAAGCGTTGGTATCGTCGGTATCTTGTCTTCATCAGTGTATTCGTGCTAGCTGCGGCGGTGATCCACTGACCGGTGATGGTTGTCGTTTCGATTTTCCCAAGAAATTACTTAAACATACGGTGCCGGCCATGATGCAGGTAAATGCAAATCAGATGGAGGCACGCATTCTTTTGCGTAGAACGTGTGATCGAGTAGCAAACTTGAATCGTTATTTTGTCAGATATTTACGTTCGAATCATGACGTAACTCCGTTACTGGATGCTGCTCACTCGATTCGTTACTGTGCGAAATACTGCGCGAAGCCAGGCAAACACGAACAGTTGCTAGATGAGATGATTGAGCATTTAAACAAGAGGTCGACAGACTTACTGCCGCCGAACATGAAACAAGTTCTTACGCATCTTCTTCTGGCTGACTGTTCGCACCGTGCTTTTATCAGTAAACAGGAATTGGCATACAAGGTGATGAACTTGCCAGATATTATGAAATCGTATGCAAACATAGATGTGGTCGGCTTCTATAAGCGTGCAAATATACAAGTCCCGTACGACGACGAATTCACGATCGAGTATTCGGATCGAACAGAATACAGTGCGTATGGGGAACGGTGCAGAGATGATACCGAACTCGGGCGTGGTCTGACAAGAGAAGTCGTGGAAAACATGTGTATGAATGAGTTCGCTGAAACAGTTCAGCATAAGTGGGTAAATTCAAAGGAGGCTGAGACGACAGTCATCGATGAGACACGAAAACGTAAATTTCGGACGCGAGATGTGAATACTGGTCACTGGCGGTTGACGCTCTTGAGCAAACGCAAGCACACAAGACCGAGCACTGTATTACACACAGCGCCTGCAATAGATTACAAGTTTGTCGATCACGAGAAGACAACGACGCAGACAACTTTCTACGACTTGTCGATTGAGAAACGCCATCAACTGTACCGTGCATATTATGAACTCGTGATGTACATGCCGTGGAAAACTACTCCAGATGAGACGTTTCTGTCAGCCGAAGTACGATCAGTGCTTGACAACCCCGAGAGACATGCCGAAATCGACAGCAGGCACAGCTTGCAGCGGCTCGAAGAGTTCATTAAAGTGTACCGGAAGTACTACGATGACGGTAAGGTGGCGCCACCTGGTAGTGCTTGGCAACGAGATAATCAGTTCTCTTACTCCATGTTTCTGGTAAGCCAGCACAACCGACACATTCACTTGGACCGTGTTGACAACAGAGGCGTACTGAAAGCGCAATATGAGGATGTGGATGAACTTGTGAATGTGGATGTCGACATACGACCGGCTGTGAACGATGTGTCAGACCTGTCTGAATACCCGACATTTGAGAATTTCATGCCGCCAGACACTTTTCGCGACGTCATGGAGCAGAAAGCACCATCGATCTCTGAAATATTTGTTGCATTCCCTATGCAAAATAAATGGCAGCGTTTGGAAGAAATTGCGACGCATAATAAGTCTAAGCGATTTATTGCTAATCCACCTGCATCACCAGTTGACTACGAGAATATGACACCGATACAGAAGTTCGCTGTGGATCTCGCCAGAGATGAAAATCAGCAGATTGTTTTTCTATGTGGACAGGCAGGAAGTGGAAAGACTGCGGTAGCATTGAAAGTTTGCGAGTATTTTCGAGGCAGAGTGCAAGCTACTGCATACACCGGTAAGGCTGCGTCGTTGTTCAATGGGCCGACAATTCACTCGCTGTTCAGTTGGTCTCATAACGAACACAAATCGGTTTTAACGGAAATAAAACCTGACAGCAAAAAAGTTACCGAGTTCCGAGTGGATCACGAAGACATCGACCTGTACGTAATAGAAGAGGCGTTGGCGATACAGCCAGGATATTTTGCGTTGATGGATGAAATGATGACGGCAGCGTTCAATCCAAAGCATGAAAGGAATGCAGACGGTGAGATACCACCATTTGGAGGAAAGAAAATGCTATTCCTTGGCGATCAGGCTCAGCTTCCGCCTATCGGAGGACCGGCAGTATACGATGACGGACGTACTGTCTCTGACTGTTTGAAAAAGAAACGAGAAAGTAAGCAGTCAAAGAGGACGAAAACTGGACAGTTGATATTCGAGAAATATCTTGTTCCAAATTGTATATATTTGCAACGTGGACAGAGAAATTCTGGTCTGTTAGGCGAAATTTGTTACAGAATGAGGCAGGGCACACTAACTGAGGACGACTGTACTATGCTGACCTATCAGAGAACACGGTTTCCCGACGTCTGTACAGATTTCGGTATTCACTACCAGAATGAAATGTGTTCAATGCACAACTGGCGACAGCTGTGGAATGAGTGCACAAAGTCTACAACAACACGGCGTATGCACATATGTAAGGCAACATATCACATGACAGCCAACAACAGTCAGATCGTAGATGCACTGAGCGCGCTTCCGCCGCAGGCTTACGACTATGCGCCGGACATTCTGTGCGTTGCCGAAGGATGTGAAGTTCGTCTCTTGAATAATGTAAACACTGCTGCCGGTCTCGTGACGTCGCAATCTGGCAGTGTCGTCAAAGTGATCTTCAACAATGCGGATGCTAAGTTGTTGCTTGCTGGAGAACACGTTGTGCCATACTGCATAGTGGTGTCGTTCGCAGCATTTCAGGGTTTTATCGAGAAGAACGGTACTGAAAAACGTATATTTCCGTTTCCGAACCAGCGTACATGGGTACCCGTTTACAGAAAACGTTTCAGCGTCAAGATCAGTTCTTTACCGAAGTGGATACGTAAGAAACAGTTAGAGAAAGAATGCTACAGAATTCAGTTTCCGCTTGATCTAGCCAGCAACGTCACAGCTCATCGTGCTCAAGGTCAGACAATGGCGGACTGTCTTGTGTCAGTTGATTTGGGCCTCGAGCATCCGGACATGAAAATGCCGCCTGAAATCAGCTCGTTGCTATATGTTGCTTGCACACGTGTGACGAAACTGGAAAATCTGTTCGTACGTGCGATTCATCCGTCCGTGTGGCAGAAAATTGGACAAAGTGATGTCGACAAGCACCGACGAAATGTCGATGACAAGCTGCGAAAAGCTGCTACAGAGTTTGCCGAGAAGCATGGCGTGCGTCAGGAAATGTTGGACGAACTAGCCTGGACAACCAACAGTAAGGAAAATGCCGAAGAATGGCGGTTGTTGCAAGAACAAACAGAGCCACCGTCAACCAGCCGCGTCACTCAAAGTACGTCACAGCATTCGAGAAACAACTCAAATTTTAACGTCGATCTTGGCGACGTTCAGTTTTCAATGTTCAGCAGGCCAGTGTTAACAGAAAGGCATATCGGCATTGATCAAGGAGTTAACAACTTCGCCATCGTAGTCGTAGAACGAACAATCCACACGAATCCCACCGTTGTTGCGGCACACAACTACACAGAACTGAATCTGAAAATTGGCTTCAAAGCAGCCGATGTAGTAATTGCTCTAACGAAACATACGGACTTGCTGTTATGGATGAATCCAGCGTATGGTGATAACGCTGTTGACCGCGTCGTGGTGCACTTAGAGCAGATCGATCTACGGAACCGCAATTCGAAACAGTTCTCCACTGAGCTCGGCAGGTTATTGCAGCAGCAGGTAATGGATACGGACATGTGCATTGTTCAAATGTCATCGCCTCACGTGCATCGTGCGAATGGACCTTTGTTTCGCCTCGGCGACGAGATAGTTGAGACGCTACAGTTGCAACCGATTACGTATCTACAGCAGCGATCGCGCGCAGAATCGAATCCGTCGGTTGTCGGTGTTCAGCACACTGATGTTGATTCTGAACCTTCAGACGTTGAACCGTCAAACGAAACGACTGCCGATTGTGCTGAAAAGTCAGCGTCGCAAATATATCATGCGAAAAAAAGAATATCTGCTGCCGTATTACGATACATTATTGAGGCCGATGAAGAGCAACAGCAACGTATGAAGTTGGATGTGGACAACAAAGTGAAGAAATATTGGCTTGAAAAGATTGCTTCTGATTCGTCTGTGAAACTTGACGACGTTGGTGATGCACTACTTCATGCAATAGACGAAGTTCTCTGTGGCAGTTCTCAGTTTAAACAACTCGTTCCTGCCGCACCATCCGTCCACGTAAACCGAACTGTGGCTGTCGCAGTATTTCCAGACGCGACGTACTGGGTAGTGATTAACTGCCGTTGGAATACGTTTGTCTTCGAGAACTTCGGTTATTTTACCTCTCGTTTACGCAACGCTTACTACAAGGATCCGTCGACTGTTTATGCTATTAAACAGAACATGGTAGATTGCGATGACCTCTGGATACCATTGTCAGTTTTTGAAGGCAACGAGACATATGATGCAGTTGAGCATATAAAGGTCGTTGTAAAACAGCTCACTGGTCATACGGAGTTGGCGTTGAAAAACGAAGAAGCTGGAGCTTTAACGGATGCCACAACGAAAGCAATGAAACTTATTTGTGACGGAGTTATCGGCACGAATAGTAAGTTGTGCGACAGACGCGACCGAATTCTCGGCTCCATGTATTGTCGGACTTCAACACTTCATCATTGTGAAAGGAAATTTCAGGTGGTAAACAGCACTGGAAAGCACACGAATGCCGTGCTCTCATGTTTGTCTTGGATGAAACAGAATTTGCGAGATTTCGTGGAGCACAGGCGAGAAATACTAACTGAAGCCGAGAAGAGATCTTTTTTCTCTGCTATGGTGGATCTTGCACATTCTGGTCAACGTTGCATGGAAATGATTCAACTGTCGGAGACTGTGAAGATGAAATTATGTGGTGACATGGTGAAACTTCAGATGGAATGCGACAAGGCATTTGCGCGGAACACGACAGACCTTGTTCTGATAAGCTTGAGTAAAAATCTTAATCACATAAAAGCTGTTAAAGCGAATTCACGGAAAACCAGCCGAGACGTAAAGCCGCCGTCTGCAAGAGTCGAGGAAGAGAGCGACATGGAACCATAATATGACCCTTAATTACTTTACAGTCGAGGGCACGATACTGATCCAGTCTGACTGAATTAAGACCGCATGACCAGCATGTACCAGCTGCAAATAACCTGGAGTCTTCAGATCGAAGACGACTGTTAGTCCTTGTCCTTGTCTACGTAACCTCTATAAGACTTCAGTCTACAGGAATCCTTATTCACCAGTACCTTTTTTATCAAGTTTGTACCAAACACCCAACTGAACACACTGAATTGGAATTAAAAAGACGATGAAGCTGGAACTTTGGTGGATGTGCTCAGTAGTTCATCTCAGAAAATGAACAGAGCAGAATGCGCAGCGTATGCAGTCACTTCTCACTTGCAGGGGCAGGGAGTTGTGACTTAGCATATACTCATAACCTACGTTCATGACATCTTACTCTAGCCGGATTCCGACGACAATATGCGGCCAGTAACCTTTGATGACTTGTTTATTTATGACCATGATTACGAAATTGTGCGGTGACATGCCGCACGTTCGACTGAAGTCAGAAGCATGTCCAATGAAGCTTTTAAGTGGCAACAAACACGATCGATGTGTGCATATATACTCATACATATACTAATAGCCTACTAGAATGCCATTTTAGTTCAGCGGAATTCGCCGTACTATGTCGAAGAAGAAACCAACGAAAAGTTGAGACATAACCAGCTTGATTAACCTGTGTCATCAGCGAGCTCAACCATTGCTGGACTTACAACCGTTCTAACAGTGGCAACATAATGTTGGCTGTTGACTGACTGATGCTTAGTTGCAAGTTTTGAAAGCCAATCATGCAGTGGCAATAAAATATTGGCTGCTGATTGGCTGTTTTAGGTAAGTATGAGGATGGAGATCACACTATGTGGCAACATTGTGGACGTTCGTTCGGAAGTTAGAAGCATGTCCAAGGAAGCTTTGAAGTGGCTACAAAGACGATCAATGTGTGCAGATGTACTCATAGACATACTCATATCCTAATAGAATGCCACTTTAGTTCAGCGGAATTCGCCGTGCGATGTCGAAGAAGAAACCGACGCAGAGTTGAGACATAATTACACCAAAATAGCTTGATTAACCAGTGTCATCATCGAGCTCAACCATTACTGGACTTACAACCGTACTAATAGTGGCAACATAATGTTGGCTGTTGACTGAATGTTGTTTAGTTGCAAGATTTGAAAGCCAATCATGGAGTGGCAATAAAATATTGGCTGCTGATTGGCTGTTTTAGGTAAGTATGAGCATGGAGATGACACTATGTGGCAACATTGTGGACGTTCGATTGGAAGTTAGAAGCATGTCCAGGGAAGCTTTGAAGTGGCTACAAAGACGACCAATATGTGCATATGTACTCATAGACATACTCATAGCCTATTATAATGCCACTTTAGTTCAGCGGAATTCGCCGTGCGATGTCGAATAAGAAACCGACGCAGAGTTCAGACATAACTACACCAAACTAGCTTGATTAACCAGTGTCATCATCGAGCTCAACCATTACTGGATTACAACTGTACTAACAGTGACAACATAATGTTGGCTGTTGACTGACTGTTGTTTAGTTGCAAGCTTTGAAAGCCAATCATGCACTGGCAATAAAATATTGGCTGCAGATTGGCTGCTTTAGGTAAGTATGAGGATGGAGATGACACTATGTGGCAACATTGTGGACATTCGATTGGAAGTTAGAAGCATGTCCAAGGAAGCTTTGATGTGGCTACAAACACGATCAGTGTGTGCAGATATACTCAGGGACATACTCATAGCCTATTTGAATGCCATTTTAGTTCAGCGGAATTCGCCGTGCTATGTCGAAGAAGAAACCAACGCAGAGATGAGACATAATTGCACCAAACCAGCTTGATTAACCATTGTCATCAGCGAGCTCAACCATTACTGGAGTTACAACCGTTCTAACAGTGGCAACATGATGTTGGCTGTTGACTGACTGTTGCTTAGTTGCAAGTTTTGAAAGCCAGTGATGCAGTGGCAATAAAATATTGGCTGCTGATTGGCTGTTTTAGGTAAGTATGAGCATGGAGATGACACTATGTGGCAACATTGTGGACGTTCGATTATACGTTAGAAGCATCACCAAGTCAGCTTTGAAGTGGCTACAAACACACGATCAATGTGTGCAGATATACTGATAGACATACTCACTCCCTACAGGAATGCCATTCTAGTTCAGCGGAATTCGCCTTGCTATGTCCAAGAAGAAACCAACGCAGAGTTGAGACGTAATTACACCAAACCAGCTTGATTAACCGGTTTCATCAGCGAGCGCAACCATTACTGGACTTTCAACCGTTATAACAGTGGCAACATAATGTTGGCTGTTGACTGACTGTTGTTTATTTGCAAGTTTTGAAAGCCAATCATGCAGTGGCAATAAAATATTGGCTGCTGATTGGCTGTTTTAGGTAAGTATGAGCATGGAGATCACACATGTGGCAACATTGTGGACGTCCGACTGGAAGTTAGAAGCATGTCCAAGGAAGCTTTGAAGTCGCTAGAAACACACGATCAGTGTGTGCAAATATACTCAGAGACATACTCACAGCCTATTTGAATCCCAGTTTAGTTCAGCGGAATTCGCCGTCCTATGTCGAAGAAGAAACCAACGCAGACTTGAGACATAATTTCACCAAACCAGCTTGATTAACCACTGTGATCATCGAGCTCAACCATTACTGGAGTTACAACCGTTCTAACAGTGGCAACGTAATGTTGGCTATTGACTGACTGTTGCTTAGTTGCAAGTTTTGAAAGCCAGTGATGCAGTGGCAATAAAATATTGGCTGCTGATTGGCTGTTTTAGGTAAGTATGAGCATGGAGATGACACTATGTGACATTGTGGACGTTCGATTGGACGTTAGAAGCATGTCCAAGGCAGCTTTGAAGTGGCTACAAACACACGATCAGTGTCTGCAGATATACTCATAAACATACTCATAGCCTACTTGAATGCCATTTTAGTTCAGCGGAATTCGCCTTGCTATGTCGAAGACGAAACCAACGCCGAGTTGAGACATAATTACACCAAACCCGCTTGATTAACCTGTGTCATCAGCGAGCTCAACCATTACTGGACTTACAACCGTTTTAACAGTGGCAACATAATGTTGGCTGTTGACTGACTGTTGTTTATTTGCAAATTTTGAAAGCCAATCATGCAGTGGCAATAAAATATTGGCTGCTGATTGGCTGTTTTAGGTAAGTATGAGCATGGAGATGACACTATGTAGCAACATTGTAGACGTTCGATTGGACGTTAGAACCATGTCCAAGGCAGCTTTGAAGTGGCTACAAACACACGATCAATGTCTGCAGATATACTCATAAACATAGTCATAGCCTATTAGAATGCCATTTTAGTTCAGCGGAATTCGCCGTGCTATGTCGAAGAGGAAACCAACGCAGAATTCAGACATAATTACACCAAACCAGCTTGATTAACCTGTGTCATCAGCGAGCTCAACCATTACAGAACTCACAACCGTTCTAACGGTGGCAACATAATGTTGGCTGTTGAGTGACCTATGCTCAGTTGCAAGTTTTGAAAGCCAGTCATGCAGTGGCAATAAAATATTGGCTGCTGATTGGCTGTTTTACGTAAGTATGACATGGACATGACACTATGTGGCAACATGTTGGACGTTCAATTGGAAGTTAGGAGCATATCCAAGGAAGCTTTGAAGTGGCTACAAACACACGATCATTGTGTGCAGATATACTCATAGACATACTCGTAGCCTATTAGAATGTCATTTTAGTTCGGCGGAATTCGCCGTGCTATGTCGAAGAAGAAACCAACGCAGAGTTGAGACATAATTGCACCAAACCAGCTTGATTTACCCGTTTCATCAGCGAGCTCAACCATTACTGGACTTCCAACCGTTCTAACAGTGGCAACATAATGTTGGCTGTTGACTGACTGTTGTTTATTTGCAAGTTTTGAAAGCCAGTCATGCAGTGGCAATAAAATATTGGCTGCTGATTGGCTGTTTTAGGTAAGTATGGCGATGGCGCCGACGCAGTCGACATCAGTCTCCTGCAGTGGTCCCGTACGTGTGGTCCTCATCGGCCACTCGTACGTACGACGTCTGCAGGAGTACTGCGAGCATCAGGAACTACATAACCTGGGTTTTTCGCGTCAGGATGCCATTGTGCAAGCATTTTCTCGAGGCGGTGCCACGGTGCGCTTCAGTGACAACGATCGGTGGGTCAACTGCCAGATTCAACCAGCTGTAGGATGTCGCCCCGCCATCGTGTTCCTGCACGTTGGCGAAAACGACATCCGTCACTTGGATACTGATGTACTGGTCGACCAGCTGTGGGCGCTAGTGCAGTACATCAGGGCAGTGGCGCACCCTCGTGTAATTGTCCTCAGCCAGCTCCTTTGGTTTCCGGCGTACGAGGACCTGCAGCATGACATTTCATTGGCAAATCACCGTCTCCAGAAATTGGTTGAGCAAAGTCATCCTGTGCCTGGAGTGCCGCACACTGAGTTGCAGTTTCTGCGCCACCAATATGGCGTATGGGGACCAAACAGGTGGTCCTTATTCGCTGCGGACAAGGTGCATCTCAACAGCGTGGGTCTTCGCAAGTATGCATTCTGTGTACGGAATGCCATAGGATCGCATCTCCGTAAATTGCAGGGCTGCTAAGTTACCTAGGGCCCAGCAAAATTTCTGTCGGGAGTTTCCATCGGGGCAGTGTTTGCTGTTGAGATGACCTTGGACTTTGCATTAAAATATAATAGCTAGGCCACACAAACTACACACACACGAAACGCATATTGCACAGATGCAAGTGGCTAAACAATGTTGGCTTGTCGTATGTGTCCTTAGCAGTCATCAACCCATTAACTTTGCTGTTATCTCTTTACTTCTTTGTGCAAGTCACAGCATGATAACTTCCCAGGCCAACTCATGATCCTCACAGGCCAACTTAGTCTCCTACCCTCAGTGGGCGCGTAATGAGTACCAGCCAGTGTGGTGATGCTCTGGTTCGTTGCACTTGTGGATGAACGTGTGAACAGGTAACACTGTGTAATCCCTCGTTAACTCGTGCCATACCAGAGCGTTCTTAGAGATGAGTCATTGTAAAGTGCTATACAACTCTGTTTCCTGTTTCATGTTTAACTGTACAAGCTAGTACAATCCTGTTCCATGCCTTCTGTTTCTGCATCCCCATTATTGCATTAATGCCACCAGCTGTGCATTAGTGCAGTATTTTTTAGTTACTTTTAGTTACAGCTGGATAGCATGCATTAAATTGTCACTGTAGTACTGTGTAGTACTCGTCTGTTTGGCACGATCTTGTACAGGAGTGTTTTCCAGAAGGGGGTGTGGAAAATGGTGTTTTGGCGTTTTATAGTACTTTTTATGAACCGACAGGGACAAAATTTGGATCGCACCTACTAGGGACAGACAGGCATCGACACAACTGCATTCACTAGGCCGAAATTCCCGTTATTGGAAAAACTCGAATTTTCACTAAGGCGTGTCCGCAAAATTTCAATAGGCCTACCATTTCCGACAATCTTCTATACGAGTGGCTTTAATTTGTTGGCAATCGGGAAAACGGTTTTTTGGCCTTAAAAGTTCATTTTTCTCAAGCGATTACGACACCGTTGGACCGCACACTGCGGAGACGCGTCAACACAACAGTGTTTGTGAAGCCGAAATTTCCCTAAGTTGAAAATAAGCGAATTATCACCAAATGTTCGCAAATTGAAACCTGGAAATTGGGCGCCAAATTTTCAGCGTTTGTAGGGATCAAGGGTCCCCATCGTAAAATTGGGGTCGGAAGCCGAATTTCTGCGTGGGGGAGGGGTAACCGAAGTCATGCCTGAAGTAGGGGCAAAATTTTCGATATGCCCCCCGAAATATCGATAACCACAAAGGCCAAAATTGACGTAACTCGTTTAAATAATGTTTGACTTTTCCACTTGATTGCTTTACAGTACTATCGGCAGAAACACCAACAATGTACCATTGTGCAGTGTGATTGGATTACATGGCAAATCACCAGGTAAAAGGCCATCCAGTGACAATATAATGCATGCTATGATGGTCACCCTGCACTCGCGTCCCCGTTCGCGACCATCGGGCAACGTTCATTGCCTGGCACATTGCAATGAGCGGCTAAGAAGTGCAGAATTGCGAGTGATTCTGCACTTCTTAGCCGCTTGATGAAGTTTGAGTGTGAGCAGGTTTATTGTGATCTCGGCAGCGAGAGAGCAACGCATTAGCAACTTCAGGATTGGCAGCTCTTGTCCATTTATTGCTGGCTTGTGATATTCCAGAAAAGAACTGTACTTTTCACACAGGTTTGAATTTTTCATGTACTGTAACATTTCATGTTGCTTTTGCTGGTTTCTGACTTCGTTAATGTTCAATGTTTGGTCAGTGTAAATGTATGCATTCTCATGGCAGATATACTGCGTAATCTGCATATCTTAAGCTGTTGTATAGTTTATAGTTACATTAAAAAGCACAACAGCCAAATTCGGCCGCAGTTGCGTGTGATAGCCATGTGCGCAGAAGGCACGTGACTGAACGTCAAATGACCAACACAGCTGTTGCTGGCGACTGAAGATAAAGCACATGCGCGGTGGCGTGCCGTAAGTTACTACCTCGAGCAGGTTTCAACCTGTACAGATTATGTACCACGGGCATCAGCGGATATTCATCGCCAGCGCTCAGCCACGAACCACGAACATCCTAACACCGTCGACACCGGACACAGCCAGCCAGTGAGAGTCAGTCAGATGAACTCAAATGTGCACACAGGCGACACACACAGGCGACGCCTGTCTGTAACCGCTATACACAGTGACGACGTAACCGCACGTCACCCAGTCGTTCTGCTCGCTACATGACATGCGAATGACAGACTGAACAGCAAGATTACAACGCCCATGCTAAGTGATGCAGATAGCAGCAGCATTCGCAGTCACAGAGCATTGTACGGCCAGCAAGCTGTGAATCAGGCAAGCGGGGACGGCTGGTGACATACGATCTACCGCTGTAGTTGGCAGATGGTTATGGAGTCACCGTGAACTCCAACCGAGTAAACTCGACTAAGTGGGCCTTGGTTTACTGTACTGTACTAAGTGGACCAAAGTGGTGCGGAACATGGGAAATGACATTTCCGGCCTTGGCACAACGACTCCGATCACGCTGAGTGTTGAGGAGTGCCAAAATATACTATAATAGGCTATTTTAAGCTATACTGAGCATGCATTGCCAACCTGCATTTTGTTACAGGGGCGATTCTGAGAAAT